>Ga0315284_10015077_pt1 | contig 10991 bp, 6 predicted proteins | sample YL17G09_16_MG_FD_203696 | JGI IMG/M metagenome (GOLD analysis project Ga0315284, IMG submission 203696) | Sediment microbial communities from Yellowstone Lake, YNP, Wyoming, USA - YL17G09_16 | ecosystem: Environmental > Aquatic > Freshwater > Lake > Sediment | place: USA: Wyoming | collected...
CAGAATTCGGCGGCCAGGCCCTCGCGAAGGTCGCCCGTCACGTCCTCCAGCCCGAGCGCCCGGGCGCCGCGCCGCGTGGCCATTGCCAGGAGCGTCTGCGGCTCGGCGCCACCCTGGGCGAAGAGGAACTTCGCCTCGTCCAGCACTGAAAGGCTGGGGCACGAGGCCAGACTGTCGGTTCCGAGGCAGACGTTGACGCCCGCCGCCAGCAGCCGCCGCCAGGGGTGGTCCGCGTGCTTGAAGAACGCGTGGCTGCGCGGGCAGAACGCGACGCTCGAACCGCTTGCGGCCAGGATCGCGATCTCATCGTCCGTCACGTAGTTGGCGTGGCCCACGAGGACCGGGCCGGAGAAGAACCCCGCGTCGGCCAGCATCCGGATCGGCCTGACGCCCGCCGGCCGCCAGTCGCGCGGCAGGAACCCGAGGAGGCTCAGCCACGAGTGGAGTTTTCCCTCGCCGCGCTCGACGAAGGCGATCTCGTCGAGCGTTTCGTGAAGGTGTGTGCTCAGCGGCCAGCCCCGGGCGTCCGCCTCGCGCCGGGCGGCCATGAAGACTTCCAGGCCCACCGTGTAAGGGGTGTGGGGCGAGAGGCCGACCCTTACGGGGGCGGCGTTGGCGAGCAGCGTCATGGCGTCTACGGCGCCCTTGAGACGGGCGAGGCCCGCCTCGCCGTAGAGGAACAGTTCGCCGAAAACCGTCCAGTGGGCGCCGTCTCGGCCCAGGAGGTCGTCCAGTTGCCCGTCGGCCGTCAGGTCGGCTCCGGCAACTATGCCGGCCTCGCGGCACTCGCGGGCGCCGGTCTCGACGGCCCGGCGCATGCGGGCCGCGGTCCGCAGTTGTTGCCGCGCCGCCAGCCGCGCGATCCACGAGGCGAAGTTCTTCGTCGGCCGGAACTTGCCGCGCATGTCCGAAAGCGACAGGTGCGTGTGGGCGTTGACGAAGCCGGGCAGGAGGGCGCTCTCGGGAAAGTGCTCGACCGTGTCGCTCGTGCCGACGTGGGCCTTAAGGCTCGCCCAGGTGCCGACGCGAACGATGCGGCCGCCCTCGGCGACCAGTGCGGCATCTTCGATGACCGGCCCTTCGGCCGGAATGAGCCAGCGAGCGCGGAAAACACTTGCGGCAACAGGGATCACGCTGTGCCCCTCCGGGCTACGAGCCACGAGCGGCGAGCACAGGCCGCGAACTTGCAGCTCGCGGCTCGCAGCTCGGAACTAGTATTCCGTCAACTTTGATTATGCGGGTGCCACGGCTGCGCTGTTTGCAGCCGTGCTCTGCGTCGAACGGCGGCACGGTTGCTGAACGGCGCAACCGTGGCACCCGCGGAGTCAAATTTGACGGAATACTAGGTTGTGTACTCGGCGTTGATCTTGACGTAGTCGTAACTGAAGTCGCACGTCAGGTACCGCGCCTGGCCGCGCCCCGCGCCGAGGTCCAGGTGGACCGCGATGTCGTGGGCTTTCATGACGGCGGCGAGGCGCCCCTCGTCGGCCGCGACGGGGCGGCCCTTGTCGAAAACCTTCAGGCCCCCCAGCGTAAGGCGCATGGTCTCCGGGCCGCTGGAGATGCCGGCGTAGCCTGCGGCGGAGACGATGCGGCCCCAGTTCGGGTCCTGCCCGAAGAAGGCGGTCTTGACGAGCGGCGAATTGGCGATTGCGCCGGCGGCCGCGCGGGCCTCGGCGTTGGACTTCGCGCCCGTGACGAGGACCTCGATGACCTTCGTGCCGCCTTCGGCGTCGGCCGCAATCTGGCGGGCGAGGCTGTCGCAGACCGCCAGGATGGCGTCGGCCAGGCGCCGGCCGTCGGCCGACTTATCGGCGATCGGCTTGGCGGCGCGGCCTGCGCCCTGCATGGCCAGGCCGCTCGCCATGATGAGGAGCGTGTCGTTGGTCGACGTGTGGCCGTCGACCGTCAGGCAGTTGTACGTGGCGTCGGCGGCGCGGCGGAGCATCTTCGCGAGCGCCGCCGGGGCGACGGCCGCATCGGTCGTCAGGAACCCGAGCATCGTGGCCATGTTCGGCGCGATCATGCCGACGCCCTTGGTGGCGCCGGCGACGGTGACCGTGCGGCCGCCGATCGTCAGACGCACGCCGGCCTGCTTGGGCCGCGTGTCGGTGGTCATGATGGCGCGGGCGAAGGCGCTGTCGGCCTCGGGGCCGGAGGCGAGGGTCTCGCAAGACCTTTTGACGCCCGCGAAGACCTTGTCCATCGGCATCAGCCGCCCGATGACGCCCGTCGAGGCCACGAGGAACTGCTTCGCGGGGCAGGCTAGTTCAGCGGCGGCCGCGAAGGCCATCGCGCGGGCGTCGGCCATGCCTTGCCGGCCGGTGCAGGCGTTGGCGTTGCCGGAGTTGGCGACCACGCCGCGGATGCGGCCGGCGGCCTTCGCGAGGTTCTCGCGGCTGACGGTGACCGGCGCGGCACAGACCTTGTTCTGCGTGAAGACGGCCGCCGCGGCGGCCTCAACGTCGCACGCCAGGACGGCCACGTCGGGCTTTTCGGAGAATTTCTTGACGCCGACGGCCGCGGCCCCGGCGCGGAAACCCTGCGGAGACGTGACGCCCAGTTGAAGGTCGATCTTGATGCTCGAAGTCTTGCTCATCTGAGGCCTGCCGTTTCGTCGTGACCGAACAGGAGGTTCATGTTCTGGAGCGCCTGGCCGGCGGCGCCCTTGGTCAGGTTGTCGATGACGGCGCTGACGACCGCCCGGCCGCCGACGACCGTCGGATAAATGTGCACGTAGTTGGTGCCGACGACGTGCTTGGTCGCGGGCGGCTCGCTGCGGACCACCACGAACGGCTCGCCGTCGTAGGCCGCGTGGTACAGGTCGGCGATGTCGGCCGGGGTGAGTTTCTGGAGCAGTTTGGCGTAGCAGGTCGACTCGATGCCCCGGTCCATCGGGGCAAGGTGCGGCACGAAGAGGATGTCGACGCCGATCTTGCCCACGCCGCTCAGTTGCTCGGCGATCTCGGGCTGATGGCGGTGCGAGCCGATGGCGTACGCCTGTATCGACTCGTTGCACTCGGGGAAGTGCGTCAGAAGTTTCGGCGTGCGGCCGGCGCCCGAGACGCCGCTCTTGGAATCGACCAGAATATCGTTCGGGGCGACCAGGCCCTCGCGCACGAGCGGCGCTAGGCCCAGGATCGCGCTGGTCGGATAACAGCCCGGGTTGGCGATGAGGCGGGCAGGGGCGATCTCTTTGCGATGGAGTTCCGGAAGGCCGTAGACGGCCTGGCCGAGGTTGGCCTCGTCGGCCTTGTGGCCGTAGGTCTTCTCGTAAAGGCCGGGGGCCTTCAGGCGGTAGTCGGCCGAGAAGTCGATGACCTTGACGCCCTCGGCCAGCAGCGGGCCGACGTACGTCATGCTGGCCGTGTGGGGCAAGGCCAGGAAGACCACGTCGCAGGCGGCGGCCATGGCCTTGACGTCGGCGGGGACGACCTCCAGGTCGATCCGGCCGGCGAATTGCGGAAAGAGTTTCGAGAGCGGCCCGCACTTATCGGGCAAGTCCGCCAAGGCGGTGATCTGGGCCTCGGGGTGGGCCAGGATGAGCCGCATGAGGTCCGCGGCCGCATAGCCGCTTGCGCCGATGATGCCGATGCGTGTCACTATTTCTTCTCCTTTGGCGAACTTGCTTCGGATGTACATGCCCCGCCGCTCCCGCGGCGGGCTCGAACAGCGTGCCTCTTAAACAGCACGAGCGGCCCAATGCCAGGCCGCTCGCGCTTGAAACGCCACATGCAACGATTAACGCTTGGAGAACTGGAAGCGCTTGCGGGCGCCCTTCTGGCCGTACTTCTTGCGTTCCTTCATCCTGGGGTCGCGGGTCATGAACCCGCCGGCGTGAAGGGCCTGGTCGAGCGACGGATCGGCCTTCAGAAGGGCCCGGGCGATGCCGAGTTTCACGGCATCGGCCTGGCCGGTCGGGCCGCCGCCCTGGACGCGGGCGAACACATCATAGGTTGTCAAATGGTTGGTGGCGACCAGGGGGCTGCGGGCGCTGTTGCGGTCTTTTTCCTCGGTGAAGTACTTCTCCACCTCGTGATCGTTGATGAGGACCTTGCCGCTGCCGGTCAGGATCCGCACCCGCGCGACGGCGGTCTTGCGGCGGCCTGTGCCCCAGAAGGGAGCGGCCTTGGTGCCTTGAGCGGGAGGCTGAGTCACGTCGATCTCCTTGTGCTACAAGCGGCGAGCGCCGTTGCCGGCGCCGCGCGGACCCTACAGTTTCAGCGGTTCAGGAAGCTGTGCCTCGTGCGGATGCTCCGCCCCGGCGTACGCCTTCATCTTCTTGAACATGCTGCGGCCCAGGGGGCCCTTGGGCATCATGCGCCGGACGGCCAGTTCGATCGGCCGCGTCGGATGACGCGCGATCATCTTGTCGAACGTCAGGACCTTGCGGCCGCCCGGATGATAGGTGTACCAGTCGTACTCCTTGTTGCGTGCCTTCGAGCCCGTCACCCGCACTTTCTCGGCATTGACGACGATGACAAAGTCGCCGCAATCGTGGTTCGGCGTGAAGGAGGGGCGATGCTTGCCCTGGAGAATCCGGGCGATTTTGGTCGCCAGGCGCCCCAGCACCTGGTCGGTCGCATCGACGAGCCACCACTTGCGGTCCACCTGCTCAGGCTTTAGAAACGCGGTCTTCGTATTCATCCAGTCACTCGCTGTTGCACCGGGTAATAAAAGGGCCGTCGGCAGCGCCTCCGTGGCCCGCCGGGCCTGATGCGAAGCCAACAGTATATGCCATTCTCGGCCGATGTCAACAGCCAAAAGAGGCAATGCCAAAAGAGACAAATGCGCGGCTGGTAGCCTGTCACGATTGACTCTGTGGGTGCCACGGCTGCGCCTTATGCAGCCGTGGTGGTCGGCAGGGACGCACGGCTGCAAACTGCGCAGCCGTGGCACCCGCACAATCAAAGTTGACGGACTACTGGTGCGGAGCCCCGCCGCGCCATGGAGCGCCGTATCGCTACCAGGACAACTTCATTTCCTTCACGCCGACCGGCTGGAACTCGAGGCCGACGAACGATTCCTGCTTGACCGCCTCCTGCTTCAGGCGGATTCGCACCAGCCAGCAGTGCAGGCGGCGAGTCAGCACGAGGTCGGTCTGGGCGTTCTTCTGCTGGTCGAAGTCGTACTGCTCGAGGAACGTCAGCCGCCACTTCTCGTTGATCCGGTAGTCGAAGCCCAGGAACGTGATGGCCGACTGGCCGCGCGTGATGAGGCGATGGCCGACGGTGTAACTGAGTCGCGGCGTGTGGACGATGTCGGCGCCGACGGCTAACCGCTCGAGGGTCCCGTCGTCCATGTTGTACGTCGTGTGGGTCCAGAGGGTGGCCATGTCGGTGGTGCGCCAATCGGTGCGGAACTCGATGCGGTTGAAATTGCGCCGGTCGTCGGGCGTGATGCCCGGGAAGTCGCGGTTGGAGTAGAAGTAGGCTTCCAGGTCGGCGGTGATCCAGTCGACGTCAACACGTTTGCCGGGCGGGCCGCGCTTCGTCTGGAACCGCTGGCGCCAGCCGAGTTCAACGATGCCGGTTCCGTCGACGCCGATGACCTCGTGCGTGCCATACTCCGTCGGGTCGAACGGCCAGAGTTCGCGGCTGGGAACGGAGACCTGGGCGGCCGAAGCGCTGGCGTCGAAGATGTTGATGTGGCGCAGGCGGTGGACGTCCCAGAAGTCGCTCTCGACGTTGTCGTAGGTGCGCCAGAGTTGCGTGGCGCCGCGGGCGCCTTCGCGTGCGGCGAGGCGCCCCTTGGAGCCGCCGGCCATCGAGTCGCTGAAGTACGACAGGCGGCCCTCGACGAACGGGACGATGTTCAGCGGCCCGGCCTTCAGCGGCATGTCGACCTCATGGGTGGTGTCGGCGATGAGCGTTGCGGAGGAACTGTCCAGCAGTTCGAACTCGCTCGCCGGCCGGTACCTCGCCACCGCCAGTTCGCTGTCCTGCAAGTACGTCAGGTGATCGTCCCAGAAACTGTGGCCGATCACGTTATAGCCGATCTGCGGGAAGTACTCCGTCCGGGTGTAGAAGTCCTCGACGCGGGCGGAGGCCAGCAGGGTGAGGGCCTGCTCGTTCTCCTGCTTCTTCAGGTAGACCAGGGTTTCCTGCTGCTTGCCGGTCTGGTCTTCCTCCTGGAAGAACTCGTTGAGGAAGTCCTTGTCGGAGATATAGGACGCCTCGATCGTCATTTCCCAGTTTTGCGGCAGGTACTGGCGGTGCCGCCAGGTGGCGCGGCCGCGGTCGGCGTTGGGCGGCTCCACGGTCTGGACGCCCGTGTTCGTGGCGTTCGGCACGGTGTCTTTGGCATTGATGTTGTGCATGAAGTAAGAGAGGAACTCGCCGTAGTAAGTGTCGCGCTTGTACTGCGACTCGACGCCGAAGGCCGGGCCGGCCTTGCTCCAGGCGTCGAGGTCCAGGTAGAAGTCGAACCCCTCAGGCTCTTTTTCGATGCCCAGGAGTTTCATCAGGTGCCACTGGGTGGCGACGCCCGTGCCGCGGCTGCGGCGGTTCTCGATCCGGATCGACCGCAGGGCCGTGTCGGCCTGCGTCACGTCGCCGGCGAGGCGCGGCCAGTAGGTGACGGGGAACTGGCGGATCTCGGCGTTCACGTCAGTCGCGGCGAAGCGGACGCGCTTGTGCTGCACATCCGGCGTCTCGCCGGGGGCCGGCGTCAGGTCCTCGATGCGCATCTCGCGGGCGCCGAGGTCGTAGTGCGGCTCGGCGAACTCGCAGGTCGACATCCATGCCTTTGTGCCGACGAACACGCCCTGCGCCAGTTGCCGCATCTCGTTCGCGTAATAGTAAACCGGGACGTTCCGCCCCTGGGCGAAGGTCTTGATGTCGGTCTTGACGGCCAGGGCCTGCTCGCGCTGGAAATCGTAGTATATCTGGCTGCACGTTATGGTCCGCCGGCCCTGAATGAGCCGCACATGGCCCTCCAGGTACGCCTCGGCGGCCAGGCGCGTGCCGGTCTTTGCCTCTGCGGCGGAGCCTCCGGGCGCGGCGCCTCCGGCCTTGCGGAGGGCGTCTTCGGGCGTCCAGATGACGAGGTTGTCGGCAGCCAGTTCCAGGTCGCCGCGCGTGATGTACACGCCGCCCGACCAGATGCTGACTCGCGTCTGGCCCTCGACGAAACTCGTGAAGTTCACCTGCCGCACGTCGTCCTGCGCGACGATCGTGATCTCCTGCGGCACGCCCGCCTCGCGGACGCCGGGGGGCTCGACCTTCGGCCCGGGCTGCGGCGGGGGAACGACGCCCGTCGGCGTCTCGCGCACGCCCCGCGTCAGGTACTCCTGCCGCAACTTCTTGGCCCTGAGAAACAGTTCCGTTCCGTCCGCCCGGCCGCGGAGCGGCTCGTCGGAGTGCAGGCTGATCTCGCCGCGCGTCTCCATGACGGAGTAGACGGAATCGTACTTCTCGACCTGGCCGCCCGTGCGCTTGAACTCGACGCCCGTTTCGGCATAGACGCCGAGGACGGCCTTGCCTGTCTTGCGGGCCTCGGCCTCGTCGAACCAGAGAAGGCCGTCGCGGGCCGTCAGTTGCTCGCTCCGCGTCATGACCGTGAAGCCGTCGATTACCATGATGATGCGCAGGCCCGGCTTCTCCTCCCACGTGTGGACGACGCGGCCGGTGACCTGGATGAGCGGCTCGGCGGCAAAGGCCTTCTCGGACTCGTCGGGCACGACGAGGGGCATCCGTTCGGCGGGCCGGGGGCTAGCCGGGCCGGTCTTGGGGACGGAAGCGGCGGCGGGTACGGGTGTTGGGGCCGGCGGCGATGCCTTGGCGGCGGGGGAAGGGGGCGCCTCGCCGGCGCGCGCAGCGGCCCACCCTCCGAGGACCCCCAGGGCGGCACAAAGCAACACTACGGCGAACGTGCGCTTGCTGTTGTTCACGTCGCTCCCGCGGCCGACTACGGCAATCAGATTGAGCCGAAAGACCTTGTTCGGTCAGTATAGTCCCGTCCAAAAAGAAGTGTCAACAGAAATGGCCGTCCGCCCGGCGCCGTTATGGCTTCCGGGGGGCCGGCGGGGAGGTTCTAGGCGCGGCCTGCGGAGGCGCCGCGGGTGCGGCGTCCGGCATCGGTGGGGGCGGCCGATCCGCCAAGATGTGGCTGCGCCACGACGTTTGGGCCGACAGGATGCGGATGATGGCGGCCGCCGCGGCCGTCCGCTCCGTTAGGTCACGGCCGGACAGCAGTTTCTCCAGTCGCGCGATGGCGGGCGTGTAGGCGGTCTCGCCGAGTTCCCGTGCCGCCAGCAGCCGCATGTCCGACTCGGGGGCTTCGAGCATGTCCAGCAAGAGCCCGATCCGCTTGAAGTCCCCTTTCTGGGCGACGGCGGCGATGGCCGCGAACTTGACGTCCAGGTACCAGCTCTGGCACAGTTTCTCCAGCCGCGGAATGTCGGTCGTATCTCCGATGCGGCCCAGCAGCCGCACGGCGAAGTACCGCACCTGGTGCCGCTCGTGTTCCGTCAGCGCCCGGACCTGCTCGACGCCGTCGCGCGAACCGAGTCGCCAGAGCGCCTCCGCCGCCCTGAGCGCGACGAGCGCGTCGGGGTCATCCAGTTTCACCTTGATCAGCCCGGCCGCGCTCGGGTTGCCCATGAGGCCCAGGAGCCAGGCGGCGGTGCGGCGCTGCGTGACGTCGGGCGAGGCCAGGGCGTCGCGCAGGAGGGTCACCTGCGACCCGTCGCCCGTCATGGCCATGCCGAACGCCGCCGCCAGGCGCACGTTCGGGTCGTCGTCGCGCAGTTTCCGCTGGAGGAGTGGCATCGTGTCCGGTTTGCGGCCGGCGCCGATGAGCGCGACCGCGACGGTGCGGACGCGCGGGTCGTTGGTGTCGGCCAGCCCCTCGATATCCCGGCGGGGCGGCGGGCGGTCGGCGTCCAGGTACGTCTCGGCGGCGATGGCCTGGAGCGGCGGCTGGCCCGAGTGGAGCGCCTCGACCAGCGCCGCGTAGGGGTTGAACTTCAGGCTGGCCTGCACCTCGGGGGGCGGCCCTTCAGGGCGGGTCGCCGAACTGCCGCACCCCGCCAGCATTGCTGCCGCCACGAAAATGAGCCACCGTTTCACTTTGGGCCTCCTCTGGCGATGATGCGCCCTAATATGACAGCGCGACTTCCCTGTTGTGCGCGGCGGTTCTCCTGAACTGCCGCGCGAATTGCCGGCTGCCGGGGCGTTCATGCGGCACTCTTGCGCGGCGGGTCAGGAGACCCGCCGCGCAAATCGCAGCAGGCCGCCGCGCAAATCGCAATCCTGCGCTGTCGTACTAGACCCAAAACAAGCGTATTGCCCCGAGCGTGAAATCGGCCAGGGGGCGTGAGGGTGCGGCGCAGGGATTCCCTGCCGGGCCTCGTCGGCCCGCCGTTGCATCGCTCGGTTGCATCAGGGCCATCTACACCTTTCTTTCACACCCACACGCGTCCGCGGCGGATCGGGGCGTCCGTACCCCGACGTCGGGGCGCTCGCGTCAGCACCGCATCGGCAGGCGCAGCGCCTCGGCGCCCCGCACGAGCACCCCCAGCCACGGGTTCCACCCGAGCAGCCGGTACACGATCCGTCGCCCCGTCCGAACGATCTGGCACGGCACACGCACGAGCGCGTTGACGAACTTCTTAAACTCCATCCGAAGCAGCGTCTGTTTCTCGGCCCGGCGCTTCTCCTGCCACCGCCCGTCCTCCGGCAGCCCGAGCGCCAGCCACGCCTTCAGCGTCCACGCCAGCGACGCCATCACCATGTACGCCCAGTTCGACACCAGGTCCCCCACGGGCATCTCCATCGCCCGCGCCCCGTTCTTCAGTTGCTCGATCAGGTTCTCCTGGTTGCACCGGCCGTTGGCCTCCCGCACAATCTCCTCGGGCGCACGGGCGAGGTCGTTCGTGATGTAAAAGAAGTACCGGCAGTCGTCGAACAGCCGCGTCTGGCCCTTCTCCACCGCCAGGTTCTTCTTGAGCGTCACCACCCGGTACGTCTCGCGGCACTTCGTCGGCCGATACGCAAACTCCGCCACCTCTTCCGACTCCAGCCGGATGTTCTCGAACCCCCGCTCCTTCACAATCCGCTCTTTGACGTTCTCCGGCCGCGCCCGCTCTTGAGTGCGAATCTCGTATTTCGGCGGCCTAACCAGAGGCTGCCATGCGGAAGGGGCCAATTCATTGGCCTTTTCCACCAGGTTTTTCATCGCGTCGATCCCGAACACAAACGCCACGCCGCCCGAGTCCCATCGGTCCAAGTCCCCCGTCTGCGTGAAGTCCGTGTCGCCCCTGAGGAGGATCGCCCTGAACCCCGCCCGCCGACACAGCGCAATCGCCTGATCCAGCCGCGCGGCCGCCCCCTCCGACGACGGCCGGTTGCCGCTCCGGTTCACCAGGTACAGCGGCTCACCCGTATTCGCCAGCGACACCACCAGCGGATGATACCCCCACTGGCCCTTGTACGAGATGTCCATCCCTTCCTTGCACTCGCCGAAGGTCGTCGCCAGCGTGCCGTCGACGTCGATCACCGCCTGCCCGAAGAACTCCGGCGGCTGCCCGCGCCAGACGCCCAGACGCACCTCGTTGATCGCCTCCATCAGGGTCTCGACGTCGGCCTCGGCGAACCGCCGGCAGAAGTCCCCGGCGGTCGTCGGGTCCGGAATCCGCTGCGCCCCCAGGCCGTCCAGGTACGCCTCGTCGGTCCGCAGCCGCTCGAGGTCCTCCAGGCACGTGCCGCCCGCCAGGATGTTGTAGGCGATGTTCAGCACGTGGTCCGACTCGTGGTACGGCAGGTGCCGCTTCAACAGGACAAGCCTCCGGTCGATGGCCTGAGCGAGTCCCGTCCGAATCGCCACCAGATGCATCGCGCCGATCCCGCCGCACGCCACGCCCCGCGCCCGCTCCGCCACCTCGTACCGGATGGCGCGGGCCGCCAGCATCGGCCGCGCTTGGTCCGGCCACTGGATTTTCCGCAGCCGCCGGCCGATTCTTCGCTTGCGTTGGGCCAGCCTTTTTCGTG
>Ga0315284_10015078_pt1 | contig 10991 bp, 10 predicted proteins | sample YL17G09_16_MG_FD_203696 | JGI IMG/M metagenome (GOLD analysis project Ga0315284, IMG submission 203696) | Sediment microbial communities from Yellowstone Lake, YNP, Wyoming, USA - YL17G09_16 | ecosystem: Environmental > Aquatic > Freshwater > Lake > Sediment | place: USA: Wyoming | collected...
TTTTATGTTTTATGTTTTATGTTTTATGTTTTATTGTAGTTTTGAATATTCTACTTAAGAAGAAGCAGCGGCAACGGCAACAGCGGGAGTAGCCTTGGCAAAGTGGGGAGACATATACTTCTGAAGATTGAAGTAGGTAAGCTCCTCATCCTTCTTCAACTGAAGGAGAGCACGAAGCTTGGTGTCGGGGTTGATCTTGCGACCATTCGCCTTGTCCTGCAGACTGTGAGTCCTGATGTAGGCATTGATCTCACGAGTCACCTCAGTGCGAGCCCACTCGGTGCCAACAGGCTTGCCAAGAAAGTTCGCCAACTCCTTTGAAATCAGAGTAGGCTTGACGAATCCAGAAGGAGCACGGTTTCCAGACTTGCGCTTACGCTTGGAAATCTTCTGAGCCGCACGCATCTCACGCGCAACATGGCGCTCCAAAGTGCGGAAATCACTACGAAGTGAAGACAGACCAGAGCTCAGAGTCTGCAGCTTGGAACCAAAGTCACTAAACAATGAAGAAAGAGAAGAAGCCTCGATTGCAGTTCCCTCGGTATGAGCCTCGGTGGTTGCAACAGGAGCAGGGGTAGACGCTACTGCAGCATCAGTCTTGGGGGTCTTGGGAGCCTTTGATGCCCTAGGAGTAGAAGCAGGAACGGGAGAAGCTGTGCCGACTACGAGCGCAGCGGGAAGAGGAGTAGGAGTGGGTGCCGAAGCGGAGGAGGAAGTTTTCTTTGCCATCTTGTTGTTGGTATACATTACTATGTGAGGTCTTTTTAAGTATTTTTAGACAATATATATTATATTTGTTATATGTCTCAAAAATTGTTCTCTGTTATCGTCTAAATTTTAATTCAATCTTGTGCGTTTTTTTTTATATTCATAATATTAAGGAATATATACTACCGCATCATACAACCACGGCATAGCATCGCGCGCAGGCTGACTTACTAACGTAAGCGCAGATAAAACATATAATGATCCAAGCATTTTGTTATCTAAATCAATTGACGATTTTATAAGATTTTCTATTATTTGGACATTATATTTTACTAGTGTTTCAATCGAAAGATTCCCTAGCATATTATTATTTGCAACATTTGTAAAATAAGGAGTTCCTAAAAATGGTGTCCCATGAGGAGGACATATTTCCTGTTTTTTTTCATGAGTTAATAATGCCCTATAGTTCCAAATGTCCACCAACTCTCGCGCAAATCTTATATGCGAATTCCTTGTTAGATCACTAAACCATTCAGAATTTGCATAGTTACCATACGAATTAATCGTCTGGAATAAATCCAATATTTTTAACTCCATCCGTTTCACTGGATCGACTATTTCATTCTTTAAATCTATCTCAATTGGAATTTTTAATATTTTTGAAATCCTTATCATACTAGTTACATTTTCCTTTACAATGTTATTAAACTCACTCCTATTATACGGATTTTTTGCCTTAGATCCTTCTTTTACTATCAAGTTATACAAAGAAACAATATTAAATCCATACACAAAATCATCATCATCCTTATAACTAAAAAACTGTTTCGTCTGTATTTCGCTCATATCATCCATTGTAAAAAAATCATTATCGTTTGTGCATATCTTACGGTTGTTTAATGCCAGACCTTGCAGTTTATGCAACTTCCTAACCAAAAAACCTCTAAAAACTTTTTGTATCTTTATTGGCCCAATTGAACTCTTACAATACTCATACAGTCTCTTCGTTAACTCGTCCTTATTGCCTGTCCTAGATATCTTATACTTAATACACATCTTCTTTAATTCATCAATCCTATATTTCACTAAAAGTAACTTGTTATAATTCTTAATTGATAACTCTTCTCGTTTTTGTATTACATTCTTTTTATACTTACCACAATCATCGCGTTTATCATTTGATGTTTCCGATTCCATATCATATTTAGAAACCTGTTTAATACTTGATTTAGATACAGACTTTAATGATTTCTCACGCTTCTCACGCTTCTCATCCTTTTTATCTTCTATACTATTCATCCCACCGATACCAGACGCATTCACATTCTCTTGACTAAATGCAACTATTATTTCATTAACATTAACATTAACATTGTTTACCAGTTCAACATTTACCGACCCCGCATTAATAAACGACATTTACTTATATATGTGCGCTTGTATGTATATACGTTTCTTATATATTAACAATATTTTTTTAATATCTTATTATACAATACATTTACTTCGCTTAAAATAAATAATAATTTTATTTATTTTAATACTTAAACCCCGTAGTATATTTTATATAATACTAGTATTATTAACAGTTACATAACATATATATACTTCGCCTTTCTTATATTTATTACTTTTTATTTATTAGTCTTTATTTCCGATTTCTGATTTATTATTTATTTTTGGTCGATTTTCCCAAAACAGAAAATTGAACTCACAGTAATCTATAATAGTATATAGCACGAACAATAGCAAAGCCAATCACAAAACCAACGAATACAATGTCAGCTACCTCTCAGTCAACCAAGCCCGCTAAGGAGATCCTTTCAGGCGAAACTTTCAACCCCGCCAAGGATGTAAAATACTCTAAACCCAAGGTCAATGCATCTGGTGGTAAGAGTGTTGGAATTCTCAACTCGTCCACAAATGGAGTTACACTTGTCTCGACGCCGCTCATGATGACGTGGGGCGTATCAGAGTTCGTAGACAAGAAATCAGGTGAAAAAACATACAGCATGTCGCTGCAGTTTCCTGGCGAGGAATACAATACGCCTTCAATCGCTAGGTTCCGCGCAAATATCGCAAAGTTCGAGGAGAAAATCAAGGCGGATGCTCTGGCAAACCAGAAGGAATGGTTCGGAAAGTCAACCATGACCAAGGATCACGTCGACATGTTCTGGACTCCTATTCTCAAATATGCCAAGGGTGAAAATGGTGAGCCCGATCACAACAAGAACCCGACCCTCAATGTCAAGATGCCTATCTGGCAGGGTGTTTGGAACGTCGAGCTCTTTGATCCCCAGTCTCGCAAGATCTTCCCTGATCCTTCCAATGACCAGCTCACGCCTGTCGACTTGATTGCCAAGGGTTCGCATGTCGCGGTCGTTTTGCAATGCGGAGGTGTCTGGTTTGCAGGTGGCAAGTTTGGAGTTACCTGGAAGCTGTTTCAAGCAGTTGTCAAGCCCAAGACCACGCTTCGCGGAAAGTGTCACATTCAGTTGTCATCTGACGACAAGAAGACTGTAGAGACGCAAGAACTTGACACCGTGAGCGATGATGATGTTCCCGTTACTCAGACTGAGGATTCTGATGTTGAAGAGGAAGAAGACGACACACCTTCAGCCGCACCCGCGCCCGCACCTGCGCCCGCACCTGCACCTGCCCCAGCACAAGTTGCCGATGATTCAAGCGCTGGAGGCGGCGTAAAGAAGATCGTAAAGAAGGTTCTAAAGAAGTAAAAGACACACAGTAGCAACGACATAGTAAGCAGTAAGTAATTTTAGTATCAGTATACGACAGATAATAAAATCAGACAGGTATGTAATTAATTGTGTGATAACTTATAAAACGACTAACACGTTCTTATGCACAGGTATCGTATTTTTTTATGTGATCGTGCTTTCAAAATTTATATTTACTTTTTGCATAATCAGAATACTTTTTACCAAAAGTGGTTTGTATTAATAAAATATATCTTTTAATAACATCGTTATAGGATACTTTATCTTTTTCTACCATACTTAGTAACTCTGTAAAACCGTTAATTAGTTCATGAATAACTTTGTTATATACCGTGTTATGATGTTGTCTTACTATCTTATCTAATATACTTATCACACTTTTAAACAAGACTATATAGTCTTGATTTTTATCACTATATCCTTTATACTTACGCAACTCTCCTTCACCGTAATCTATAATTTTGACACAGTAAGGATTAGTAAGAGAAATAGGATCTTTCAAATATATAGAATCTGCATCAAGCGTTTTATGTAATATATTAACCTCATTCATCTTTTTTATACCAACAATAATATTTGTAAGAAGACTAAATAATATACTGGGTTCTGGTATTATTTTTTTGTCTTTATTGATACTGAAAACTTTTGTTAAATAGTGTGTTAAATTGTAGTTACCTGAAAATATTATATTAAAAACAAAAAATTCATCGCGCGAGTAGGTGGGCGTTGTTAAAGAACAGTTTGAAAAGTCGGGAGGAACCTGATCGCTTTTTAAATCAAACGCATCTACCATCAAACTATGAAAGTGACCTTTCGGATCTATCTCTCTCATTTTTTTAAGAATCTTATATTCATGTCTATATTCACTAAAAGCATTATTTTTTAGGACCACCTTTGAAACAATATCAGAAGTAGTTTCATCTTTAGATTTATTAATCAAATCGGGACGAAATACACATCCAAAGTTACCCTGTCCTATGAGTTTACCTCCACGAAATGTTCTACCCTTTTTTATACTTTTTGTTCTATTTTTAGTTCTGGTTCTGTTGTTTTTATTTGTTTTATTTTTCATATGTAATGAATAGTGAATAATGAAGTGTATATGTATATATTAGAATATTAATTTATTTTTTATCTACTAAAACTTCTTTACCGATATTTTTTATTATTTTTCTTTCGTAGTTGTCGTAATTTTCAATAGGTTCGCATATTGATCGCATCATCGTTAAGTATTCGATTTGTTTACTTTCTGTATCTATCCAATCGGGATTATTTATTGCCCATTGCTGTAAAGCATTTCTTTCTTTATCGGCTATTTTTATGATAGTATTTTTCATCTTATCATTATTATCGTCTTTTTGCCATTTGTCTTCATCTTTTATATACATGATGTCACGTTTTATATCTGTGCAATGAATCGGTCGCTTATAAATATCCAACTCTTTTAGTCCTTTTATTAAAACATCCGTTATACCGCGCGAAATACCATTTGTCTTTGAAAATAGTAAATCCTCTAGTGTTATTTTTAATGAGTCGATAAAATCTGATATATTTAAAGCATCTTTGCACTTCTCATTCAAAAATACATTCAAACTAAAATTATTATTCATAGTTGTATTATTATTAGTTGTATTATTTGTTGTATTACCTATTTTCGGTATTATATTATTTATTTGTTCTTGTTGTCCTTTTATTATTTTCATCATTTCTTTATTATCATTTATTAACTCCATAAACATGTGTTTAGTTATAATAATCTTATTGTCGGAGCATATAATATCTTCTATAGATACAGCCATCTCTTTACTATCTTGATCTATTATATTTTTATTATCATAACTGACTTGTGATGAAGGTGTAACATTACACTTCTTCTCATGATACCATAAACTAGTTCTTGCCTTATAGTCTTTGTTACATTTTTTACATACAAAGACACACTTGTTAGCGTCTGGCGTAATTTTTTGTTCTAAACTATGTGAATTTGTTCTATTAATGTGTTTACGAGTCAAAATGTGACGCGACCAGTCTATGTTTTTAGAGCATGTAAAGTCACAAAAATTACAATGAAATTTGTTCGCGTAATTTGGCGTAATTTCCATTCTATATTATACCTATGTATAGAATATATTTTACGCCTAAACCCTTTTCGTATAAAATATAAAAATATATGAAAAAGTTATGGTAACAAAATTTTCAACTTAAAAATGGAATTTAGAGCATTATGCTCTGAGTGACGTTTTCATTGTTTTTTTCAAATCTATAACTGGTTTTTGAAAAATGGACATTTATAAATGTCCATTTTTGAAAAACGGCCCCGAGAGTTGAAATTTTCATTCATCATCACTTATTCAGCATCCGCCCTCCCAATCTTGCGATCTTACCTTTATGATCTGTTTTACTTTTTTATTTATTAGATATATTAGAGCATTATGCTGTAGAATGAAAGATCGCAGATATTTTGCAAAAGATGGGGTATAATATTGCGAGGTTGTTTATGAGAAACAATAATGTATGTTTTTGGGGGATGTTTTTATATATTTTGATAGATGGTTTATAGAGGTTTTCAGGAGATGGGTGGGAAGTTGTTGAGTTTGTTTTATGGATTGATAGAACTTATAAAACAAGAGATGAATGAGATTCGAGAGAAATAGGGAAATTCATTGTCTGATAAATCAAAATTCAAAACTGTATTTTACACAAAAATATTAGCTTTTATTATATATAAATATATATACTGATATAAAATATGGTTTCATGTATAGAATTGACAAATTATGGTATGGTTATTAGAACATTATCGACTATTATATTATTTTTTATTTTGTATTCACTTATGAAGGGTGGTAATAAATTTTGTAATAAATACTTTTTAGTAATATTAGCAGTGTTGTTATTTATACTAGATAACTTTGATTTATTCCCAGATTTATATTACTATTATTATAAACCTAATTCTGCTGAAGCAAAATGTGTATATGAGTTATCGCCAGAGGCGAAGTTAAATAATCATAATCATGGTAAAAAAAACTACGATACATTATATTATAATATAGTAGATAAATGCGTTGATACACTATCTTATATTCTTGCATATTTTGTTTTTAATTTAAATAATATATTCTTGTATTTTTTACTATACAGGATGATAGGTATAGGATTATATATTTATACACAAAACACTAGATGGTTAATATTGTTTTTTGATTTCATGAAAGAATATTTAATATATTATTTTCTTGTAAAGAATGATCTATCATATATATGGTTATTTATACTATTAAAAATTTATTTTGAAATTAATCTTCATTCCTACTAGGTAACCTTTTTACTATATATTATGATGATATAACATATAGTAAAACAATGTAAAAACATTAACACAGTTCTATGTTAACAATTATAGATGACTTCTCGGCGGTATCATACATATTTTTTGTATTTATTATTGGTATTCCTGCACCAGGTAACACATATGTTTGATTATGCTTTATATTCAATGCAGCCGCATTTATCGTAAAAACTTTATCACCTATATCGAAATCAATACACCCTTTCTCTAATAAATCTGAAATTTTCATACGTATGTCTACATAAATATCGTTATTTGTGTCTATATATATATGAGAAGGTGTTGTTGGGATACAGCGAACGATTAGATCAACGGACGTATTGTCTTTTTCTCCCATTTTATAATACAACTCTGTATGCCAAAGAGGGATATAAAACTTCTTATCGTCATGCTCTAATACATATATATTATTTGTTCCAAATAAATCGTCAAGTGATACAGAAATAACAACTAGATTATCAAGAGCCATTTTATTTCTCATTATCTTCTCAAATAGTGCCAACTTCTCTGCACTTATATGAAATGCTTTGTGGTATGTTGTTATTATTTCATATATATTATAGGCGGCATCTTTATCCAAATCTTCAAACATCTTTAGTGACAACTCATGACAATCTTCTACAATTATTTTTATTAATGTATTTATAGTAGTAGATGTATTTTCCTGAGATACAGATGTCATTTTTTTCAAAAGAGATTGAATAAAAATACGAAATATAGAAACATAACTATTTGAGCCTCCGTTATCTTCATAAGCATCAGGGTTATCTCCCTCTTTAAAACTATGAGACGCATGAGATTCGAGAGAAATGTCGAAATTCGATAAAAATAAATATGCACTATTAATTTCCTTAAAAATTTCACAAGATTCTACACTATTCTCATTTTTATCAGGATGATGCTTAAGCGCCAATAATCTATAATTTTTTTTCAACTCATCATGAGTATAATTATATTTTAGATTTAGAATATTACGTGCTTTTTGTATATCCATTTACTATTGTTATTAGATTATACATATAATTTTCTAAGTGATAAATTGGTCTATAATTATTATTATAATATTGAAAAAAAATATTTGTTTTTAACAAGATATCTGAAATATTATCTTCATTTATTAACTCGTCTTTAATAAGAATTGTGAGAATATACCATACACATTCATTTATGTCTAACTCATATATTAATATATCATATAAAACATCGCGAAATGGTAAGAAGTCGATTTTATCAGGATGTTTTATATTTTCTATAATAGCATTACAAATACACTCATGAGGATTAGTTAACTCACTTATATTTGTTATTATATTTTTTATATTAGAAACATTCGAAATATTTTCTGACTGTATATGTGCATTTTTTAATGGATCGTTTGTTGTATTTTTTAAAGATAAACACTTGTTATATGCGGACATTTTTGGACGAGGTATACTTATTATTTGTGAATTGTTAATTATATTGTCGGGTATAAAACTAATATTCTCTGTTATAATTACGAAAATAAGCTTTATCTTATTTAAAGACTGAGACTGCATATAACTATAGAATATGTCTAGTAATTCGCTGTGTATTTTATGAAAATATTTACATAATATTATACCATACGTATTTACACGCGTAGAAACAACATCGTTTATCTGATTATAAATATCATTCCACAATATTTTTGAATTACAACCCAACAACGACATATCGACTTCAAAATGAATATCACTCATTTTTATTATAAAATTCTCCTTATTAGAATTTATCGTAAGACGTTTCTCATATTTTAACTCACTGTTACTATATTTTCTTATACATGACAACGCCTGCGTATATTTTCCAACACCCTTTGGTCCATAAAAAATAATATTTTTCAAATTTTCGATCTTTGATGGAAAAGAATCATATAACTTATTTAATTTTGGATGGAGAGAACACCTTTTATTCGAAACAACGTAATCGTCAAAATGCGTTTCTAGAAATTTCATCATCTCACTATTTATAATACTATTTTAATTTTATAATTTAGATTTAAATTGTATTTAACTTAATATGTATTTCGGCCACTATTTATTATTATTATTGAATATATAGTTTATTAAAAATACATAAGAAATACTTAAATATATAAAGCTAATTAGAGTAGAATAAATAATTTAATATAAAACATTTTAAATATCTATTAAATGAAACTTATCGATACAAAACCAGAAAATTTCAATTCAAATTACATATATTTTAATGAGCCAATTCAAAATACAATTATAAATGAAAGCCGATTTATACGAATATTATATTCTACTCCAAATATTATATTTAATGGGATAAATATTTTATTAAAAATAAATATAGACGGTATAGATAAGCAATATAATAAAAATATTATATATTACAGTATTGAAAAAAATACAGATACAATAAATAACATAAAAAATATTGAGAAAACTATTTTAGAAAAATACTCATCAAGTAAAGCTCCTGCATATAATTTAGCATCACAGGTTAATACAGGAGTGCTAAAATTGTTTTCAGATTCTAATGATAAAAAAAAGAATATAGATGTGATTCTTAAAATATCAGGACTATGGGAAGATAACTCATCATACGGTATAACATATAAATTTTTGTCTGTTTTGTAAATATGTAAATATGTAAATATGTAAATATACTATTAAAAAATATAATAAGTAATAATACATTATTTATTATATTGAAAAATAATAAATGAAAAACTTGTTAATTACGGGAGGGTGTGGATTCATAGGTTCGAATTATATAAATTATATTTTTGAAAAATATGACGATTTTAATATCATAAATATAGACGCAATGTATTATTGTGCATCAGAAAATAATATTGACGAGAAGGTCAGGAACTCGGAAAGATATAGACTAATTAAGGGAAACTTATGTTCCTATGATTTAGTATACCATATAATTAACAATTATAAAATAGATTATATTATTCATTTTGCGGCACAAAGTCACGTCCAAAATTCATTCGAAGATGCTCTACATTATACACAAGATAATATCGTAGGAACGCATAACCTTTTAGAAGCAGTAAGAAAATATGGTAAAATTAAAAAATTTATACATGTTTCAACCGATGAAGTATACGGAGAGTCAATGATAGAAAAAAATGAAAACAAAAAAACAGAAGAAAGTATATTATGCCCTACAAATCCATATGCCGCTACAAAAGCAAGTGCAGAATTAATAGCACAGTCTTACTACTACTCATTTAATATACCTATTATTATAACAAGGGGCAACAATGTATATTGTCCCAACCAGTATCCTGAAAAAATAATACCAAAATTTATAAAACTTTTGAAGGAGAATAATAAAGTAACTATACAAGGGGATGGTTCAAATGTGAGAGCATTTATTCATGTATATGATGTAGTAAAGGCTTTTGATATTATATTGGAAAAGGGTGTTATTGGGGAAATATACAACATAGGTTCAGATGATAAAGAGGAATATACGGTGAGAAATGTTGCTGAAATGTTGATTAAGAAGATTAAAAATAATGAAAACTATGGGGATTATATAGAATATATTGTTGATCGCCCATTTAACGATAAGCGATATTATATAAGTAATGAAAAAATCAAAAGTCTAGGATGGGATATAACTGAAAATTTTGATGAAGGCATTGATAAGTTAATTAATTCATATGAAAGTTAGTCATATCATAATTATGTAAAAATAGTTTACATAAACTATAATTTATAGTTTATATAAAATACAAGTTAAAACAAATTAAAAACATTAAGATACATAAATATATTGAATAAATCAGGATTCAAAGATCGAAGATGAAAGTTTTATTATACGGTAAAAATGGCTGGATTGGGCAAAAGGTATATGAATTATTAATTCAGGGAGAGCATGAGGTTGTTATAGGTAATGTAAGAGCGGAAGACTTTGTTGCACTGGAAGAAGAAGTAAAACAGGTTCAACCAACAAATATAATTTCCACAATTGGACGAACACACGGCACAATAGATGGTGTGAACTATACTACTATAGACTATTTGGAACAGAAGGGAAAGTTGCGAGAAAATGTTAGAGACAATCTTTACTCACCAACAATTCTTGCTCTTATTTCTAATAAATATGGAATTCATTATGCATATTTGGGAACAGGGTGTATATATACATATGATGAAGAACACCCCTACGAAGAAGAGTTAAAC
>Ga0315284_10015079_pt1 | contig 10990 bp, 13 predicted proteins | sample YL17G09_16_MG_FD_203696 | JGI IMG/M metagenome (GOLD analysis project Ga0315284, IMG submission 203696) | Sediment microbial communities from Yellowstone Lake, YNP, Wyoming, USA - YL17G09_16 | ecosystem: Environmental > Aquatic > Freshwater > Lake > Sediment | place: USA: Wyoming | collected...
CCCGGCTATTGTCTTTTCGCCCCTCCAGGGCTCACGAAAGAGTTTCGCGACAGAAACTCAGCTAACTGTCGCGAAACTCCTTAACCCTCCGTCCTGGACTTGGACTTCGACCTGGACGTGGCCTTGGACGTGGACATGCACAGGTAAAGGGCGATCTGATAAATGTTATGTCTGGAAAGCTTACCTCGGACAAAACCGTCCACGTCCACGTCCACGTCGAGGTCCAGGTCCAGGTCCAAGCGGCTCACTCGGTTTTTCGATGTAACCAGCAAGTTTCGCGACAGAAGCTACTTAGGAGAAGGCTCGGCCTGCCGGGGGCTGGTCCGGGTATAGGTTGAATGGAGGACCACAATGTCCACGCGGCGATTGCGGGCGCGCCCTTCGGCTGTCTCATTCGAAGCGACGGGGCAAAACTCGGCGAAGCCCGAGCCGGAGAGGTTCTCGGGTTTGAATGCGTACTTCTGAATCAGATAAGCGACAATCGTGGTGGCTCGCGCCGTAGAGAGCTCCCAATTCGATGGAAACCGGCCAGTCTTGATAGGAACATTGTCGGTGTGCCCTTCGATGCGAATCTGGTTTTTCATCGCCATGAGATCTTCGGCGAGAGCATCCAGCATTTCGCGTCCCTGCGGCACGAGCTGATCAGACCCGGAGTCAAAAAAAGTTCCGTCGAGGCTGATCACGAGGCCGCGTGTTTCCATGCGCGTTCTCACCTTCCCGGTCACACCCCGCTTTTTCACGACCACATCCACACTATCCCGGAGCTTCCCCATCGCGACGACTTCCCCTTTGGGGGAAGGGTTCTCCGCGAAGTTGGTCTTGAGCTCCTTCAAATTGGAGATTGCATACTCCTTGAGCGCTTTATCCTTGGGCACTTTCACATTTTCTACGAGATCGCTGCCCAGGGCTGATCCGGCGCCATCTCCTTTGCTCAGGCTTAGAGCATCGCTTCCGGCGGGAAAAACGGACCCGTCAAATGACGCCCTCATGGACAACACCATTTTGCCCATCTTCTGGGCGTCCACCGTCGAGATGGCGTACAGGGTGGTGAAAAAGGCGAACAGGAGCGTGATGAAGTCCGCGTAGGACACCAGCCAGCGTTCGTGATTTGCATGCTCAGGCGGCTTCTTCTTGCGCAAAGGTCATTACTCCTGCTCAGGCAGCCTTGGATTGTGCGCCCGGTTCCTTCTTCGACAGTTCTTCCTGATCTTTGTGGCTAAGGTAACTCTTGAGCTTTTCCTCGATCAGGCGCGGGTTTTCGCCTTCGAGAATGGCGATCACTCCTGTCAGAATGATCTCTTTGGCGATCATGTGGGTGCGATGCCGGAGCTTGAGCTTGCCGGCCAGCGGGAAATACACGATATTCGCCAGCGAGACACCGTACACCGTGGCCACAAACGCAACGGCAATTCCGCCTCCAAGCTTGCTGGGATCCGTCAAGTTTTCCATCACATGGATCAGACCAAGCACGGCGCCGATGATTCCAATCGTCGGTGAGTACCCTCCGGCAGCCTCCCAGAATTTGACCGGCAGTTCACCCTCTTCTTCCATGTTGGTCATCTCAGCATCCATCGTCTCACGCAGCACCCTCGGTTCGATGCCATCAACCGCCATGTTGAGCGCTTTCTTCAGGAAAGGATCCTTGATGGCTTCCACGTCTGATTCCAGCGAGATAATTCCCTGCCGCCGTGCCTTGTTGGCGTAGCCCACGATTTCCCTGATCACATCCTTGTTGTTGCCTTTGGGTGCGAAAAAGACGGAGACGACAGACTTCATGCTCGTGATAAACACGGGAAGCGGGAACTGGACCATGCAGGCGCCAAACGTCCCGCCAATCACAATCACCGCAGCAGTCAGCTGGAGAATCGATCCGAGCTTTCCGCCTTCCATTTGCTGACCGCCCAAGATCGCAGCGAATGCCACCAGCAAGCCAATGACTGTGCCAAAATCCATTTCCGTCCCTTAGCCGGCTGTCGCCTCAGACTTTTGCCAGCCTGCGTTCCTGTTCCGCTTCAATAAGTCCCGCAAGAGTGCGGCGATATCGGACGACCTTCTCGATGATCTCCGTCATACGGTCTTTGACAATCACTTTGTCGTTATTATTCAAAGTGATAATTGTATCCGGCGTCTCCTCGATATACTCGATCAGATCCGAATTCAGCACGATCTGATGCCCGTTGATCTTGGTCAACTGGATCATGAAGTTCCCTTTGTCTGGTGAGTCAGTGGGATATATCGGCGCAGGAAGCGAGATTCCTTAACTTATGTGACGGAAAACTGACGTTTCTGACAGGAATCAATACCAGAATGGTGCACCAACAGGGCCGAATTGCCCGTCATATGCGCCCGAGCACATGTCGAATCCCATCGACTGTGCGGAGGAAGTTATTGTCGTTATTATAGTTACTCAGTTTTGCTGGTAAGGGCCGGTAGAAGCCGGAGGCATCAGGCCCAGGTAACGCTCCAGCGGAATGGGGTCTGGTTCTTCGGGAATCATGCGGATGAGTCCATCTACGAAGGCAAAATCGGCAGCGGTATCCACGGTGATGCGGAGATCAGGTCGCCGCAGCCCAATCGGCGGGGCAGGAAATGCAGTCCGAAAATCGCTGGAGTGCTCCTTGATGTAGATCGTGACATGCTCCCTGTGGGGAGGCCGGTTCCCCAGCCGGTCGGCAATTGTGAGAGCCGCGCGTGTGACGGCCTCGGTCGCAGCCCCGATCGGAAGGTTGCTCTCCATGCAGTAGTCGAGCTCCCCGTCGTGGAGCAATCGGAGGATGCGGTCCACCGAGCCGATATCGATCAACGGATTATCGGCGGTTGCGCGCACAATGACGTCTGGATGGAAGATATCGGCGGCTTCGCGGAACCGTGTCAGGACGTCAAGGTCGGGGCCACGATACACATCTGCCCCCAGCCGGCGTGCCTCGTGAGCTACCTGCTCATCCTCATCCCTCGTGGTCGTGAGCACCGCGACCCCGTGCAGCGACCTCGAAGCCCGCAGCCTCTCGACGGCACGTTCCAGGATGGTTTTCCCCTGGATGCGCATCAATATTTTGCCGGGCAAACGCGTGCTCCCCATGCGCGCCTGCAAAAAACCGAGAGTCAGGGTCATAGTCGCTTTTCAGTTGGGAAATGAAAAAATCGAATCCTGGCGAATCTGTTCAGGTCGACGACCTTCAATCCGGCAGGATTCGAGCTCAGCTTTGCCATAACAAATTGAAAATGCCCTTCCGATTTTCAGGCGGTGGCGTTATTCAGGCTCTTCACGACCCATTCGACCTGGTCCCGAGTCATATCCGGATACAGCGGCAGCGTGAGGAGCCTGCGCCCCAGAGCCTCCGTGACATGGAGGTCCGCGGAAGGCAGGTCGAGTTTGCGATAAAAGCTGAATTCATGCACCGGCGGATAATGGACACTGGATTGCACTCCGTCGGCTTTGAGCGCTTCCATAACGCGTGCGCGGTCCACATTTTCAGCCAGCACAATGGGGAAGATGTGGAACGATGAATCCGTCGTGTGATGCGAAAACGGAAGAATCCACCGCGGATCGGAGGCCAGCAAATCACGATACCAGCCGGCGCGTTCCGCCCTGCGAACATTCGATTCGGCCAGCGAGGCCAGTTGAACTTGGAGAATCGCCGCACGCAGATCGTCCATGCGATAGTTGAAACCGGCTTCCGACACATCATAGGAAAACTGGTGTCCCCGGTAGCGGTCCCATGTAAGGGAGCTCATGCCGTGGGATCGAAGCGTCCTGATCTTTTGCGCCAGGGCATCGCTCGCGGTCGTCACCATGCCCCCCTCGCCACAGGTGAGGTTTTTGTTGCCGAAAAAGCTGAAGCAACCCACATCGCCCCATGCACCGCATCCCTTCCCCATCCACCTGGCTCCAGGAGCGTGCGCCGCATCCTCGACAACCCACAGCCCATTGCGCAGTGCCATTGCGCCTATTTCATCCATGGCGCATGGATAGCCGCCATAGTGCATGACGCAGATGCCGCGGGTGCGAGGTGTGATGGCGCGCTCCAGGATTTCGGGCGACGTCAATGGCTGCTCGAGCGAGGCCACATCGACAAAATGAGGGCGGCCGCCGGCATGCATGATGCAATTCGCCGCGGCCACGAAATTCAAAGAAGGCGTGAGAATCTCATCCCCCTGCTGGAGCCCGAGGGCGGCAAAGGCTAGATGCAGGGCCGCGGTGCCGCTGGAAACCGCAATTGCGTGCGGCACACCAATATAGTCGGCGAATTCCGCTTCCAAAGCTCGCGTTACCGGGCCATAGGTCCACCAGCCCGAGCGCAGCACGGCCGTGGCCTCCTGGACCTCGGTTTCGGAGAAGCGTAACGCACTCAGGGGCACGCGCCACTCAGGCGAAGGCGTCGGCTTGTTCCTGAAATTCCTGCTGAGCAAGCTCATAATCCTCCCGGCGGCCGATGTCGAACCAGAAATCCTCGGAATGAAACCCGACTACTTTTTCCCCGTTGTCGAGCAGGCGGAGCACCAGATCCGGGAAGTCGAGGTATTCGTCTTTCGTGATGTAATGAAGCACCCTCGGTTCGTAGACGTAGATCCCCATGCTCACATCAAAAGAGTAAAGCGGTTTTTCACGATACGCGACCAGCTCATGATTCCCGTTGGTTTCGAGCACTCCCAGATCGATGCGGACTTCTTTGCGATGCGTGGCAATCGTGAGCGCAGCGCCCGACGCACGGTGGAAGGCGCAGAGGGAGCAATAATCCAGGGTCGTCAGCACGTCCCCGTTCATCACCATGAAAGTATCGTTCAGCCCGGAAATGCGGGAAAGCGGGCCTGCGGTTCCGAGAGGCCGGGATTCGCGCACATAGCTCAATTCCAGCCCCGGGATGTTGCGATGCCCATTCTGGAAATAGGCTTCGATCAGTTCACCCAGATGCCCGACGGACAGGATGATTTCTCCAATTCCCTGTCGCACCAGTTGCCGGATGATGATTTCCAGAATCGGCTTCTCACCAATCGGTACCAGCGGTTTGGGAAAGATGGTTGTGTAGGGGGCGAGCCGGGCTCCCTTCCCTCCAGCCAATATTACCGCCTTCATTCCTGCCCTCCTCTCAGTGCAAAGCCAGACTCCGCGGCGCAACGCTTTCGCCCAGGCTCCGTTTGCCCGCCACATTGCCGCGCGCTGTCTGGCCATAGACGGCAGGCAGGACATCGGTATTGATCTGCTTCATGCCGCCGGTCGCGGCAACGCTGGGAGAAAGAAAGATTGCCGCTTCATAACAAGCCATCAGCATGTTGTCGGTGAATTTGCCCAAGGCAGGTCTGACCGGACATCCCAGTCGCATTTCGATAAGCCAGGCAGGAAAGTCGGCGCCTGCGGCAATGGTCAGGTTGATCCCCCCGGAGAAACGGGGATTGACTTCAAACACAGTTCCCTTGTCTTCGTGCCACTTGAGCTGGATATTGGCCGGGCCTCGTATCTGCAACGCCTCGGCGACGCGCACGCCCAGTTCTATGAGCGCCGGATTGTTCCAGGTTTGTCCACGGTCGGTGACGCCGGACCTGACTACGAGCCGCTCCCGCGGCACTGCGCTGATGATCCTGCCCTCGAAATCCGCCAGCACGTCGATCGTGAATTCCCGGCCCGGCAAAAATTCCTGGACCACGGGCGCGTTTACATAATTTAAAAAGAAGCGCAATTCGGTTTCATTATTGATCGGGTAGGCGCCCACGCTCCCGCGTCCCCCGCGCGGCTTTAAAAACAAAGGGTACCGGAGATTTTCAAATACCAGCTCGTGGGGAAGCCAGGTGCGCGGCACCGGAATGCCTTTTCCCCCCAGGTACTCCACGGTCTTAAGCTTGTCGTTGCAAATAACCCCGGTATCCGCCCCCGATACGGCAACCCGGACTCCCATTTCCAGGAATGAATCCGCATGGGCTCCAAACAGCGGCAGTTCATCGTCAATGGTGGGGATGAGCAGGTGAATCCGCTCCTTAAAGCAGATTGACTTGACGATGGGGAGATACTGCTTGTCGGTCGTGAGTGGCACAAGGTAGTGGCGATCGCTGAAATAAAGGCCGGGGCTGAGGGCATTCATGTCCGATGTAATCACATTCCCGCGCACGCCCAGCCGCTTGAGTGCCTGCACGAAGGCCTGGATGAGCGGCACGCGCCGGCTGGCCGCGGTGATCAAAATGTTGACTTCGCGCATCATTTTGTCTCTCCTGTCGCGGATGTTAGATCTTCCCAATGCAGGATGCTGTCCTTGGCAATCGCCTTGCGGGCCCGCGCGCCCGTCACCCGATCCAGGTCTCGCGGATCAATGCCCCCGGCGGGGCGCTTGCAGGCGAGCATCTCCGGCTGGATCGTCACATGTACAGGGATGTCGGCCGCGGCCACAATGCTGCGCCGGCTCAACAACCGGCTCTGCTCTTCCGCGCCGGTGGGACGCTTGCATCCATCGCCGAGGCTGGCGTCGACAATGGCGAGCCGAGTCACCAGTTCACGGAGATCTCCTGGTTCGATGCTGACCTTGTGGTCGGGACCGGGTGCGTTTCGATCCAGGGTAAAATGCTTCTCCAAAATCGTTGCTCCCAGAGCCGCCGCAAGCAGAGAGAAGAAAATCCCCTCGCTGTGATCGGAAAAACCCGTGGGCAGTTGGAAGCGCTCACGGAGCGTTTGAATGGCCTTCAAGTTCAGCGAGTCCGGCGGCGCGGGATAGCTCGATACGCAATGCAGCAGCGCGATGTCCCGGGCGCCTCCATCCCGCAGGATGGCCACGGCTTCTCCTACCTCGTCCAGATGCGACATTCCCGTCGAAAGCAGGAGCGGCTTGCCCTTGCCCGCCAGGCGCCGGAGCAACGGCAGGTGGGTAAGATCGGACGATGCAATTTTGAATGCCGGGACGCCAAGGTCATCCAGAAAATCGGCGCTCTCTTCATCGAAGGGAGTGGAAAGAAAAACGATGCCGCGGCGGTCCGCCTGGGCCTTTAATCGCTTGTGATCCTCAAAGGAGAGCTCCAGGCGGCGGAACATCCGGTATGCCGACTCACTGCCATCCTCTTGCTGGGCAAGCCGGCCGTCGGAGACCACCATCAGGCGGTCAGCCCGGAAGGTTTGGAACTTCACGGCATCGGCGCCGCAATCCGCGGCGGCATCAATCAGCCGCAACGCCTGCTCGACGCTGCCATCATGGTTGATGCCGATCTCCGCGATCACGAACACCTTGGAGGAAGCGCCGATCGTCTTCCCTCCCAGCGCAAATTCATGCTGCTTCATTTTGATCCTCGAGTTGTCGCAAGATGAGCGGAAGCTGCGTTAACGAATCGAGAACGAAATCTCCATCTTCTCCGTCTGTAGAACTGCACAACATCGCCGTTTTCTGCACGCGCACGCATTTCATTCCCACGCCGTGAGCCCCGCGGACATCCTTCTCGAGGCTATCCCCGACAAAAAGAGCTTCGGACGCCGCCACATGGAGTCTGTCCAGCATCTGGCAGAACGGGAATGGATGTGGTTTCTCCATACCTTGGCCGTTCTCCCAGGTGCAGAGGATATGGTCCACCGCACCAACCAGGCCGAGAGCTGCACACTTGGCTCTCTGCACTTCGGGCGCGCCGTCGGTCACGATCCCGAGCCGATAGGAAGCACGGAGTTCCTTTAGGAGTTCAGCATACCCGTCGAACAGCCGGATTGAGGGAACGTGGCGGCGGTAAACCTCGACCAGGTCCGCAATCTGAAGCCCGGATCCAGGGAATCTCTCCAGCACCGCAGGCATGACCCGGCGCCTCCCCTCGCTATCGAGAGTGAGCATCATCGTGGCATGAATCTCTTCCCAGGACCGGCCTGCACCGGCAGACAGGAATTCAGCCACGGCGCGGAATCCGCTGACGAGGAAATCGCGCTCACGATACAAGGTGTCGTCCAGATCAAAAATCAGCGCGCGTATCATGCGATCTCTTTGAAAAGTGCGAATGAAAAGCCTCGAATGACGAATGAAGGGCCGTCCGCTGACCATGGAAGCATCCATTCGTCATTTGAAATTCGTCACGGGTCAGCATCCGTTTGCCTTGCCCAGGAATTTCCTCTCGATGAGGCTGAGGAGTATGCGGACCACCCGCAACCTCCCGCCGCCATCCACCAACCTGCGCCCACACTTCGAAAGCCGGCGCCGCAATTCTGGATTCTCGTTCAGCTCGATGAATCGGCGCCGTACCTTGTCACTCCGCAACTGAGCGCCAAGACCAAGATTCAAGCACGCACCAGCATGGGCTATCCCTTCGATCGTGGCCGCCTGGTAGCGATCGAAGGAGAGAGCGCTCAGGGGAGTCCCCACGCACAGAGATTCATAGGCGGACAGGCCGCCGGCTGAAATGACCAGGTCCGCATCAAACATCAGCTTAACGGCATCTTCTTCCGGGGAAAGCCAGCGAAAACGAAGAGGGTCCCATGAGACGTCTGCTAATTTTTCCTGCCCACAGCTGCAGAATCCGGGGAGGCCGACAACTTCCAGCGGGAGTTGCGCGGCGCGGAGGCCAGACAGGATTCTTCGGAAGAACCGGCATCCATTCCCTCCCCCAAGATTGATGACAACTTTGCCGATTCGGGGACGGATCGTCTTGTTCGTTCTGTGAAACCGGCTGCAGGCATCCCCCAGCACCAAATAGTCGGTGCCGGTAAAAAATGTGGTGTCGACCCTGGGGAATCTTGCCACCGATGGCAGCATGCTGCCGTCGATGACAACATCGGATGCAAGAGGCGCGAGCCCCAGGTCATGAATACTGGCCACCGGAATCCCTCGCATGCGCGCTTCTGCAACCAGCCGGTTCAAACCTGCCCTCTGCCGCGTGTCCACAAGCAGTACATCCGCGGTTTCCAATCCGTTCCATGGTTTGCGTGAATTAAAGCACCGATATTCAAAACCGTCAGAGCTGACCTGATCCTGAGACCAGCCATCCTCCCGGTCGAGCAGGAAACAAGGACGGGCGGATCGGCGCAACTTGCGTGCAAGGATTAGAGTTCTTCTCAGATGGCCAAAGCCGATCTCGGGACCTGCGGCAGTCCGCACCAGGACCCTCTTGGGAGAACTTTTCCCGGGCAGAAGCGTCAACATTTTGGCGCTCGAATCATTCATCTGTCGTACCTTTGACTGCGTTTATTGCTCTGCCAGGATCCTGGAGCGGACCGCCGCGAAGACTTCCTTACAGGCAGGAATCAGGGCTGCGACTTCGTACTCCAATAGATCTGCCAACAGACCAAAATCCTTGTGTTCATGAGCCTCAATGACCTCCTTGAGCAGAGACGCCATCTGGGTGCAGTATTCCCTGGCACTGCCGCTGCGAATCCTGACATCTTCGTAAGGGATTCGAAACGACTGCTCCAGCCGGTCCAAAAGCAGGTTGATGCAATAGAAACCATCATAAAACTGCTTCAGATCGGCAGCTGCTTCCGACTCCACCTGAGTTCTTAAACTCGATGCAAGAGAATGAGTTGCGGCTTCGGCGCGCTCGAGGTAAGCAATCGCTTCGCGTATCGATTCGATCGCCACCTCCCGCAGCGTCGAGGTAAAAATCTCTATCTTCTCCTGACCGCGGATATGCTTTGAAATGCGGTTCGGTTCCTCATTCTGGATCAATGGGATCCCATCAACCTGGACTTGGTGGATCACCACGTTGGATGGAAGGTGGCTGGATTCCACTAACCTTAGGACTTCATCCAAGGAACTCAGACCAGAAGGAAGGGGCGCAACTTCCTGCTTGTCGATATAGAGGCGCGTCATAGTTTTCCTTTCCAGGCAGATCCCAGCAAGCTGCCCTGCCGACATGGTTAAAGCAAAAATGGGGCCAGAATCATGCGGAAGCGGAAATATGGGCTAACCTTAGACCGGTTCCCGGACGATAAAGCGGACGGCACAAAACAGGCAAGGGCAGCCACGAAGGCGGGTTCAAGAGTAGTAAAGAACCCGCCTTTTCCTTTTTTTTGCGGAACTCTGGTTGCGGCAGACGGCCGTGCGGCACTCTCAGCTTCTCCTATGCGTGAAACTTGGGACATTTGAGCCTGATGTTTTATTTGTTTTTGCACTAAATGCCGAAGATTCGTGGATAATCTGATAGCTGCGGAACAGGCTCTGAGCTTCGACGAGTCCACGTTCCGGGAGAAGCTGTCCACTAATTACAACGACACAGCGCAGTTGCTGCTGGCAAATGGATTAGACTCCCAAGGCAATACGGCAAGCTTTATCCCCAAGTGCAATTCATCAACGCCACGGAGGGAGGGATCCTCAAAGACCACGTGCAAATCATGAGCCTCCGCGAAGCACGATACCGATTCTGCTGCCAGGAGCGGGATCTCAAACGTGAGGTCCGGATGATGCATGCGGAGACGGCACAACAAGAGTCACATCTGGACCTGTCTGCCCTGGTCCAAATCAACGATGAAATCCTGCTGCTGCAAAAGATCATCGAGCGTGGACTGGAATTGTGCAGTCCTGCGAATCGACATGTGCCGGCGCAGCAATTATCTGCCCGCTGCGAACAGGTAAAGCATTCGGTGCATTCCCTCACGGTCCTGTCACCGATGCTGGATTGTTTCAACCAGATGGGGAACATCACATTTCTGCGGCGCCTGGCTGGCCAATCGGGGGAAAAAGTCCCGGCGCTGGAGATCCTGGACACCTACCGTAAGTACTTCCAATCCATCCTCCAGGCCTCCAAACCCATCGCAGAGGGCCTATCTCGACTCAAATTGGATCCACTGGACAATTAGCCTGCATTTCTATAAAGGCTGCTCGGTCAGTCTTTCCATGCACCGACTCTGCAGGCCAGGGGCCCTTGGCCTCAGGTTCCTATCTCCCGCCTCGCCGGATGCAAGTTCGAGCCGATGTTTGGGGGCGAATTTCGCGGACAAATCCGGCAAAAAGCTGAAGTTTTAAGGACTTCGGACGAAAAAGAGAGTGACGAGGCTCACGGAAAAAGCCTGAGTCACTCTGACACGCAGGATGAGCAAAAAGAAAGT
>Ga0315284_10015081_pt1 | contig 10990 bp, 10 predicted proteins | sample YL17G09_16_MG_FD_203696 | JGI IMG/M metagenome (GOLD analysis project Ga0315284, IMG submission 203696) | Sediment microbial communities from Yellowstone Lake, YNP, Wyoming, USA - YL17G09_16 | ecosystem: Environmental > Aquatic > Freshwater > Lake > Sediment | place: USA: Wyoming | collected...
AGGTTTCCTCGATAGTCCTCATAGAAGTCCGCTGGGAAGTACTCCCCCTTTTCCACCCACCCGCAGTGCTGGTGGCTGATCCCAACGTCCATCCATTCAAGCTTCTCTGCTTCCGCCTGGCTGGCGATCGGAACAGCGAGGCTCCCTACGCCGTAGAATTCGGACCTATATCCGGCGTAGCCATGTTCACCGACCTCTTCGATAGGGTTGCTTGCGCGTAGTGGGATCCAGACAGCAGTCGCTAGCTTTCGGCGTCGCACCTCAGCCATTTCAAACCATTCTTGATTCATGGGCGCGCTTCCTATACCACCGCTAGTTTTAGGCCTCCAACGGTTGAGCTAACCGGCGTGAAAAAGCAGAGCGAAATGACGCTTTTGCACGTCCGTGTTGAGCGAAGTGTTAGGCGGATGAATAGGAGGCATCCCGGTTGCCTGTACTCAGTTCTTTGGGGCACGAAGATCCCCACTTTTGATTGCAGTTGTAGCAGCCGCGAGCGCCTTAGATTCACTCCCTATGCGTACACGATCCGGCGAACCATAGAATTCGTTAACCTGCCAAAGCAAGACCGCTAGTTCACAACGGCCCTCTTGATCTGTTGATTCCGCGTACGACGTGATTGCTATGAGCGGAGAGGCAGGAGCAAGAATCCTTTCCTGACCAAAAGCCATCTTCAGATTAATTCCAAAGTACCTCGACTCCGGAAATGCCTGAAGTGTCGCGTTGTACACCTTAGGTTTACTTAAGGCACGGGGGCTGTCGACAAGCACCCACGGCCAAATTCTTTGCTCTGGCGCACCGAAACCGACGGGGAGGATCCATTCAGGGAATAGGAAACCGGTATGACCCTCATCGCGAACGTTTTGCTTACTGATCATATCAACCAATTCGAATAGCTTTGTCCGAGTCTCGGCGTGAGCGACAAGAATACGGGCGTAAAGGAGGGCGACCAAAAACGGTCGAAGGTTCGGATCGTCGGATCCAAGGGGTACCCACTGCACTGCCGCCTCGCCAGTACTTGTGAGAGGGTGGTACTCCATGAACAGATCGGCACGCATTACATCAATCGGAGCTGGACCACGGAGTAATTTACTAAGGAAGCCCAGCTTTTCCTCCCTATCGCCTAACGATCCAGGTGCGCGGGCTCCGCTAGACCTGGTGGTTAGACCTTACGCGCTCGTACCTCACGGCCCGTCGCGCTTCTTGATCGCATCCAGCGCACCCTTGGGAAGTTTCGAGAACATCGTCTGAAGCTTCTTGGGTCGGCTGATTCGCTCCTCGACAATCTGGTTGACCAAATCAAATAGCGCACTCGATACGGCAGCAACATCTGACGCGCTGAGCTCACCCGGGTGAACGGCGTTGTTGCCCACCACGCGGACTACGTCCAAGGCTTGTTGAATCTCGATCGGAAGTCCTTTTTTCACGAGCGCGGCGATGTCGTCGTTGATGCTCTTGCCATCTTCGCCCAAATGGACGCAAAGCTTCTGGATTCCCAAGCGCAGCAGTGCCGTTGCGCCGCGGGGCGAATTGGCCGCAATCAGTCGTGCCTCCTCGTAGTCCGCCCGGACATCAGGGGGCATATCCGAGTGCGGCATCGGTGCAGCGGTTGCGGTGGGGCTCAACATGCGACCGACGACCGGCTCATTTCCCCCGTAGGGCTCGGCAAGCCAGTAGGAGCACTTATCGCAGTGAGTACAAGCGACTTGATAGATCAAGGTGGACGCAAAGCCTCCTCGATTGCCGCCAACGTACATTCGCTCCCACACCATCTGGGAGTACGCATTGCAGAAGGGGCAGTTGAACGCGCCTTTGCGGAACTCAGGCGGTGCGTATGGCACTGTCACAGCGAGTTGCTCCCTTCGTAAGATCTAACAATGTTTATATGGATCCATATAAAAACGCAAAGATAGCATCAAGTGTCGTATGAGATGCCGGAGAATCCGGCATCCTTTCAGGTCTAAATGCAATGATTTCAACCTCTCCCGGCAAGTTGATGTTATTATCATGATGTCTTATAAGGAGCGGCATAAAATCCTTCATAATAGCATCAGAGTGCGCCGAAGGGACTCCATAAAAGGAAATTCCTTTTTCGCGGCGCGCGCGAACCCAGACCACTCGGCTCGGAACTTATGCCTCCCATCACGAAATGATGATATTGCTGATGCCTGTCCCTAGTCAAGAGCCTTGATGACCGGTCCGCACGGATGAAAATCTGCTCAGATGTCTCCCATCATAAAATCAACCGACCTCTCAGGATGGCGAGGGCGATAGATTCCCGACACATCAGAGGGAAAGCACAGCAGACGGCTCTTTAATCCGAGGACGTCCCCAACGCGTTCAAGACGCCTTTCGTCGCCTCGATGACCTCCGGAAGCCGGCGCGTCATGTCCTCACTCAGGCCCTCGCCCAATCGATAGAGTCCCTTCGCCTCGACAGCGACGATTTTCACCCAGCGCGGTACGGGAAGGCCCAGCTGTCTTCCGATGGTCAGCGTCTGGGGGATGGAGACGTAGTGGGGAGAAGGCCCCGGAAAATCGCGCAACTCCGTTCCCTCGAGAATGCGGACCCGCCCGGTGACGGGCTCGGAATTGACGATCGTATCGATGATGACGAGAGCGTCATAGCCGAGGAATACGTCCAAGAGGGCCAGCCCCGACAGGGCGCATTCCACGAAATCCACGGCGGCCGGGGCCCCGGGCATTGCCTGGGGGTCCACTTCCGCCGTACTCGCCCGTGGATACAAACCACGGGCGAGTGGCGAGCCGAAGGCTCGTCCCTTGACCTGATCGGTTCTCTCCCCCTCTCCATTGCGGCCCGCCCATTCTTCTTTTAAAAGCCGGACGGCGTGAAGACCGACGCCGTCGTCTCCATAGAGATCGTTGCCGAGGCCTAATACGAGGATCCTCAAGCGGGATCGGCCTCCCGGCGGACTTTCGGAATACGCACCGTGAAGGTGCTGCCGATCCCGAGCTCGCTCGACACGTCGATCCGTCCGTCGTGCGCTTCGACGATCTTCTTGGCGATGGACAGTCCCAGTCCCGACCCCTTCATCTTTTTGCCTTCGCGCCGGCTGACCTGAAAGAACTGGTCGAAGATGAAGGGGAGGTGGTCTTGGGATATGCCGATCCCCGTATCTTGGACCTCGATGACCACGAAATCCGGGTCTGCCCTGAGGCCGATCCGCACCCGGCCCTGCGGCTTGTTGTAAGCGATGGCGTTGCTGATGAGATTGGTAAACACCTGTTCCAAGGTCTCTTCGTCGCCGAGCACTTCAAAATTTGGGCCCTCGGGGCCGCTCCATTCCAAAGTGACCTCGAACTCCTTGGCCAAGGGCGTCATGAATTCGACGAGCTTTCGCATCATCTTGCCCGGGTCGAGGGGCTTGAGCTTGCCGACGAGCCGGCCCTGGTCGATCCGGGCCAGGTCGAGCCAGTCGTTGATGAGGTTCAGGAGCCCGGTCAGGCGCTCGCTCGCCCGGCGAATCATCTCCTTGGGTTTGTCCTCGACGCGGCCGGCGATATCCGCCAGAATGACCTCGAAATATTGCTGGATCGCGACCAGCGGGCTGCGAAGCTGGTGGGAGACCATCGTGATAACATTGTCCTCCAGGAGCTTTTTCTCTCGGCGCAGCCTTTCGGCCTCGAGGGCGAGCCTCCGGTATTCCAGGGCCCGGGAGAGGATCATCCGCAATTCCTCGGGCGTGAACGGCTTGGGCAGGAAGTCGAAGGCGCCTTTTTTCATGGCTTCCACGGCCGATTCCACGGTCGCATAGCCGGTGACGACGATGGCCATGATCCGCGGATCGATGAGCCGGAGGTTCTCCAGGACTTCGAACCCGCTGATGCCCGGCATCTTGAGGTCGACGATGACCGCATCCGGCCGGAGATCGCGGATCTTTTGGAGCCCCGTAGTTCCGTCGGGGGCGGTCTCGACGCGATATCGGCCTTTGAGAAGTATCTGGGAGCAGGAATCCCTCATGGATTCTTCGTCGTCGATGATCAGAACAAGCGGATCTTGCACGATCGTCTCGCCTCCTTGCTCTCAGCGGGCCCGCGGCGAGACGGCCGGTCCCCGCCCTCCAGGCCGGCTCATTTCTTCAACAGTCGGTCGATCCGGGCCAAAAGGTCCGCCGGGGCGACCGGCTTGTCGACGTAGTCATCCGGATCGGCCATGCCCTGTTCTTCTCCTTTGAACCCGAACCGGGCGCCAGCGATGTCCTTGACGGCGGAGATGAAGATGATGGGCGTGGTCCTAACGCCCTCGAATTCTTTCGACGTTTTGACGCTGTGGCAGAGAGAGAATCCGTCGAAAAGGCCGTCCATCATGATGTCCAACAAAATGAGGTCCGGCCGTTCGGCCAGGATCTTGGTTTTTCCCTCCGCCGCGCTGTCGGCCGCGATGACATCGTAAGAGGCGGAGGCCAGGATGGCCGTGACCGCCGCTCGAAAATCCGGATCGTCGTCGATCACCAATATTTTTGGCGCTATTGTCGTCATGAAGTCACCTTCCCTTCCAAGCCGTATTTTTTGATTTTGGCCCAAAGCGTCTTGCGGTCGATATCCAGGATCGCCGCGGTCCGTTTCCGATTTCCTTCCTGATCGTGGAGGACGCTCTTGATATAGGCTTTTTCGATGTCGGTGAGCGTCTTGAATTTATCCCCCGCCCAGGTCAGAGCCGGGATTCCCATGCTGATGCCGTGGCTCATGACGTCTTCGACCTGGATCTCGCCCCCGCGGCAGAGAACGATGGCCCGTTCGATGGTGTTTTCCAGCTCCCGGATGTTGCCCAGCCAATCGTATTCGGTCAAGGCGAGCATGGCCCGCGTTGAGACCGCGGAAACGCTTTTGTCGGACTTCCGGCCGTATTTCAGGAGGAAATGTTCGACGAGCAGGGGGATGTCTTCCTTTCGCTCTCGGAGCGGAGGAAGATGGATGGGAACGACGCTCAGCCGGTAGAACAACTCCTCGCTGAAGGCGCCTTGATTCACGGCTTGAGCGAGATTGAGGCTGGCGGAGGCGATGAGGCGGACATCGACCTTGATGGGGCGCGGATTCCCCAGACGCGTCACCTCATGATCCTGAAGGATCCGGAAGAGCCGGCCCTGAAGAGGAAGGCTGAGCCGGGAGACCTCGTCGATGAACATCGTCCCGCCGTTCGCCAATTCGAACCGGCCGTGCTTCATCTCCCGGGCGCCGGGGAAGGCGCCCTTGGCGTGCCCGAAGATCTCGTCTTCAAGCAGGGGTTCGGCGAGGGAACCGCAATCCACGACGACGAAGGGCGCGGCCTGGCGCGGGCTTTGGCGATGGATCTCCCGGGCCAGGAGCTCCCGTCCCGTTCCGCTTTCCCCGGTGATGAGCACCGCGGAATCCGCGGGGCCGACGCGGCCGACGATATCGAGAACGCCGCGGATGGCTTTGCTGCCGCCCACGATCCGATCGTAAGCGCGGTGGGCCCGGAGCTCGCGGCGGAAGAGGATGTTTTCCAAGGCCATCGCCCGGCTCTGCAGGGCCTGGCGGGTGACAACGCGAAGCTCCTCTGGGGTGAAAGGTTTGGCCAGGTAATCGAAAGCTCCGAGCTTGATGGACTCCACCGCGGATTCGATGGAGCCGTGGCCCGTGATCATGACGACGGGCGTTTCCGGGCTCGCCTCTTTCATCTGGCGGAGCACGGAAAAGCCGTCCGCGTCGGGAAGCCGCAGGTCGAGGAACACGACCTGAAACGTCTCGCGGCCGAAAAGCGCCGCGCCTTCCCGGCCGCTCGCGGCGCTGCGGGGATCGTACCCCTCCTTCGCCAGGACCTGGCTCATGGAGTCCCGCAAGACCTCTTCGTCATCGACGATGAGAATCCGGATTCCTTCGCTCAAGCCGAATTCTCCTTAATGGGCAGCCTGACGGTGAAGGCGGCTCCGCGGCCGGCTTCGCTGCGGATCTCGATGTCGCCCTGGTGTTTCTGGATGATCCCATAGCTGATGGCCAAACCGAGCCCCGTTCCTTTGCCGACCTCTTTCGTCGTGAAAAACGGTTCGAACAGGCGTTTCTTGTCCTCCTCCTTGATGCCGTGGCCGGTGTCCGTGAACTCGATCGCGATTTCCTTACGGTCCGGATCGAGCCATGTCTTGAGGGTCATGGTCCCGTTCCCGTCCATCGCTTCGGCGGCGTTCAGGATGATGTTCATGAACACCTGTTGAAGCTGGGCGCCGTCCGCGATGATCCGCGGCAGCGACGGCATGTAAGATGTATCGATGTGGATATTTTGGAAAAGGGCTTGCCGCTCCATCAGGGCCAGGCATCTCTCCAGGACATCATGGATGTCGGTCAAGACCATCTCCGGTTCTTTGGGCCGGGCGAAATCCAGGAGCCCCTTGACGATATCCTTGCAGCGGCTGGTTTCCTTCACGATCTTCTTCAGGTTCTCGTAGTGCGGGCCGGTCTTGGGCGTATCCTCCAGGATGAGATGGCTGTAGATCAGAATGCCGCCGAGCGGATTGTTGATCTCGTGGGCGACGCCCGCGGCGAGCTTGCCGATGGAGGCGAGCTTTTCGGCCTGGATGAGGTGAGCTTGGAGATCCCGGAGCTCCTGCGTCCGTTCCTCGACCTTCTTCTCCAGCGTTTTCCCCCAATCGATCAGCTCGGCGTTGGCCTTCCGGAGATCCGCCGTCATCCGGTTGAAGGAACCGGCCAGCTCTCCGATTTCGTCCCGGGAGTTCACCTCGACCTTTTGAGACAAGTCTCCTTTGGCGATCTGCCGCGTCGCCAGCGCCATCCGCTGGAGGGGTCGGACGATGCGGGTCGTCGCAAAATAGAGCAGGGCCAACAGGAAGAGGCAGCACAAGACGGCGATCGAGGTGAAGATCCGCATGACCCGTCCGGCCGTGTCGAGATACGGCTTCTCGAGCGTCCCGACGTAGAGGATGCCGATAATCCGGTTTTCGATATCGCGGATGGGCTCATAGGCCGTGAGGTACCAATCGTTGACGACGAAGGCCCGGGCAAGCCAGGGCATTCCCTCGTCCAGGACGGCTTTCTTGACCTCTTCGGAAACCCGCGTTCCGATCGCCCGTTCCCCGGATTCGGTCTTGACGTTCGTCGAGATCCGGAGATCATTCTGGAAGATGGTGGCCGTTCCCGTCTCCCGGCCTTTATACCGTTCTCCCTTGAAGATGATTTCCTTGATCCGGTCGACGATTTCGTAGTTCCGGTTGAGCAGGATCCCTCCGTCCAGGGCTCCCAGCAGGGCGCCGTCCTCGCCGACGACCGGAGCGGCGGCTCTGAGCATCAGTCCACTCGTCTCCTGGTTTTCTCCGCGCGGCGCGGCTTTAAGCGTGGGGACAAACTCGAGGAGGGCCTGCGCGGCGAGGCTTTCATCCTCTTTGAGGAGTTCCGCCCGCGGAACGATCTGGGCGCCGGCAACGATCTTGCGGTCGAGGGCCAGGCGCACAAGAGCGTCCCGGGACTGGTCGTCGCCGGCCGTTTCGGGAGAGCGCACCCTCAAAAAGACGCGGCCCTGCCGATCGAGAAGGGTCAGAACGTCCAGATTGTTCTCGGCCCGGACCCGACTCAAATATCTAAGGAGGATGTCCTTCTGTCCCGCCCGAAGAAAGTTACTTACGCCTTCCCGCGAAGCCGTCAGACGGACGACATCCTTGACCTCGTTGAGCTTCTCATGGAAGACCATCCAGGCCGAGGACAGGTCATGACGGACCTTGGCCTGGGCTTGAGAGAGGAGGGTATCCCGGATGAGCCGGGAGCCGAAAACGAGGGACAGGAAACCGCCGAGGACGATCACCCCGAGAAAGCTCAGGATGAGCTTCGTCCGCAAAGAAAAATGAAGGCGTCTCATGTCGCTTTCGCCTCGATTCGCTCACCGCTATTATAACAGAGAACGAATCTTTCTCATGATCTGCGCAATTGTCGGATCCGCTCTCCCGAACGATTATAAATATTGATCGTCAGAGGCATAGCCCCCGGCCAGGCGTGCGTCCCGCAGCCGTGGCAGGGGTCGTAAGGCCGAAAGGCCATTTCGGCCATGTTCAAGAGCCCTTCCGAAACCTGCCCGCCTTTGATGAAGGCTTTGGCCGCTTTCTCGATGGACATATTGATGGCCGCCGCGTTTCCGATCGTGGCCACGATCAGATTGGCCGCGGTGATAAGACCGCGCTCGTCCGTCTTGTAGTGGTGGATGAGAACCCCCCGCGGCGCTTCGACGATGCCCACGCCTTCGGTCGGGATCCGGGTCGGGATGCGGCGAAGGTCCGTGCCCGTGATCTCGGAGTCCTCGAGAAGCGCGACCATGCTTTCGGCGGCCTGCAGGGCTTCGATCAGCCGGGCCCAATGGAAGGCGAGCGTGTTATGGACGGGCTTGCCGCCCAAGACGGCGTACATGTGGTCGTAATGCTTCTGGGCGCGCGGCGTCTGCATCCCCTCCGCGGCATTGAGTCGGGCGAGAGGGGCTACCCGGTAGACGCCGCTGTCGTTTCCTTCGACGAATCCCTTCCAACCCACTTTTTTTAAAAACGGGAATTTGACGTAGGTCCAGGGCTCGACGTGCTCGGCGATGTGCTCGAGATAGTCGGCCGGCTTGAACTTGGCAAATTCCCGGCCGTCGGGGTCGACGACGCGAAGATCGCCGTCATAGAATTCGACCTGGTTGCGCTCGTTCACCATCCCCATGTAGTAGGTTTTGATTTTATACGCTTCTCCGACGACGATATCGACATAGGTCTGATTCTTGAGGACGACGTCGGCGAAGATCTGGAGGGCGAACTCGGCGAACTCGACGGCGTCCTTGGCCGTCTTGAGAAACGTGACCCGGTGCTCCTCGTCCAGGCCCTTGGCCACGCCGCCCGGAAGTCCGCAGACCGGGTGGATGGCCTTGCCGGCGAGATAGGCCATGATCTCACGGACATCCGCCCGGATTCGGATCACCTTCCCCCCGATCTCGAGACCCACCTTGCCGATGACGCCCAGGATGTTCCGTTCGGCCGCGGGGGCTTGGGGCCCGACGACGAAGTCCGGACCGCCGAGGAAGAAGAAATGGAGGGTATGATCCTCCATGAAGAAGGCGTTGTAGATCAGCTCGCGGATCTTCCGCGCCGTGGAGGTGGGCTCCACGCCAAAAACGGCGTCGGCCGCCTTGGTCGCGGCCATGTGATGGGCCGTGGGGCAGACGCCGCAGATCCGCGGCGTGATGCGGGGCATCTCCTCGACCGGCCGTCCGACGGCGAACTGCTCGAAGCCCCGCAGTTCCGGCACTTGGAGGATGGCCCGTTCGACATCGCCGTGATCATCCAGGAAGATCTCGATTTTTCCATGTCCTTCCAGCCGGGTGATGGGATCGATCGTAATGCGTCGGGTCATCGGACCGCCTCCAGTTTTTTGCGTTTGAGGATCGATGAGGGCAAGCTGAAACGGTAGAACGTGCCGGCCGGATCGACGATGGAGTCGACGAGGCGCTCCACGTCCTTTTCCTCAGAAGCGTCGAGGATCGAGGCGAAGGCCGAGAGGAACTTCGCCCCCTGGTCGTAGACCTGGTCCGTCGGCCCCATGCATCCGCGGCAGGGCATGTTCCCCTCGATGCAGCGCTCCCCGCATCCGCTTCGCGTCGCCGGACCCATGCAAATGACGCCCTGGGCCAGGAAGCAGGTCTTGGGATCGAGAAGCACTTCGTAGGGCCTCTTGATCTCCTTGATCGTCATTTTTTCCGGCTTGGTCTCGTTGCGATCGCACTCGTCGCAGCAGGATTTGTTGGGGGCCAGGACCGCCCCTTTGGGCGGTAACTTTCCCTCTAAAATGGCCGTGACGGCGTTGAGGATCAGGTCCCGGTGCGGCGCGCACCCCGGGAGATAGTAATCGACGTCGATGATGGCGTCCAAAGGATAGACCGTATCCCAGAATTCGGGGAGGGTCAGCTCGTGGCCGTCGAGCAAGGTTTTCGGCTGCGGTTCGAGTCCGGCCGGATTGTCCGTCGAAACCGTCGTGTGATAGGCCGTCCGAAAGATGGTCGACTTGTTCCAGAAATTGGCCAGCCCGGGGATGCCGCCGAGGTGGGCGCAGGCGCCGTGGGCCACGACGAGCTGGGATTTCCGGCGCAGAAGATGGGCCATCTCTTCCTGCTCCGACATCCGGATGGCGCCGTTGATGAAGGAGACGGCGATCGATTTGTCGGGCATGGCCTCGACGTCTTTTTTCTTAAAGTCCAGAGCGACCGGCCAATAGACGATATCGACCGCGGCCACCACCTTGAGGATATCCTCGGCCAGGTCGACGATGGATTCTTCGCACCCGCCGCAGGACGAACACCAATAAAAGGCCACCTTCGGCTTAGCGTCGCTCATGAGGCCCACCTCCATTACCGTTGAAATTCAGGGGACCCAGGGTCCGGATTTGCTCCGTGAACTCATTGCAGACTTGCCGGAACTTGGTCCCCTCCGAAGCGGAGACCCATTCCAGCCGGAATCGCTCCCGCTCGATGCCGTATTGCTCCAGCACCCGGGACAGAAGGCGGTGGCGCCGGAGGGTTTTAGTGTTGCCGTCCTTGTAATGGCAATCGCCCGGATGACAGCCGGAGATGAAGACGCCGTCCGCCCCCTCCTGAAACGCCTTCATGACGAATTGCGGGTCCACGCGTCCGCTGCACATGATCCGGATGATGCGGACATTCGGCGCATACATCATCCGGGCGGTTCCAGCCAGGTCCGCCCCCGTATAAGAGCACCAGGTGCATAAAAAGCCGACCAGCTTGGGCTCGAAATGTTCTTGGCTCATGGCTCGCTCGTCCCTCCTTTCTAGATGGACAAGATCCCCTCGATCTCGGCGAAGATCTGCTCGTCGCGGAAGTGCTTCTGGTAGGACGCTCCGCTCGGACAGGCCGAGACGCACGTCCCGCACCCCTTGCAGAGGGCATCATTGATGATGGAGACGTCCTTGTCCTTGTCGTAGGTGATGGCCGTGAAGGGACAGAGCCCGAGGCAAAGTTGGCAGCCCGAGCAATG
>Ga0315284_10015082_pt1 | contig 10990 bp, 14 predicted proteins | sample YL17G09_16_MG_FD_203696 | JGI IMG/M metagenome (GOLD analysis project Ga0315284, IMG submission 203696) | Sediment microbial communities from Yellowstone Lake, YNP, Wyoming, USA - YL17G09_16 | ecosystem: Environmental > Aquatic > Freshwater > Lake > Sediment | place: USA: Wyoming | collected...
CATGGAGCAAGAGGAATTCCAATATGTAGACAAATTGAATTAGAACAAGTTAGAAATGAATTAAAAATCGGCGTTTGAAATGTAAAAAGGTGTAAAACAGAATGTTAAAACAGAATGTTAATATAAAAATTTATTAATATTTAGAGTAGTGACTCAATTAGATAATAGCCATGGTAACCAATAGCTGCAAATCCTAACATTAGGAGTAACTCATAATAAAGTCTTTCTGTTTTCTCTCTATTATAACCAATATATACTAAAATGGGACCAACAATTAATATGTGAAATAAATTTACCCAGTAACTTTTTCCAATTTTTATATTATTATAGACTTTATATGAATGATAAAGTATAATAAATATACCTAAATAAAATAATATTGGAAACATGACTGACGGAATCTTATCTCTATTTATACCAACATAAATTAAGAGTGGACCAACAAATAAAAGGTGAAATAAATAAACTAAAATTCTAATTTCCATTTATATATTTAGATATTTAGATTTATATTTTTTTATTCAATTATATAAATGGATACTTCTAAATTCAATTATGACAGTAATGAAACAAAACAAATGGGAGGTGCAAAAGTTGTGCGTAAAGTTACTATTCGAAATGGCAAAGGATATAAAACTATGATAAAATATAAAAATGGAAGAAAAGTTGGAACTTCTAAAAAGCCAATAGATAAAGCTCACATTGACCAAATTAAAATTGGTAAATTTATACCAGGATTATTTTTAGATTGTAAATGCAATAAACACAAAAATAAAACACGTAGAAATTAAATAAAGTTCTATACTTATTTAAATATAAATTATATTAAATAAATATACTAATATGAATTTTAATTATAATGAACTTAATACATTAGAAAATAATTTATTTTCACAAAATAAAGTTACTATTTCGGTTCAACAAAGAAATGGTAGAAAAAGTATTACCTCAATAAGTGGAATGGCTGAAGATTTAGATTTAAAAAAAATTTTATCATATGTTAAAAAAACATATAATTGTAATGGCTCTATTGTTAAAAACGATAAATTAGGATTGATAATCACTTTATCTGGAGACCAAAAAGATAATATGTATAATTTTCTTATTGATGAAGAAATAAATAAAAAGGATGAAATTATTCTTAAAGGAGTTTAATTTAATATTCAATATTTATCATCTTATAATGAAACAATTCTAAATCATCGGCAAAAAGCTCATTTAGTTTTGATATTGTTTTTTTTTCTAACACAATACTTTCAGCTCCATCTTTATTCGATACATTTTCTTTTTTAGGTGTGTGCACTATTTTATCAAACCCTATTTTTTTTAAAATAAATCTAAAATCTTCTTCCAAATTTTCAAATTTTCCAATTACATCAACACCACATGTGCCATCTATATTTTGAATTTGTATTTTTTGACTCATAAAAATATGACCATATTCTATATCACTTACATTATATTTGTTCTGTATATAATCATGAAAATTTAAATTTTTGTTCAATATTATATCAAAATGTTTCCATCCTGATAAAACTCTATCATATGGATTACGTATAAAACAAAATTTTGTGTAAGTATTCCATTTTTCTTCATTCATATTCATATAATTATTAAAATAATCGCTTGTCTTGCAATACAAAAGTAATCCAATATATTTATTGAAAAAAGATGTATCATATGTTTTGTTTCCTGTATATATTTTTTTAAAATAATTTGTTTTACATACAAAATCATGGTCTGGTCTTTTCATATTTATTAATGATAAGTAGCTTATAAAACCATAATATTTAACTAATGTAGGACCAATATAAGTTCCTCCTGTTTTTGGAATATGAATAAATATAGCTTTCTTTTCATGATTGATATAAATCATTAATATAGCTTATTTAATTAATTATTTAATATTTAATTTATTTTTTTTATATTTTTTTTAATATTTTTTTCAGCTTCATTATTTATTATAATTATCTTATCATAATATGTATTTTTTATTCTATGTTCAATTATTAATTTATCATATTTTGAGTCTTTGTTAAGAACCAACTGCTTTGGCTTTAAAATTATTAAATTATTTTTCAACATATTAATTTTAAATAATATTATTTTAAGTATTTATTTTGCTAAATGGTCTAATGCTGATAATAACACTAATTCTTGGTAAGTCAATTTCTGAAAGATTAAATTTTTATCCATTGCTATCTGGAAATGTCGTGATTTGTATCCTATATTTTTACAAATACAAAACACTCCGTCATCAGTAATTTTTATTTCACAAAATAATCCTCCTTTTGCTAAAAATATATTATTTGGGTCTTCAATTGGAATCCATCTTATGTAAGTACCATATTTTAAATCATTCATTTCATCTACATATTTATAATCTTTTAACTTTGTAAATATTTCTAATGTATTATTTTTAGAGAGATGAAGCTCTTTTAAAATATTTAAAGTCATTTCTCTCAATTTTTTGGTTGTAAAATCCAGTAAATTTTCATTTGTTTCATCATCCAATGCCTTTAATAATTTCGGAACATCCATGATATTATATAAATTATAATATCATATTTTTATATATTTTTAAATAAATTTTTATAATTTTTATAATTTACCAAGCACTTCCAAAAGCTCCACCACCTATAACAGAATTCGCTGCCATAGGTTCAGAGAAACTTTCTTGACCCGGACTTGCAGCACCAACTAATGGCGTTGAATCCTTTTGATACATTGCGTTATAATTTGGTAACTGTTGTGGTGATAAAGTATTTTCACCTCCATAAGTTGATTCATTTGTTGGTAAAGAACCAATAGCTGTTCCATCAGTGTATAAAGATTGTGTCATTGCTGCAGAATTCATTGATTGACCTGAAATAGGTTGAGAAACTTTGACATTTCCATTTTTGCCACCTTTAACATTTTTCTTTTTATCTGTCTTTCCTTCCCATAATTCTACAATACGTTCAACAAGAATACTAACTTTCTCTCCTAATTTGGTTTGCAAACTTAAAATGATAACAAGTATCGGCAAAATCGGAGTTATTGTGCTTATGTCACCATATTTTTTTCCACTATATGGTGGTATATATGTGATAATTCTGTTTATAATCAATATTCCTAAAAACATTGTGATTACTTGTATAACTATTTCTGCAGTTATTTCTAAACTTCCTTTTTTGTCATCAGCCTCTGGAATATATTTCGATAGCGTCTTGTTTAATAAAATAACTGGAATAATGGCTAAAATAGCAAATTGAATTATATTTAATATATCGGCTTTTGAATCATCGTCAAAATTAAAAACATATTTAAAGAAGTTTTTATTTGAATCATCTGAACTGTCCATATCTATAGGGTATATTTAGAAATTAAAATTAATTTTATAGTATATTTTACTATAAAATTAATATAAAATTAATATATATAAATATGTCTCAAAGTTCGCACGATTCCGAAATTTTTGAAAATGAATTTGAAAACAATGAAGAAGATACAACTCTAAATTATAATCAAGAACCAACTGCGTTTTATAAAAGTCTTATTAGTAAATATGGTATAAAATTAAATAAGTTAGCCATGACTGAAGATTTAATTCAATATTGCAAAGTAAATACAAATGAAAGTGTTTTTGAATTAAAGAAATTATTAGATATCAATTTTTCAAAAGATATTGAATGCCATTATGCGTTGAATATAGTTACTTCACAAGATTATGGTTGTGACCTTCGAGAGATTATATTTAATCGAAATGGGTCATTAAATAATGAAAAAACACAAGAATTATTAGATTTATTTCAAGAAAAACAATATCCATCTAAAGCAAACCATATTCTTACTGATGTTGATGATACTTTATTTGCTCATACAAGCATGGGAGTAGCAGGTTCTGATTCCTCTTGGAAAGAAAAAACTCCATATCCTGGAATTATATCATTTTATGAACAATTTTATAATACATTAGACGAGATGTTTCAATATTCAACTATTTTATCAGCAACACCCGGCGTAATGAAATCAGGCAGAATGAGTAATTCTGTTGTTGATTCCATATTACACAGCTATAGTTTTATACAAGGAAATATTGAAACAAAAAGAAGACTTGTAACTCAAGGTGTCGCCTCATTTGCACAAGGAGTAACACAACACGTTGGAAGAAAAATGGGTGTAAGTATACCAGATTTAGGAGTACATAGTAGTTTTGGACAAGTTAAATTTGAAAGATATAAACAATATAAATCCATCTTTCCTGAATATAGAATAATTTTTATCGGTGATAATGGACAAGGTGACGTTTTAGCTGGTAAAATGATGTTAGATGAACCTAATACTGATACAATTGTTTGTATACATAAAGTAGTAGAAGGAAAATTAGGACGTAAAGAATCAGTTGAGGATAAACCAGGTTTATATTATTTTACGGACTATTATGAATTGGCAACTATTTTTCAAACATTGGGTATATTTAATGCAGACAATGTTCGACAAATAGGGGAAGAAACCACTCAAATAGTAAATGCTGGACCCAGTCAATTTACACAATATTTTACTAATGTTCCAGGCGTTAATTTAAGAGGAGGAAAAAAAACAAGAAGAAAGAGAAAAAATAAAAAAACAAAAAAATCTAAAAAATCAAATAAAAATAAAAGTAGAAGAACAAAATAATTTAAAAGGTTTGTTTATTTATATTATATAATATGTCTGAAAACACTGATAATATATCATATAATATTTTTAGTAATATTAAAAAAATGTCTCATGAAGAGTATCAATATCTTAATTTAATCGAGGATATTTTAGAAAATGGACACTGGGAAGATGGAAGAAATGGAAAAACAAAAAGCACTTTTGGTTCTTCTATGCGTTTCTCTCTAAAAGATAATAAGATTCCTATTTTAACAACTAAAAAGACTGCTTGGAAAACATGTTTAAAAGAACTTTTATGGTTTATAAGAGGCGAAACTGACGCAAAACTTTTAGAAGAACAAGGTGTTCATATTTGGGATGGAAATAGTTCGAGAGAATTCTTGGATTCAAGAGGATTAAATTTAAACCCAGAAGGTATGTTAGGCCCAATTTATGGATATCAATGGAGAAATTTTAATGCAAATTACAATTGCTTTTCAGGAAAGCGATTATTAGACAATGATTTTAATGATATTCATAATAATATAAATTTTAAAGGTATAGACCAGTTACAACAAATTATTGATGCACTTAAAGACCCTTTACAACGCACAAGTCGTCGACTTATCATGACAGCGTGGAATCCGTGTCAATTGAATCAAATGGCTTTGCCACCTTGTCATATTTTGTGTCAATTTAATGTGCATGATGGTAATAAATTATCGTGTTCTATGTATCAGCGCAGTATAGATTGCATATTGGGCTCACCATTTAATATCGCGTCATATAGCTTTTTAACACATCTTTTGGCAAAACATTGCGGATTAGAAGCATATGAATTTGTTTATTTTATGGGAAATTGTCATTTATATGAAAATGCTATAGATGCCGCTAAATTACAAATTACACGAGAACCTTTTCCATTTCCAACTGTTTCAATTAAACAAGTTAGAGAGAATATTAATGATTATACAGTTGATGATTTTGAAATCCATAATTATAATTCACATGAAGCAATTAAAGTAGCGATGATTGCATAGTATTTTAGTCTAAAATATAAGTTTAGATATTTTGAATAAATAAATATCTTTTTAATTTTTAATTCATTGCAATGCGTAAGTAATTTAAAAACAAAGTGTATTTAAATTATATTAAAATGAGTAGTTCAAGATCTATAGCTGCTGCCAGAGCAAGACGTAGTAACGAACCTGCGCCACCTGTTAATGGTTCCAGACCAATAACTTCTATTGGTTCTCAAGCTGCCTTTGCAAATATCCCTCAACAACAACCAATTAATATTAGAATCGCGAGAGGGCCACCGATGCCACCTCAACAACAAATGTATCAACAAATGCCTCCACCACCTTCACAAATGTATCAACAAATGCAACCATCAACTTCACAAATGAAACCACCTGCTCCAGCTCTTCCATTTAGCAAATTAAGTATTTCGGATGCGATTGGGTTAGTTACATTACGCCTTGGACGCGTTGAACAATTTATCATGGATTTAGAGGATGGAGAACACCAACATTTTAATGCTAATTCATCAAATATACCTGATAATTCAAAAATAATTGATAATAGTGTTTTAAGTAGTATGATAAATAGGTTAGATTCTCTCGAAAAACGAGAACAACCATCAGTTAACAATGAGCAGCTGGCACTAATTACTGAAGATATGAAAGTAATTCATGAAAGTGTTAAAAGATTAAATGATGAATTAGTTAAAACAAATTTAGCAGCAGCTAAACACAGTGAACAAATGTTAAGATTTGAAAGGGAACACGTTGAAAACAAGGATATATTAAAAAGCTTATTGATGAAATTTGACCTATTTGTTACTGAAACAACTGAAAAATTTTCTGATTATGAGTTTGCTATAACTGAAATTGAAAACAATATAAAATTACCTATACAAGAAGAAGAACAGAGAGAAATATCCACTGAAACTCAAGATGTGGAAACAAACACTTCGAATGAAGAAGAAACGGAATCAAATATTATGTCTTTTGACCTTAAAAATATTATTAAGCAAGAATTAGCAAATGTAAATATTTAATTGGAAAATATATTAAATATAAAATGATAATATATTTAATATGAAAATAACTATTAGAGATAAACATAAAAAGGATTTATTTATTGCATTGTTCCATATTTTAAAAAATTGTTCTACAATTATTAATATTAGTTTTGACATTGAAAATGTTCATATACAAGGAATGGATAAATCACATATTTGTCTATTTGATATTTATATTCAAAAAAAATGGTTCAATAATTATGAAGTTGATGAATTGACAAAGGTTGCTTTTGATATAAATGTATTTCATTTAATAATTAGTAATAAAACCGATGGTTATGACATAATAATTCATTCAGAATCCGAAGACAATTTAAATATTGATTTGTTAATTTCAGAAAATATAAAGGGTGAATTTAATAAATATTTTAAAATACCATTATGCGAATATGATTATGAAGAAATGGATATTCCGACTACTGATTATGCTGCAGAATTTTATATTTCATCTAAAAAAATATGCGAAATCGTTAATCAAATGGTTGTTTTTGGCACTGATATTAATATCCGATGCTCTGAAGAAAAAATTGACATGATAACAAGTGGCGTAACTGGAGAAATGCTTGTTAATATTCCAATTGATGAACTAACCGAATTTTCTATTATTGAAGGCGAAACTATTAATTTAACATATAGCCTATCCTATATGAATAAAATGTGTTTATCTAATAAATTATCAAGTGAAATAGAATTTTTTATGAGTAGCGAATCTCCCATGAAAATCAAATATGATTTAGGAGATGAAAGTACATTAATGTTTTTTATTGCTCCAAAAATAAATGATTAGCTTCGTTCTACTTAACAAAAATTATTATTATTTTTATTTAAGATTATGGTAAAAATGATAATTGGAATTTTCATATTTTGTGTGGTTTTATTTATTTATTTACATGTTCAATTTCATTTAAAAACTGGGGAAGACCTTGAAATCTATGAAATTGATGAACCATCTAAAGATAAATTAGAAGAAATATGTGATATTAGGCAACCTGTTTTATTTGATTTTGATAATCAAAAAATTATAGAAACATCTAATAAGGCATTTATTGGTAATAATTATAACGCATTTGAAATAAAAATAAGAAATGCAAAAGAAAATGACACTAATACCGAATTATATATACCACTTGCTTTACACGCAGCAATTAAATTATTTGATGAAGATAAAAGCTCAAATTACTATTCTGAAAATAATAAAGATTTTTTAGAAGAAACTGGTGTAGTTAAAAATTTTAAATATAATGATGAATTTTTGCGACCATATATGGTTTCTAATTGCAATTATGATATTCTTTTAGGTAGCAACAATACTTGCACATCTTTTCGATATGAAATAAATTATAGAAATTATTTTCTTCTAACACAAGGAAGTGCACTAATTAAATTATCACCTCCACATAGTATTAAGTATTTATATCCTGTATATGATTATGAAAATTTTGAGTTCAGGTCTCCTGTAAATCCATGGAATCCACAAGCAAAATTTGTTGCGGATTTTGATAAAATAAAGTGTTTAGAATTTACTTTAAAACCTGGTAAAACATTATTTATTCCCGCATATTGGTGGTATAGTATTAAATTTATTAGCAGTAATACCAGTATATCTTGTTTTCATTATAGAACTTATATGAATAATATGGCAATAACTCCTTATATTTCTTTGCACGCGTTACAAATTCAAAACGTGAAAAGAGATGTTGTTAAAAAAATAAACATACAAACATTAAATACACCATTATCTAAATCTGAAACTACTATTGAAACGAATGATACAGAAAATTTAGAAGATAAAACAGAAATACCAGTTGTTGAAATAGAAGGGACAAATATAAAAAGTTTACCTAATTCCGAATTAATAGAAGAATCGTAAAATAATAAAATATAATCAGTTATTATGAGAACATTGAAAAACTTTTTTTCTCTCTTAAGCCCTTTTTCAAAATCTAAAAAATTTAGAACAAGACATAAAAGAAGTAAACAAAAAGGAACAAAGCGTTTTAAACGCAGACAATTTATGAGAGGTGGATGAGGCGAACCAATGGTTACAATGCCTTCAGTAATGAAAGGAGGATGAGGTATGCCTATAAATCCTTAATAATATTTTTATTAATATATTAAATATAAATTTATAAGTATTAACATGTCAATTAGATATGGAGAACTTACAATTATACATAATGAAGAAAATACAAATATATTTACAAACATAATAACATGGATAGGTTATGAAAAATTTGCTACACCAAAATCTAAATTTGTATTTTTATTTGAAGATGGAGAAATTAATGATGCGGAAAATAATTTAAAAGATTATAAATATAAATTTTTAATTAATAGTGCATATAAACTTCCGTCATATTTTGAAAAAAATAATGAGAACACTGAAAAATTTAAAAGAAATATTTATTTTTATAAAAATCCTGTTAAACATGAAAATAAGGAAGTATTGGATTTTAGACCTTTATTTGTTTCTTGTAATTATGATGCTTCTATTAATACATCATCGCGTTATAATAGCATTTATTATTGTCATAAAGGAAGTAATATGCCTGAAATATTTGGTTTACTTCGTATAAAGTCAAGTGAAATTATGCCACGTTTTAGATTTGCTTATGACAGTAATGAATTTACAAAAGAAGAAGTTATTTATTTAATACATTATATTTTCAATATTTAGTTTATTATAATAAAAAATGAACAAATTAAAAAATTTTTTAATTTGAATGATGAGAATAAATTTATAATTAGTTTATTTTTTGAGAAAGTTAATTAAATTTTTTAAATTATTATTTCAGAAAAATCACTTTGAATATCAACGTTTTTAAAAATGAATTTTGTAATAGGAGCCCTACAAAATGCGCATTTGGGGTCTATAAGTCTATTACAAGTTTTTAATGTATTTTTAATACATTCTTTGCAGAACTCGTGATTACAATTTAATTTTACAAAATTTGTAACATTAAAACTATCAAAACATATATTACAGTCACATATATCTTCACTTTCAACCTTATTCATTTCACATTGAATTGAAAATTTTCTTTCGCCTACAGGTGTTGTATCATATCCCTCCGACATAAAACGTATCATCATCATGAATGTTCTATAATCGCTTAAAAATTCTCTTGTATTTATTATATTTTCTATTGTTTCATCCTCTGAATCAGAATCTGATATTAAAGGTGGCGGCAAGTCACCTAAAATATATTCATCTCCATAGAAATGTATCATAATATTTTCTATTAAATCAAATATTCTATGTCTCATAAGACCACCACATTTACTTACTGCATATGCTTTGATAATTTGTTCATTTCCTGCCCAATATTGATAGACCCATTCTTGAAAAGAATCAACTGGGTTATCACGAGTTTCATATTCTCTTTTTTTATTTCTACATAGATTCTCAAAATCTTGCAATCTTTGGTCATTACACAAATTTATATTATGACCTGGTTGACGACAAAATGAGCAACAGCGCACTGGCAAATTATTATTTACTCTTCTATTTCGGATTGGTCGTTGATTCATCATTGTATTTGTTCTATTTTCAGGATTAATATTATCAAGATTCATTCTATTTCTTATTTGTAGTATGATAATTATTTAAAAGACTTATTTTATTTCAATTTTTTTTTATATTTATTCTTAAATTATATTTATTCTTAAATTATAATAACTATGAATTAAAGATATAATAACAACTACATATATCAAGTGAAAATGAGTAATAGTTATAAGATACATGTAAATGACAGAGGTTATACATCTTGGGAAGTTTTTGATAATATTAATTTTTGTAAGGTCCCTTTAGATATTAATCCCATTGAAAATAAGTTATTTTCTAATGACGTTTTTACTGTAAGTGATAATAAAAATGTAAAAATACTACACTCATCAATTAGGTCTTGTCAATCTACACCAGGTGTGTTAATTTTGTCAGGAAATAAAACATATGGTAGACAACATAAATTACAAGAAGGCAAATCAAATAGCAACAAACACCGCGTTAATCCGGCAGGTAAACTGTTATATAAATGTATTCCAGATGATATTCGTTTACCTTCCTTTTTAGTGCCCTATGAAATAAAACATATGGGATTTTCAAAGGTGATTAAAAATATGTATGTTACATTTGTATTTGATGAATGGATTGATAAGCATCCACGCGGTAGACTTGATAATGTTATTGGTTCGGTTGATGTGCTTGATAATTTTTATGAATATCAACTATATTGTAAAAGTTTAAATGCATCTATTCAAAAATTTCAAAAAGACACCTCT
>Ga0315284_10015083_pt1 | contig 10990 bp, 10 predicted proteins | sample YL17G09_16_MG_FD_203696 | JGI IMG/M metagenome (GOLD analysis project Ga0315284, IMG submission 203696) | Sediment microbial communities from Yellowstone Lake, YNP, Wyoming, USA - YL17G09_16 | ecosystem: Environmental > Aquatic > Freshwater > Lake > Sediment | place: USA: Wyoming | collected...
TACCAGGGTCAGGAATTAACGGCCGCGTATGCCACGGGACCGACACAACGCGTGGCATCATTCATGGGGGCAGGTCAACCGAGGTCTGCAACATGAGCATGACACCTATGGAACACAGCAGAGCAGCTCGTCTGGCTGCACGCCATGTGTCAGCCCTCCACACGCCGAGGGGCGCCATGGCGCGCAGGCCGGGCCTGGCGAGTCACTTGGTTGCGGCTGCCACCATGCTTGTCCTATGCTCCCCGTATCTGATGTTCCTGGGACACGGGCTGGTGATCGTATGGGCGCTTCAAGGCTGGTGGGTGGCGTGCATCCTGATTGGCCCCAAGATCCGCCTGCGCATGGCCGTCGTCGCCTTGGCTGCGCGTCGGCTTGAGTTGAGCCTGTTCCTCTGTTGGATCACGGTGATCGCGCTGAATCTCATGGCCGCACGCGGGGTCTCAGCTGACCTCCATCTCGAGTACGCGGTGACGGGACTTATCGTTTTTGCGATGGCCGTCTACTACTCGGCGGTGGATAGACGGAGCTATCTCTTCATCCTGATAGTGGCACTGGCGATGCTGAGTTTCGATGCGGTGCGGTCGCTGCCGGCGATGATCGGAGAGAGTACCATTGTCCGCGACTCCGTATTCGACGCGTCTTCGTCGGTCGGCGCTCTTCAGCAAGGCATCGGGGAGTATCACCTCTACACCGCGAATGCAGTCATGTTCCCATGCTTTCTCGCAGTGGCGTTGGCACGTAGGCGAATCTGGCGCCCAATCCTATTGACGGGGTGCGGCTGTATTGCCTTGGCGATTGTCGTCTCCACGCTAACTGTAGCCTTCCTGATGCTGTTGATCGGCGTGTTGTTGTTCGCGCTGTTGGCGGCATTGAGCACTAGGCGCAGAACGCTCGCAATCATGGGAGTGGCCATCATCTTGTCTGCGATTCTGTCGTTCGCCGTTCCCCGCGTCCGTGATCTTCGTCAGGTGCAGTTCGTCGTCAACAAAGCGATGACGGTCGCGATCAACGTGTCTGATTCGGGTATCGTTGAGGGAGACAGCAGCGGCCGTGGCGTCCGGCTTGCGATGTCAGCGAAGACTTTCCTTGAGCACCCGCTCTTCGGGATCGGGCCGCACACGCTTCGCACTAATCCTGCTCTGAATCTCATCGGGGGGTCGATCGGCGGGCATGCCTCTTGGTTTGATCAGCCTGCCGAGTACGGGATATTCGGGTTTGGATTCTACGTTGCCTTTCTGGCGGTATCGGTGTGGCGGGTTGTTGCCAGATGTCTCTCTCAGAGACCCGGGATGGCTGATATCGCGCGCGTCGTGTGCTGTGGCCTGTTCGTGGCGACAGGATTCGCCGATCCCGTCGTGCTGAGCTTGTCTATCACCGCGCTCTTCTACGCGTTCGTGATCGGTTACACGCCGACACTGGGGACCGCCCGGCGGCCCTCTCAGATCTCAGGGCGCAGTCGGCGGGGGGGGCGCTCTAGCGGACAGGTGGCATCGATGGGGCAGGTGCGGTAGCGCCCTGATGCGTTGAGGAAGTCACGGTGCGCATACTCTTCATCCACCAGGTCGGCGGGCGGGGTGGCGCGGGCGTCATGCTGCTGAATATCATCGCTGCGCTCGACCGACAGGAGACCGAGCCGATGGTCGTCTGTCCAGCGGGGGACATGGTGGAGGCCTTGAAGAGGCAATCGGTAACTGTGAGGGTCGCACCTCGACCGATTCGCCAGTTCACGCACATCTCAGGCTACAGCTACCCGGCGTTCCACCCCGCGTTCGTGCGAGGGGCGGTGGGCTTGCTGCGCGATCGGCAGTTCTGGTGTGACTATATTCGGAGCAGCGGCGCAGACATCGTGCATCTGAACGCGCTCACACTCTCGCCGATGGCATCGTCGGTGAGGGCCGCTGGTGCAAAAGCAGTCTGCCTGGTACAGGAAACAGCTGTGCGCGGCCTGCTGGGGCTCCGCACGGCCTGGCTCCGGCGGCTGCTGTCGGCCCAGATGGATGCAGTCGCGTTCATATCTGAGTACGATAGGCAGCGCGCGAGGTGCACCGCCCCCATTGTGGAAGTGACGCCAAACTGGGTGAATCTGGCCGACTATGACCTGGCACCGTCGCGGCACGATGCGCGTCGCGCGTTGGGCCTGCCCGCGGATGGCAAGGTTGTGTTGATGATGGGAGGAGTCTCGAGGCTGAAAGGCACGCTGACGCTGATGCGAGCAGCCGAGCATCTTGGCGACGTAGATGGCCTCGTCGTGCTCGTCGCCGGCGACACTCGGTCGTCTCCCGGGGACCCGCTGACACGGCTGCGACGAGCGCATATCGGATTGCGCCGGCTGGCCAGGATAGACTACCCAGATCAGGTGGAGAGAGCTCTCTCGAGAGGGGATGTGCGACAGCGTGTCAGGTTCATCGGCATGCAGTCCGACGTGCTTCCCCTGTATGCGGCAGCGGACGTGGTGGTCTTCCCGGCGACTGCGCCCCACCAAGCTCGGCCGGTGATCGAGGCGGGGGCTATGCGGAAGCCAGTGGTGGTGTCGGATTTCCCGAACGTCCGCGAATTCGTGCAGGACGGGGTGAACGGGCTGGCGGTGCCCCCCGGTGACGCTGGCAAGCTGGCAGATGCAATCCGCGCACTGCTAGAGGATCGGTCGTTGGCAGATCGGCTCGGCGAGGCTAACTACGACACCACGCGGGAGCACCACAACGCAGATATCAATGGGCCTCGGTTCGTGAGTATCTACCGAAGGGTAATGGGTTCAGCATGACCAGGGCTGACTCTCCACTGAATACCGGTGGCACCAGCGACCGCGGCCGTGAGAAGATGGGAGTAGAGGAGTGTGGCTACCCGCGGGTCCTCATCATCGCGAAGAGCCCCATCAGTGAGCGTGACAGCACCGGTGCCTCCCTGGGGAAATGGTTTGGTCAGTGGCCAAAGAAGCAGATGGCCTATCTCTACTCCGCCCTCACGTGCGAGGGGCCGGATTTCTGCCCGGAGATGTATCGGTTTGGCGGCGGAGAGAGACGACTGGGTGGTTTGTTTGAGAGGCTTCGGCGGTCAGAACTGGCCAGCTCAGCGGGGAGAGCGGCCGCGAGTCCTGTGCAGGCAGCGGGACGCGCCAGTGAGCGGGATAGCACACTCCGGACCAGGATGGGACGGCTGCTGGTGGAGTCGGGCCTGTGGGAAGTGATGTTCAGCCCCCGCCTCTCCCAAGCGTTGCTCTCATGGGTTACATCATTCAGGCCTGAGGTGATCTACGCACAGATCCCCGACTTGACCTTCCTGCGCATTCCGGTGCTGCTACACCGACAGCTTGGCATTCCGGTCTGCATGCAGGTTTCCGACGACTGGCCGGGCCAGATGTACCGCCGTTCGGTGGCTCGATTTGCCATGCGGCCACTGGTTACTCGTGAGTTCCATGAGCTGACCAGGGTCGCGTCAGCACATCTAGGCGTGTCCCAGACCATGGAGCGAGAGTACCGACGGCGCTACGGAGTACACTTCGAGCCGCTCATGCTGTGCGATTCCGGCGAGCGCTTTCGCCGCGCTAAGCCACAGCGGATCGTGGGCGACGACGTCTTCTCATTTGTATACTGCGGCAACCTTGGACATGATCGGTGGCGAGCGCTGCGGGATGCTGCGCGGGCTGTCCAGGAGCTCTCGGTGTCTGGCGTGAAGGCGCACGTCAGCGCATTCGTGTCGCACCTGCCGGTAGAGGCCATGTCAGCCTTGGATCGGATGCCAGCGCTGACGTTCCATCCTGCGCCGAGGGATGCAGAAGTTCCAGCGGTTCTGAAGGGTGCTGATGCGCTGCTGTTGCTGGAAGGATTCAGCCAGGAATCGCAGGCCTATGCTAGGCTATCGCTCTCCTCAAAAGCCCACCTGTACATGATGAGTGAGCGTCCGACGTTGGTATATGGCCCCGCCGGCTTAGGCGTCGTCGAGTACGCGCAGGGCGAGCAATGGGGGCTGGTGGTGGATCAGGACGACGGGGCCGCGCTGCAGAACGCGCTGCGTCGCTTTGTCCTGGACGCCGCGCTGCGCGACCGCCTGGTGGCCCGTGGGCGCGCGGTCGCAGCCGCGAATCATGAGGAGTCCGTAGTACGCGAGCACCTGAGGAGGATTCTGGCGGCAGCGGCGAGGACAGCGTGCCGAGCGTAGGCTGCCAGATGAGTCCGGCCCTGCTAGGAGTGGAATCGGATGGGTGCACAGAGTGAGGCGAGAAGGCATGCCGTGGCAGTGGTCTATCCTTTCTTCGCTCACTACCGCGGGCCGGTGAACCGCGCGTTGATGGAGAGCCGAGCGCACCACTATCTCTTCGTGGGAGACACGAAGGATCGACGCGGAGCGGGCATCAAGGTCTGGGAGTGCCAGGATCCCACTCGCTTCATCCAGACCCGTTGCCACTACATTGCGGATAGATATGTGATCCAATCGGGACTGACAAGGCTGGCGCTTCGTCGTGACATCGGGACAATCATCTACCTGGGAGATGCGCAGTATCTCACGACTTGGCTGTCGGCCGCGATCGCCCGGCTGACGGGGAAGCGGGTCCTCTTCTGGACGCAAGGCTGGGTACACCGCGACAGTGGAATCAAGAACCGGCTGAGGATCAGCTTCTACCGACTGGCGCACGGCCTGCTGCTCTACGGGCGCGCCGCGAAGATGGTCGGGATTGCCAAGAACTTTCGTCCGGAGAACTTGCACGTGGTCTACAACAGCCTTGACTACGACTCACAGAAGGCGGTGCGCGCGCAGATCACTGAGGGGCGCATCCAGGAGATCAGGGCTGAGCTGTTCCCACGGCAGCACCTGCCGATGCTCATCTGTGTCGGCAGACTTGTCCCGGTGCGACAACTGGATCTCCTCTTCCAAGCACTGCGGCGACTGAAGCAAGAAGACTTCGAAACGAATCTGCTGATCGTTGGGGACGGCCCCGAGCGCCCGCGGCTTCAGGGCATCGCGGAACAGTCGGGGCTCTCGGTCAGGTTCTATGGCGCTTGCTACGACGAGGCTGTGCTTGCTGGCCTGATCATGGCGTCGAACGTGATGGTTTTTCCTGGTAGCATCGGCCTGGCCGCGATGCATGCGCTCGCATATGGGACGGCGGTCATCACTCACGACGACCAGGAGTCGCAAATGCCGGAGTGGGAGGCCATTGTCCCAGGCCGGAACGGGGATGTCTTCAGGGCTGGCGACAGTGGGGACCTCGCCCGTGTCATCCGTGACTGGGCGGGCAGGCGGTTACCATCCGCGCAAGAGCGGGCCGAGCGGTACGAGGTCATTGAACGCTTCTACAATCCCCGATTTCAGTGTCAGGTCATCGAACGGGCGGTGGCGGGCATGCCGGCAGACGACGAATTCTGGAGGGGGGAGTAGCAGGTAGTGCAGCGAAATGTGACAGTGGCGGTGGAGGGGATGGTTTGATGGAAAGTGTGCGGACGCTGATACGCCGTCATCGCTGGCTCTATCACGCCCTCCGGCGAGGTGCGATGGCGCTCAAACGCTGGCGCTACGGTCTCAAGCGCGTCCACCCAACCTGCTTCATCGCCGGCAAGAGCACGATCTCGAGCGATCTCGTCGCCGGGGAGTTCGCCTTCATCGGGCCTGACTGCACTATCGGCCCGGGGGTGAGGATCGGGCCCTACAGCATGCTGGCCTCAAGGGTGGCTATCGTTGGCGGGGATCATAGATTTGACTTTCCTGGCGTGCCGATGATCTTCTCCGGGCGGCCGGACCTGCGCCCGACGATCATCGAGGCCGATGTCTGGATAGGATATGGAGCGATCATCCTTGCTGGGGTCAGCATTGGCCGTGGCTCGATAGTCGCCGCGGGCGCCCTCGTCACTAGGGACGTCGCTCCATACGAGATCCATGGGGGCGTGCGGGCCCGCAAGATTGGCGAGCGATTTGCAGAGCTTGCCGATAGAATGAGGCACGACGAGATGCTCTCGCAGCCGCCGAAGATGGGCGAGGAGTGTGGGCCGAAGACGCTATCCCTAGCATTTGACGAACGCGACCAGGGGGCTAAGCCGCTCCCCATCCCCTCAGCTTCCGACAGGCAGGAACCGGAGACGGAGCACAGTCCGTGAAAGCACTTGTTACCGGCGGGGCCGGGTTTATCGGCTCCAATATCGTCAGCCACTTGGTTGCCGAGGGACATGACGTGACGGTGCTCGACAACCTGCTGTCGGGGTGCCGCGCTAACCTCGAGTCGGTCCCTCAGGTACGGTTTGTCGAGGGCGACGTTCGCGACGAGGCGTCGGTGAGAGGTGTTGTTCGAGGCGCCGACGTCATATTCCACTTGGCCGCGTCTGTTGGCAACAAACGCTCGATCGACCACCCGATCACCGACGCGGACATCAACGTGATTGGAACGCTTCGGCTGCTAGAGGCCGCTCGGGAGTTCGGCGTTCGTAAGATCGTTACCTCATCATCGGCGGGCGTGTTCGGTGAGCTCAAGACGCTCCCGATCCGCGAGGACCATCCCGCCGAGCCGGACTCGCCCTACGGCTGCAGCAAGCTCTGCGAAGAGAAGGAGACCTTGGTCTATGCTAGGCTCTATGGAATGGAGGGAGTGTGCCTGCGCTACTTCAACGTCTACGGGCCAAACCAGCGGTTCGACGCGTATGGTAACGCGATCCCGATCTTCGTCTTTCAGGTGCTGCGTGGCGAGCCGGTAACCATCTTCGGCGATGGCGAGCAGACCCGGGACTTCGTCAATGTTCGCGATGTCGTCCAGGCCAACCTCGCGGCGGCCGCCACGCGTGGCGTCTCCGGCGTGTTCAACATCGGAAGCGGCACACGCATCACTATCAATGGACTGGTAGAGATCATCCGGCGCATGAGTGACACAAAGGCGATCGTGCAGCATGGTCCGCCGCGTCCAGGCGACGTACGTCACAGCTTGGCGGATATCAGCGCCGCGCGGGCAGCGTTCGGATATGTGCCCAGCGTGCGACTGGAGGCAGGATTGGCAGAGTTCATTAGCTGGGCGAAACGGGAGGTGTCGAGGCAATGAGCGTCGCCACCAGCCCCGTGATAGAGCCCAGTTCTTGGCTTGTCAAAGGAATTCGCGAAGCACTACTGTAGAAGTGATAGAGCTATTACTTCTAAGTTGAGATGCCAGGCAAGGACAGAAGCGGTCTCCAGAAGCGTCGCGGTTCATCTATGACGATCCCTATCGGGAGCTGCCGCGGAGTCGCTGCTACGAAGCACTGGACCAGCACCTGGATCTGAAGTGGGTCCGCGAGGAACCCCGCGGGCTGTATGGGGATGGTATCGGTCGGCCCTCTCTGGACCCGGTGGTGTTCGTCAAGCTGAATCTGGTAGCGTACTTCGAGAGTATCGTAACCGACAGCGAGCTGACCTTCCGTAACAGTTCAACGCTTGGTGTGAGTTATGTCACCATCCCAACAGATCAGCGAAGGCGAGTGCGGGCCGGTCCAGTCTTCGGTTGAGCCAATGGCAGAAGTTATGCAGGGCCACCTTTGCCGCCAACCTTGCCCTGAAACCGGACAGGTGGTGAGGTCGTTCTCGATCCAAACGGAAGCTCTGAGTCAGCTTCGCAAACACCGTCTCCACGATCTGGCGCAGAGAGGCGAGCGAACGGCGAAGTGCCGCCGGCCAGGGATGGAGGCTGTCGCGTCGTGGGGGATGGATCAGCGTCGCTCCATACTCGCCGCGCCAGTGTGATTGCCAGTGCTTTCCTTCAAAGCCCTTGTCCGCCAGATAGCAGCCTTCCGCCGACTTTGCTCCCACACTCGCCAGTCGCGGATCGGGGCGATGGCGCAGGGCCAGCAGGGTGTCTGCGAGGCGCTGATCCTTGGCGGAGGCGGGGCCGAAGGCAAACCCGGTGATGAGGCCCTCCGGGCTGACGGCGCTCAGCAGCCGAAAGCCGCAGAACCAACTGGAGATGCGCTTGGAGAAGCCGATGTCCGCCTGTCCAGGGAGCCAGCCCCGGCCCCGGCGTTTGTACTGACGCACCGTCACGGGAAGCGTGTCCAGCGCTTCATAGTCCGCTTGCCGGGGGGCAAAGGAGAAGCCGAAGGCGACGATAGCATCGTGATGCAGCCGCACCAGTCGGTTGAACTGGGTGCGGGCTGGCAGATGAGGGAAAGCTCCTTGCAGCTTCGCCTGGGCGAAGCGCCAGAAGTCCCGCTCCGAGGCGAAGCGCCCCCATTGCCCGAAGATCGCGAGGGTCACGACCTCGCTGCGGCTCAGGGAGGCCGCGGGCCCCGGCCGCACTTCCGCCGGCAAATTGGCTCTGCAAAAATCATCCACCATCACGTACAATACCGTCAGGAAGGTGTCGTGGTCGAGCACAGTGAGCTCCTTGGTAAGAGGATGGTCTGTCTCACTGTCTTACCGCGTCACCTTCCTTCTTTCTAATTCACACCAAACGTTTCACTCTTGGTGAGAACGATCTTGAGGGGCAGTGACGGGGTCAGGGGGCGCGGGCGGGGGCAAGCAGTTCTCGGCAGCCCTGCAGTTGCCCTTTGACTTGCGCGGCCCACGTGCCCAGCAGGCTCATCAGTCCCATCCGGGTGGCCGAGCCTTTGGGAGAGCGGGTACCGCCGGAAATCTTGCGGGCGATTACCGATGGCCGGAGGCTGCGCTCCGCGAGGTTGTTGGTCGCGGGCACCGCGGGGTCGGTCACGAACACAAACAGTTCGTGCAGATGCTTCATGATGCGCTGGGCAAGTACCCGCTGCGGGGCGTCAGGATCGTGGACATAGGGCTTTGCCAGTTTCGCCGCCACCTGTTCGAGACGCCGCCGCTCTTTACGGCGTACCCGCGAGTCCGTCGGTGATTCCCCGAGCGCGCGGCAGCACGTCTTCGCCTCTTGATAGAGCGCCTGCAGCGCCTCCACCCACTCCACTACTTCCGGCCGGTCGGCGTTGAGTTCAGCCAGCTCTTTGGCATCATCTAGCAGATGGAACCAGCAGCACTGCAGCACCCCCACGTGGTTGTAGCCGGCATAGAAGTCGCAGGTCACCACCCCGCCGAAGTCTTCGCCCAGGATCTCTTCGGGCACCGCGCCCGCGCGTGATTTCCGGTACTCGAAATAGCGCGCTTGCTCGGTGAAAAAACCCCAGAGATAGCCGTTCTCGCCGTTTTCTCGCCACCCCGTCTCATCCGCACACACCGCGGAAGCACTCCGCACCCGCTCCCGCAGACGCGCAATCTCCGGCTCCCCCGCCCCCTTCACCCCGTCGAGTAATTTCACCACTTCTCCGTCGCTGAGGTGTAATCCGCACGTCTCTTTCATTAGCCGCCCGATCATCCGCATGGGCATCCGACAGCCGATGTGTAAGGTCGTCACCAGCGCCTGTACGCTCGCCCCGAAGCGCCGCTTCCTTGCACCCCAAGCTCACACGGCTCCAACTTCGGCAAGATGCGCTTCCGGCACACGCCACACCGGCGCGCCCAAATTACGTGGTCAGTCACCCAGCGCTGGAGCACCACCTCAATTACTTGACGGCGATCATGCTCCCAACCCCCGTGGAGGCTTCGTCCGCAATCCGGACACTGCTCCACGACGTGACGCACCTCCTCGTCCGCGGGTTCGCGACGACGCACGAAAGCCCGATCCCGAGGCTTGCGCGGCCTGTTCTCTTTCGGAGGCCGACTCGGTCTTATCGCCAGCGGCGGCCCGCTCCCCTTGCCCCCGCGCAGCCGCCGCACCTCCTCCTCCAACGCCTCCACCCGCGCGAGCAGCGCCTCAAGCTGCGCTTGCTGCGCGGCAATGATCGTAATCAGCTCTTCCCGAGTCGCCGCCGCAAGATTCTCCACATAGGGCTATTTCCGCGTTTTCGCGGATTATCCTCATGAAGAGTAAACTGTTACGACCTTCCGGCACTGGCCCGAGGAGGTGTTTGCAGAGATCCTCTTGCGGGTGCTGGAGTAATCGGTAGGTCACGGATTGGTGAAGGGGGAGCACCTGGGCACGGACACAGTGCTGACTGATGCGAACGCCGCCAGGGACAGTCTGCGGCATCGGGAGTTCGGGTGTCGCGATGAAGAGTTTGTGTGGGCGCTCTGCCCGCAAGCAGGAGCGGCGGCGAAAGATGCGCATCGGTCTAAGAAGGGATCGAATGTGGAATGGGTAAGCGGCACGGACCCGGAGGCGGGGGTGCGCCGCGCCGACTTGATCTGCCACCTCGCCGGGGTGAACCGCCCGCAGACCGTCGAGGAGTTCGAGAGCGGCAACGTCGGCTTCACGGCCGAGATCTGCAATCAGCTCGAAGAGTTCGGCAGAACGCCGAAGATCGTGCTCACCTCCTCCGTCCAAGCGGAACCGGACAATCCCTATGGCGTCAGCAAACGTGAGGCGAAAGAGGTGCTGCGTCGGACACCCAGGCCGAGCCCGTTTTGCCGCCCGAGAAGGTCAGTCCGTAGTTTTCTGGTATCTTGTTACTGTCAGATCCTGCCGCGTGTCTTTGTCTCACAGGAGTGGTGACGGATGAAAGTGATGACCGTGGTCGGCACCAGGCCGGAGATCATCCGCCTTTCACGTGTGATGGCGGCGCTCGATCGCGATCTCGAGCACGTGATCGTTCACACCGGCCAGAACCATGACTACGAGCTGAATCAGGTTTTCTTCGATGACCTGGAGATCCGCAAGCCGGACCACTTCCTGGGCGCCGCCGGGGAGACGGCGTGTGAGACCATCGGTGCGATCATCGCGAGAGTCGATCAAGTATTGCACGATGTCCAGCCGGACGCGCTGCTGGTGCTGGGCGACACGAATAGCTGCCTGGCGGCATACCCGGCGAAGCGGCGGAAAGTCCCGGTCTTTCACATGGAGGCGGGGAACCGGTGCTTTGACCAGCGAGTGCCCGAAGAGATCAATCGCAAGATCGTTGACCATATCAGCGATATCAATCTACCCTACAGCGCGATCTCGCGGGAGTACCTGCTCCGGGAAGGGATTCCACCGGACCGTGTCATCACGACGGGCAGCCCGATGTACGAAGTGCTACACTATTATCGG
>Ga0315284_10015084_pt1 | contig 10989 bp, 6 predicted proteins | sample YL17G09_16_MG_FD_203696 | JGI IMG/M metagenome (GOLD analysis project Ga0315284, IMG submission 203696) | Sediment microbial communities from Yellowstone Lake, YNP, Wyoming, USA - YL17G09_16 | ecosystem: Environmental > Aquatic > Freshwater > Lake > Sediment | place: USA: Wyoming | collected...
ATGAACTCCCTAAGATAAAAAAATAAATTAAGGTAAACTAAAAGTTTATTTGAATTCGTTTAATCGTTTAATCGTTTCAAAAAGTAAACATATTCCTAGTCAAACGACTGTCCCGGCTGCATCGAAAGTTCGATCATTCGATCGTACTCATCAGCAGTGAGATCGTTGAAGAAGTAATTGATGGGATTTACTTTTTCACCTCCACGGATGACTTCATAGTGCAGGTGAGGTGCCGTGGAAAGGCCAGAATTACCAACAAACCCGATGATATCACCCCGTTTCACTTTCTGGCCTTGTTTAACATTAAACCGGTCCAGGTGTCCATAAAGCGTTTTAATTCCAAAACCATGATCAACAAGAATTGAATTGCCATAGCTCCTGTGTGATGACTCAATTTGTTCAACAGTGCCATCTCCGGTAACATATATATCGGTACCCGTAGGTGCAGTAAAGTCAATGCCGTAATGGAATTTATTAATCTTGTAAATAGGATGAATCCGGTATCCCCAGCCTGAAGCAGTTCTCTGGAGATCTTTGTTGGCGATAGGTTGGATAGCCGGAATGGAAGCCAGCATTTTTTCTTTGCTAACAGCCATCTTCACGAGATCGTCGTATGATTTCGATTGAATAACGACTTTCCGGGTTATAATGTCCAGGCGCCTAGTAGTATTGATAACCATTTTTGAGTTTTCAAGTTTTTCCAGGTTTTTATACCTGTTTGATCCACCAAAACCAGCCTCTCTGACAGAATAATTCAAAGGTTCAGCCTCGAAAATAGTGCGGTATATGTTGTCATCACGTTGTTGCATGTCAGAAAGAACCGATTCGATGTAGTTCAGTTGCTTATTAAACAACTCTATGTTCAGGCTCATCTCACTTATCTGTCTTTTTAATCCCTTTTCTTTTGGGGAATCGAATGCTACTGAATAAAGCAGGTAACCAATGCTGGCATTAACCAGGAAAGCAAAGAAATATGCCAGTCCTTTAAGCGCTTTTTGTTTGAATGATGATTCAACCCTGTAATAGCTGAGAGAATCAGGATTGAACTTGTATTTTATCTTGCCCATCGGTGAAAATTTTAGGATCCGTCAATTAATATCGCTGTTAGCTTTGTTTATGATCTGCGCGTATTCCTCCTGGGATAAATTTGTATCGAAATAGAAAGAAGGATCTACCGGGTTATGTTCATACAATACTTCATAATGTAAATGGGGTCCGGTTGCCCTTCCCGTTTGTCCCACTGTACCGATCACCTGTCCCCGCTTTACCACTTCTCCCTCCTTTACTTTAATCTGGTCAAGGTGCGCATACCGTGATCCAAATCCAAACTTATGGTCGATAACTATTTCGTTTCCATAGCCTGTACGAGAATCTTGAACAAAAGTTACAATTCCGTCACCGGTTGCATAAACACTTTTTCCCAAAGGAGTAACAAAATCAAGCCCGCAGTGTATTTGTTCCAAAAAAAGAAAGGGATCCGAACGTACACCAAAATGTGAGCTGATCATGATCAGATCATTTTGTGAAACCGGCTGTATCGCAGGTAAGTGTGTTTGCTGCAGGGAGTATTCAAGAGCTTTTTCGTAAATGGTTTTAAAAGAACCGGATTGAATTTGCAATTGCTGATTCAATTTATAAATCAGATTATCAAGTTGATAAGTAATGTCATTATTCATGGAAAGCCCGTCTGCTGCAGCCGACCCTCCGGAACCTGCCAGCCTGTAAGAATAGGATATAGTATCAATCTGAAGAATGGTCCGGTAATGATTGTCTTTTTGAAACAGGTTATTTCGCAAGGATGAACTCAATTGCCGGCCCTTATTAAAAAGATCCTGCATTTCGTGGTTGAGGTCAGTTGCCTGATTTTCAAGAAGCCGGGCTTCCTGGGAACCAAAATAATTATTGAGCACATAACCCGAAACTATTGTAATGGTCATAATAACAATAGTATAGATCAGGAAATCCCGGATACGCCGTTTCCTGTTAATCTTTATCTCCTCAAAAACGAGTGATACGGGGTTAAAATGGTATTTTTTCTTTCTAAAAATCAAGTAAATGCAACTAATTAACTATTAATACAGTACGTAATCAACAAATCTATGGGAAAAAAACTAATTTTACAAATCAATTTAGTAAAGAATTGTTAATTCAAAAACTCTAATTTCGTCAATTTTTTATCATGTCTTGCATGAATTCTGCAATTGTTCGTCAAAGATTTCTTGATTTTTTCCGGGATAGGGGTCATGAGATAATGCCATCAGCACCAATGGTTGTGAAAGATGATTCCACACTTATGTTTACAAATGCCGGTATGAACCAGTTTAAGGATATTTTCCTGGGTAACGTACCGGTTAGATTCAAACGTGTTGCGAATACACAGAAATGTTTACGGGTTTCAGGCAAGCACAATGACCTGGAAGAGGTTGGTCATGACGGTTATCATCATACCATGTTTGAAATGCTTGGAAACTGGTCGTTCGGCGATTATTTCAAAGAAGAAGCCATCCGATGGGCCTGGGAGTTTCTTACCGGAGAAATGAAAATTGATAAAGGCCGGATTTATGTTACCATTTTTGAAGGGGATGAATCAGAAAGGTTGGATAGAGATATCGAGTCGTACAATTATTGGAAATTATGGATTGAGGAGAGCAGGATTTTAACCGGCAATAAAGAGGATAATTTCTGGGAAATGGGGGATTCCGGGCCATGCGGACCATGTTCTGAAATACATTTTGATTTACGTACAGACGAAGAGCGCAAGAAAAAGGATGGCAGAGAACTCGTTAATAAAGGGGACCCAAAGGTTATTGAGATATGGAATCTCGTTTTCATACAATATAATCGCAAGGTTACCGGAGAACTTGTGCATTTACCCAAAAAGCATGTTGATACGGGGATGGGATTTGAACGCTTATGCATGGTGCTACAGAACAAGACCTCCAATTACGATACCGATATATTTCAACCTGTTATTCAGGAGATAGCTGTATTGACCCGGATCGCTTATGGAAAATCAGAAAAAACTGATATTGCTTTGCGCGTTGTGGCAGATCATTTGCGGGCGATTTCCCTTGCCATAGCTGACGGACAACTCCCGTCAAATGCAAAGGCCGGCTATGTAATCCGGCGGATATTACGACGTGCAGTGCGTTATAACTACACCTTCCTGGAACAGAACAAACCGGTAATGTTTAAATTGCTTCAGGCACTCATTGCTTCAATGGGAGAGGCTTTCGCAGAACTGAAATCACAACGGCAGCTTATTGAAAAAGTAATATTTGAAGAAGAACAATCCTTCCTGCATACGCTGGAATCTGGTGATAAACGGTTGAAGGAGAGTATTATCGCCCTGAAAAATGAAAAGAACCGGAAACTTAGCGGAAAAATCGCATTCGAACTATATGATACCTATGGTTTCCCGCTCGATCTTACAGAATTAATATTGAAGGAAAACGGCTTATCAGTAAACAGATCGGAGTTTGATCAGGAAATGGCCGAACAGCGAAACCGTTCTAAATCAGCAGCAATGGTTGAGTCGGCCGATTGGGTTATTGTCCGGCCCCATGAACCGCAAGGTGAATTCATTGGGTACGATCATCTCCGGGCTGAAGTGAAAATTTGCCGGTTTCGCAAGGTAAAAATGAAGGATAAAAAGTTTTACCACCTTGTTTTGAATCAAACGCCTTTTTATGCTGAAAGCGGAGGACAGATAGGCGATGTCGGATACCTCGATGATGGTGAGGAAAAGATCAGAATCATAAACACCTTCAAAGAACATGGACTAGTGATCCATGTTGCGGAGAAACTGCCCCAGGATACTTCACTGGTTTTCGAAGCTGTTGTGGCTGACCATACACGGAAAGAAACCACTAATAACCATACCGCCACACACCTGCTGCATTATGCACTGCGCGAAATCATTGGCAGACATGTTGAACAGAAAGGGTCACTGGTTAATGCTGACTATCTGAGGTTCGATTTCTCACATTTTCAGAAAATGACAGAGGAGGAAATCACTGCCGTTGAAATCATGGTGAATAAAATAATACGGGAGGGCCTTGAACGTAACGAATTGCGAGAAACCTCCATGGAGACTGCCAAAAAGATGGGAGCCATAGCATTTTTTGGCGAAAAATACGGAGAAACAGTCAGGGTTATTCAATTTGGTGATTCGGTAGAACTTTGCGGGGGAACCCATGTTGATTCTACCAGTCAGATAGGACTCTTTAAAATTGTCTCCGAGAGTTCTATTGCCGCAGGAATTCGTCGTATTGAGGCTATTACAGGTGAAAAGGCTATAGCATTTTATCGCGAGAAGGAAACGACTCTCAAGGTCATTAAGGATCTCTTGAATAAGCCCCAGAATGTTGTGAAAGCGCTGACAGGACTGATTGAAGAAAAGTTTGCCCTTCAGAAACAAGTAGACAGGTACACTCAGGATTATGCAATAGCTTTTAAAGCAAGTCTCCTGAAAAAAGTCCGGAAGGTTGGCGATATCAGCCTGATATTTGGGAAAGCCGACGGACCCATGGACAATGCTGGAATAATCAAGGATGTTGCCTATCAACTCAGGGGTGAAATAGATGATCTGATACTGGTGATCGGAGCCATTATTGCCGGTAAACCGCAGCTTACCGTGATGGTATCGGATAAACTCGTCAGGGAAAAGAAAATTCACGCTGATGAGATTGTGAAAGTTGCCGCCCATGAATTTGACGGCGGAGGCGGAGGACAGCCATTTTTTGCCAATGCCAGCGGGAAAAATCCGGATAAGCTTGAAAAGGCTATGGAAAAGGCTGTGGAAATGGCAATGAAGGCGATACATTAGCACACCTGCTTGCCAGCAGGCAGGTAAGCATATTAGCATATTGGCACATTAACCTCATTCTAAACCCATGAAAAACCTATTCTGTTTGAACCTGATTGGTTTAATAGTGCTGCTATCTTCATGCGCTCAGCTCGAAGGTCGTACGAGAGCAAGCTTTAATCAGGGCTGGAAATTCTACCTGGGAGATGCGACCGGAGCTGAACGTCCTGAATTCAATGATTCAGCCTGGCGGAAATTGGATCTTCCTCATGACTGGAGCATTGAAGGTGAATTTGATGTCAATAATCCGGCAACTCCGGGTGGTGGTGCATTACCGGGTGGAATGGCCTGGTACCGTAAGACTTTTATTTTACCCTCTTCCCTTAAGGATAAAATTGTTTTTATTGACTTTGACGGTATTTACAGGAACAGTGAGATATGGATCAACGGTCAATTCCTGGGTAAGCGGCCTAATGGATACATCTCTTTCCGGTATGATCTTACACCTTATTTGAATTATGGGATGAAAAGTAATACAATAGCCATAAAGGTGGATAATTCACAACAGCCCAACTCTCGCTGGTATTCAGGTTCGGGTATTTACAGGAATGTATGGCTGGTTACTGCCAGTAAGGTTCATGTGGATCATTGGGGTACCTACGTGACAACACCGGTTGTCAATAATGACAGTGCAACAGTATTGATAACCAGTAAAATAAAAAACGGTGGGTTGCAGCCTGTAACTCTTGAAATCAAAACTCTGCTTTATGATGGTGATTCAAACCTGGTAGCCGGTTCTTCGGCCACATTGGAATTGTCCGCCGGTATTACCGGTGAATCCAGTGAAAAGCTTGTTGTGAGTCATCCCAGGCTATGGTCCGTCACTCAGCCAAACCTGTATGGTGTTGTAACCCAAATATTCATCAATGGACAAATGGTAGATGAGTACAATACTCCGCTGGGTATCCGATATTACACCTTTGATGCCGAAAAAGGTTTTTTTCTGAACGGCAAACCCATGAAGATTTATGGTGTATGTAATCACCACGACCTGGGGGCGCTGGGTTCTGCTATCAATACCAGGGCAATTGAAAGACAGCTGGAAATGCTGAAGGAAATGGGATGCAATGGCATCCGGACTTCTCATAATCCTCCTGCTCCTGAATTGCTTGATTTATGTGACCGGATGGGTTTTCTGGTGATTGATGAAGCTTTTGACATGTGGAAAAGACCCAAAAACAAATTTGACTATCATCTCGATTGGGACAAATGGCACACAAGAGATTTGCAGGACCAGGTTTTACGTGACCGCAATCATCCTTCGGTAATTATCTGGAGCATTGGAAATGAAGTACCTGAGCAGTCTTTTCATCCTGAAGGTCCTCATTCCCCGGCTGACAGCAGCGGAATTGCCATAGCAAGAGAACTTGCCGGTATCGTTCGTTCGCTCGATCCCAGCCGCCCGATAACCTTTGGAGCGGATCAGGTGGATGGTGAATCCAACGCAGTTATCCAGTCGGGGGCAATCGATATTATCGGTTATAATTACCGACATCACTATTGGAAGGATGTTCATACCAAGTGGGCCTATAAACCCTTTATTGCCACTGAATCAGCTTCTGCTTTTGAGTCAAGAAGCGATTATACCATGCCTTCGGATGTAATACGACGGGCAGGAACGGGAAATCAAAACCTGAATACGGATTTTACAGCATCCTCTTATGATAATTATTCAGCCGTGTGGGCATCCACGCACGAGGAATCACTGAAAGAGTTTTTCAAACTCGGTTTTATGGCCGGAACTTTTGTATGGACAGGCTGGGATTACCTGGGTGAACCAACACCATATTCCTGGCCCGCCAGAAGTTCGTACTTCGGAATAATTGATCTGGCAGGATTTCCCAAAGACGCATATTACCTGTATCAGAGCGTATGGACCGATAAACCCGTTCTGCATATTCTTCCGCATTGGAACTGGACAAAAGGTAAGGTAGTTGATATTTGGGCCTATTATAATAATGCAGATGAAGTGGAACTTTATCTGAACGGCAAATCTCTTGGTATAAGAAAAAAGAAGGGTGAAGACCTGCATGTTATGTGGAGAACGATCTTCGAACCCGGCACCCTTAGGGCGGTCTCAAGAAAAGATGGACAGATTGTATTAACCGCAGAGGTCAGGACAGCAGGGGAACCTGCAAAAATAGTACTGACAGCCGACAGAAATACCTTAAAAAAAGATGGTCGTGATTTGTCCTTTATCACAGTTAAAATCACCGATGAACAGGGCAATCTAGTCCCGGATGCCAATAACTTAGTGAAATTCTCCATTACCGGAGAAGGAGCAATTGCAGGTGTTGACAACGGATTCCAGGCCAGTCATGATCCCTTCAGGGCTGATTATCGCAAAGCCTATAACGGATTGTGTCTGGTCATAATCCGGTCGTCCGACAGTAGCGGAAGAGTTAAACTAACCGCCGCATCTGAAGGACTATCGCCCTCAACCATCGAAATTGATGTTAAATAAAGCCAAAGTTTCCATTTTTTTCCATGCTTTATTGTCAAATTACTCTGTTGATTTGAATATTTTTAATAATTTCATCCTGTTAAAAATTTACACACTACATCATAAATAAAGATAAAATGAAAACTAACAGGCTATTAACTTTTGCAGTACTTGCACTATTTGGTGCAGCTTTCGCATCGGCACAAACTGCTGATGAAATTATCAGTAAATATATCAACGCCATAGGCGGCAAAGAACTGGTTAACCAGATTACCTCCATTACTATGGAAGGCACTTTGGATGCCATGGGAAACCAGGGCACATTAAAATTAACACAAGTGAATGGCAAAGGCTTCAAGGAAGAAATTGATGTTATGGGAACTTCCGTGGTTATGTGCTATACCGATAGTATGGGCTGGCAGATCAATCCCATGACGGGCAACTATAGTGCCGAAACTATGCCGGACAATCAGTATAAGGCCGGCAAGGAAGAGATTTATATTGGAGGGCTTTTTATAACGGATTATCAGGCCAAAGGGTACAAAGTGGAATTGGTGGGTCAGGAAACCGTGAGCAATGTGAATGCCTATAAGCTGCAGGTTATGTCGCCCGATAGTATAGAATCCATTTATTATTTCGATCCTGAAACCTATTATGTGATCCGTACGGTACAAAAAGGTGAAATGATGGGCCAGCCTATGGACATTATTTTTACCTTATCCAACTTTCAGAAAGCAGACAACGGGTTTGCTATGGCTTACAACATTGAAGAGAACTTTGGCGGGCAGTTCTTCCTGGTTATGAATATCACCAAGGTGGAATTCAACAATCCGATTGACCTGGCGATATTCGCAAAACCGTGAAATATTATTGGTGACATATGGTAGAGACAAGGCAATGCCTTGTCTCTATTGTATTGCATTTGCATTATTGATTAAATATTCCTCGGCCTCTATACTCCAAAGGCCTTTGTTTTTATTCACCAATTGGGCCAGATTTCTGAATAAGAGATCTGACTTCCCCTTTAATTCAAAATCGGCAATAGCCGTTAGTGGTAATGAAATATTGGTATAGATCAGTTTTTTACCTCCCGGAATATCGGGCAGGTGTTTGGTAGTTTCAATCACTGCATCGAGTCCGCCGATATGAGTTATCAGTCCGGCCGGGTCAAGACCTTGCGACATCAGGGCCAATGCTTCCTCCATGTCGTCAGTATTGCCTCCGCTGGTTCCTACAATATGTGTAAAACTGTAGTGAACGTTATAGAAATTGATATCCGCCTTAAACTTCGGATCACCCGGCCCTGCAAAAAAGTTCAGGCAACCGTTAAAAGCGAGAATGGCGTCACCCTGTTCAATGACAGCACTTACCGGTGCAAACACAAATACATCATGATAGCCTTTTCCGCCGGACACCTGCAGCAGTTTCTTTACGGGATCTTCATGGTTCCGCGTATTCAAATAATGAAGCTTGATTCCTTTGCGGGCAGCTTCTTCGGGAGAGAACAACTGAGCAGCCCTTTCCAGGCGGATCGGATCAATATCGGTAACAGCCAATAGGCCGGGTTTCCTATCTTTCCGGTTGATCACATAATTGATAGCTGCCAGACCCATAGGACCTACTGCGGCCAGTAAGGCCATATTACCTCCGTCTACAATTTCCATCTGGTGTATATAGGAACCAGGCCTGGTATGATAATTAGCATGCATAGCACCGATAACACAGGACAATGGTTCTGCCAGTGCACCCGGATAAAAGCCTTTACCGGTATAGGGCAACAGGCAGTTCAGTTCCATAGCCTCATTGGGGATGATTACGTAAGTGGCATCACCGCCAATGAAACGGTATGAATAACCTGGCGCGCTGAGAACACCCACTGGTCCGCCCGGATAATTAATAGCAGGCTGAATGGAGAATTTCATACCCGGCTTGAATTTTTCTTTCCATCGGTCCCCCACTTCCACAATTTCACCGCTAAACTCGTGCCCAATGATAGTAGGATGGAGACGAACATCATCGGGAATTCTTTTATGATCAGCGCCCTGTTTGGTGGCTTTGTATGATGACATGCATAAGCTGTCGCAAATTACGTGTGCCAGTATCTCATTGTCTTTAATCTGAGGCAATTCAAATTCATCGAGTCTCAGATCATCCTTACCATATATGCGTACTGCTTTAGTTTTCATTCTTGCGTGAGTCTTAAATCTTAATTCTTGAATCTATCTCAACATTTCCTGTCCCCCCGTCACCGGCACTGCTTGTCCCGTCTCGTATTCCTGCTCAATTACATAAAAAATAGCTTTCATTACGTCTTGTACCTGGCAACCCCGACCCGCAGGCACCTGTTTTTCATAATGGGCTTTAATATCGGCAATGGATTTTGCACCGGGAACTTTGCCTGTGCGGAGATATTGCACAAACAAACCGGTTTCAGGATCACTCCATAAGGGACCTTCAAAGAAATTACCGGGACAAATGGAATTTACCTTGATACACCAGGGAATCAGTTCGAGGGCGAAAGACTGGGTAAGTCCAATCCCTCCAAATTTGCTGCCGGCATAGGAAAAGTTCCTGTTACTTCCTTTCAATCCCGATTTTGAATTGATCTGAATAATGTCAGTATAATAGGCTGGTTTATAAACCGACTGAAGTTTCATAATTTCGGAGGAGTGCTTGGTACAAAGGAAGTAAGCACTGTAATTCACTTTAGTTATCAATTCAAAGGTTTCCATGCTCATCTCATCAAGTCCGCCTGCCCGCAGTATTCCTGCGTTGCTGATAAATACATCGAGCCCACCAAAGTTTATTACGGTTTCATAAATCAGATTCTCAACTGATGCCGGTTCCGCAACGTTAGTCTTTATGTACATGGCCTCATTATTATGGCGCAGTGTGTTTAACTCTCCGGACAGTTCCATACCCTTTTCTTCATTCAAATCGGCTATTACAACATTTGCACCCTCGGCCATCATTTCCCGGGCGATACCTCCGCCGAATCCCTGAGCTCCGCCGGTGACGATTACGATTTTGTTTTCAACCCTGCCTTGTTGCTGCCCAGCCTTGGCAACCTGACGGCGGTAGTTTTCAACTTCCCAGTTATCAATAAAGTCAATATCGCGTTCGGTCATGAAATGCCGGCCACCAAAGTTTTCTGTCAGGTAGCTGATTTGCATCCAATCCTCAAAAACATCCAGCATAGTATTCGCCGACTTCAAATTGTCCTCAAAGGCAATGATGCCATAGCCCTTCAGTCCAGCCATTTTGGGCATATAGCCAAACCTGGTATGGTAGGCTTCCACTTTGTGCATGCATTCTTCTATAATAGTTTCCGGGTCACTGTGTTCAAGATAAATGGCCCTGGCCTTGCAATATACAATCTGATCGGGGGTAAGAGGCAAAGATACCTTGTCAAAGTTCCGGGAATTTTCAGTGAAATGCTGAACCAGCGTATTGTTTCTGATCCGGGCTACTTTTACGTTTTTCTTTGAAAATATCATCCTGAGGGCAGGCAGTATATTAATAATATTCCCTGGGATATCCGCTGCCCCCGACTCAGGAATCAGGCGGATCCGCTGCTTAATAACCGATTCGACGGAATCGTAAAGTTTCTTTATTTCTTCAGTAGTATCTGCAGCCACAAAAACACCATGGTTTTGCAGAAAAATAAGTTTTGGATCAG
>Ga0315284_10015085_pt1 | contig 10989 bp, 9 predicted proteins | sample YL17G09_16_MG_FD_203696 | JGI IMG/M metagenome (GOLD analysis project Ga0315284, IMG submission 203696) | Sediment microbial communities from Yellowstone Lake, YNP, Wyoming, USA - YL17G09_16 | ecosystem: Environmental > Aquatic > Freshwater > Lake > Sediment | place: USA: Wyoming | collected...
TGAGATGGAGTGAGCCAACGGCGGGCAGAATCAGAAGCGTGATTGGACTAGCAACGAAACGCTGCCCTACCTCGGCGGCCAGATAAGCCAGGCCGATCCCGCGGTAGCAGCCAGCGTGGCGAGTCCGACAAGGACCTTAATCAGGCGACTCATTGTTTTCCAACCCCTTTCGGTTTTTGGACTAGCCCGTTTCGCTCAACGAGCCGTCATTAAACCGCTTCGCTCGGGTTGATCTTTTTCGCTTCCTGCCAATACCGCTATCGCCGTTGGCTCAAATCTCAACGCTCGTGCGTTACGAACAACCTGCGGTTAACCGCATCGAGGGTAGCGTTCACCACTCCCTTCCAAATGTCCTGCTTGACCACGGACGAGCCGGCCAGCGGCTCCTCGCCTCGATCGGTCAGCATGTTGATGAGCACGACCGCGACCTTACGGCTCCCCAGAGGTATCTCCTCAACGCCCTCCAACGTGATTCCCGCGCTGGTCAGGCCGGACTCCGCGATAGCCTGCAGGGTCGCCTCCGCGATAAGCTTCATCTGGGCGGTCTGCGAGCTTGTGCCGCTTGCAGCGCCGGAGCAGATCGCCCCGTCTTTCGCGAGCCGCACCGTGGCCTCGGTGTGGCTGCCGTTCAGTGAGATGGATACGTCGGTGAACTTCAGCCGCGAGTGATCGTGACGGGGCGAGCCGTCGGCCACCTGCGCAACGCTGATCTTCTTGTGGTCCACGGCGACACCCAACCGTGCCATCAGCGCCGACTCCACATCTCTCACGACCTGTTTCGGCGACCTGCCTCCACTGGCCAGAACGTGAATCTCCGCCAGGTCTCCGGCGGCATCCGCAACCACACTCACCGCGATAATATCTTTCAGGCGACAGATGATAGCCTCGATGTCGCCCGAATTGAACTGCCGTTCCACGGCCATATCGCGGGCCTCCTTTCCCCACTAAGTCAGCGAGTCACCGAGTCAGCGAGTTAGCGAGTCAGGGACCCGCAGACTCGCGACCCGAAAACCCACGAACCTCTTACCGGAAGCTCGCGCCCAGTTTCCGGCTCAGAGCTTCCCTGATATTGGATAGAACCGTGTTCACCTCGTCATCGGTGAGAGTCTTCTCCGGCGACCGGAACACCAGCGAGAGTGTCAGGCTGCGCTGGTCCTCTCCGATCTGCCGGCCCTTGTAGACATCCAGCAGCGCGACCTCTTCGACCAGGCCGCCGCCGGCGTTAAACACGATGCCCTTCAACTCTTCGTATCGAACCTGGTCTCCAACCACTGCCGCTATGTGCCTGTACAGCGCCGGGTATCTGGGCAGCGGGCGATAGGTCGATGACTCCGGCGCCAGCTCGATCAAGGCATCGAAATCCAGCTCGAACACGCACGGCCGGCCTTTAACGTCGAAGAACTTGACCACTTCCGGGGACGCCTCGCCCAGCATACCAATCTCCCGGTCTCCGATCAGGACTTTCGCTGCCCGCGTGGGGTGCAGCAGTGCGTCCCGCGCCTCCACGAACTTCGCGCCCGCTACGCCGAGCCCGTCCAGGAGGCCCTCGACCATCCCCTTGCACCAGTAGAAATCAGCCGCGAGCGCCTCCGCCGGCAGGCTCCATCCGCTCCGCCACTGATCTCCGACCATCGCGGCGGCCACCGACCGTTTCTCCCAGATCTCGCCCGCGGTCTCTCCGTAGACCTTGCCGATCTCGAAGACCGCGAGGCTCGCCGTTCCGAACGCCTGGTTTCGGGCGATCACCTGCAGCAGGTTCGCGGCGAGCGCCGCGCGCATCGAGTCCAACTCCTCGCTCAGCGGGTTTCGCACCTCGAGAACCTGCTCGGACCTACCGGCCAAGCCGGCGAGCTTGCTGTCAACCAGGCTGTGCGTCAGCGCTTCCTGGCAGCCCGACGATATCAGTATGCGCCTGACCTTCCCCCCGAACGCTCCCTCCCGGCTGTCGCGGCCCGAAAGCGATCTGGCCGGCAGCGTCATCGGCAGGTTGACATAGCCGTAGACCCGTCCGATCTCCTCGATCAGGTCGATCTCGCGGGTGATGTCCGGGCGGAATGTGGGCACAACACACCGCAGCTCACCGCCCGCGAGGTCCGTCTCGATCTCGAGGCTCGCCAGGTAACCGGCCATTGCCTGGGGCTCAATCGATGTCCCCAGGACCGCGTTGACCCGCTCGGGCCTTGCGGTGAGAGCGCTCGGCTGCACCGGCCCGGGAAAAACGTCCACGATCCCCCTGGCTACATCGCCTCCTGCGAGTTCCTCGATCAGCTCCGCTGCCCGCCATGCGGCCAACGCCGTGATGGACGGGTCCACGCCGCGCTCGAACCGGTACGACGACTCCGTGACCATGCCCAGGCGCTTCGAGGTGCGCCGAACACTTGTACTGTTAAAGTTCGCGGACTCTATGAGAATATCCTGCGTCCGCTCGCTAATCTCCGAATCAGACCCGCCCATCACGCCGGCGATCGCCACCGCGCGGTCTTCATCGGCAATCACCAGCATCTCTGGGTCAAGCTCGCGTTCGATCCCGTCAATGGATGTGATCGTCTCGCCCGGCCTCGCGCGCCGCACAATGATCCGCGCGCCGCGCAGGAGCCGGTAATCGAACGCATGCAGAGGCTGGCCGAGCTCGAACATCACGTAGTTCGTGATGTCCACGACGTTGTTGATGGGCCGCATGCCCGCAGCGATGATCCGGTCCTTGAGCCAGCCGGGGGACTCCTTAATCGTCGCTCCCCTGATCACCACGCCCGCGTAACGCCGGCACAGGTCGGGGGCTTCGATCGTGATCTTGACCAACTCCGACGCCGGCGGATCGGTCTCGTGCGCCTTCGGCTCGGGCACGCGCATCTTGGCGCCCACAAGCGGGCCGAGCTCCCTTGCCGTGCCGATCATCGAGAGCCAGTCCCCGCGGTTCGGCGTGACCTTGGTGTCCCAGACGATGTCGCTCTTCTCGCCCGATCCACCGACCGCGGCGAAGTCCGACTTCGTTATCTCGCGCGACTCCTCCACCTCCAGGCCGGCCATCGTGAGCTTCTCCGCCAGTTCACCGACAGCGCAATCGAAGTCTATGTAATCTCTGAGCCAATCGACGGAAACTCTCATTGCTACACTTGCCTCAAGAACCGCAGGTCGTTGTCCATGAACAGGCGCAGGTCGTCGATGCCGTGCTTGAGCATGGGCATCCGATCGACCCCGAACCCGAACGCGAAGCCGGTGAACTCCTCGGAGTCGATCCCGACCGTCTCCAGCACGCTGGGATGGATCATCCCGGCGCCGGCGAGCTCCAGCCAGCCGGACCCCTTGCACACGCCACAGCCTTTGCCGTCACATATCGTGCAGGTGACCGCCACCTCCGCGCCAGGCTCGACGAACGGGAAGAAGTCCGGCCTGAACCTCACTTGCACCTCCTTGCCGAACATCTGAACCGCGAACTCGTGCAGCGTGCCCTTCAGGTCGGCCATGCTGATCCCGTGATCGACAGTGAAGCAATCGACCTGATGGAACGTGTGGCAGTGAGTGGCATCGACCGCGTCCACGCGATAGCACTTGCCCATCGTGCACATGCGCAGCGGCGGTTTGCGGTGTTCCATCACGCGATGCTGATAGGCAGTAGTCTGCGTGCGCAGGAGGCGGTCGTCGGTGATGTAGAACGACATCTGCTCGTCGAGGGCCGGGTGCTCCTCCGGGTAGTTCAGAGCAGCGAAGTTGTACTGATACGATTCGACCTCGGGGCTCTCGAAGATCTCGTAACCCAGGCCGATGAATATCTCTTTGATGCGCCCGAGGGTCTCGACCAGCACGTGCGGCCAGCCGATCTGGTAGAACCGCCCCGGCATCGTTACATCGACCGCTTCTTTCTCGATCTTCGCGCCGACCTCGGTGGTCGAAAGCTCGCCGCGCCGTCTCTCGATTGCCCCCGCGAGCTCGGACTTGACGCGGTTCACCGCCTGCCCGAAGTCCTTGCGCTCCTCGGGCGGAAGCGAGCCGATCTTGCGCAGCTCGAGCGTCACCCGGCCCTTGCGGCCCAGAAACTCCGTGTCGAGCGAGTCCAGGTCCAAAAGCGACCCGGCGCATTCTATGCCTTGAAGCGCCTTGCGGCGCAGATCGTTCAGGTTGTCTTGTTCCGACATTGCTCAGTTAGCTCCCAAAAGCACCAGCGCCCAATTGCACCAGGTCAAGGCTCCGCATTATCCGGGCGCCTCGACCTCATGCTATTGGACGCTGGGCGATGGTTGTCTTTCGATTTCCGGCGGTCGACTTTCGACTTTGGACTTTCGACTACGCCGTTGCCAGTTGCGCTTTTGCCTTCTCCACAAGCACTACGAATCCCTGCGCGTCCGCTATCGCCATATCGGCGAGCACCTTTCGGTCCAGGTCTATCCCGGCCTTTGTCAGGGCCTCGATAAACCTGCCGTAGGGCATCCCGTTGGCGCGGCAGGCGGCGTTGATTCGAGTGATCCAAAGCCTGCGGAACTCGCGCTTCCTGACTCTTCTGTCGCGATAGGCATACTGGCCCGCCTTCATCACCGCCTCTTTGGCAGTCTTGAAGAGGCGGCTTTTGCCTCCCCAGTAGCCGCTCGCCAGTTTCATTATCTTCGAATGACGCTTGCGCGTCATCATCCCGCGTTTCACGCGTGGCATATCTCAGCTTCTCCCTACGACGGTATTCACGTGTGTGCTCCGTCATTCTGAGCATAGCGAAGAATCTCGGGCCAGATTCTTCGCTACGCTCAGAATGACGCGCTCAGCTCGGCTATATCCCCGGCACCAGCCTCTTGATGACGCGTTTCTGCGCCGAGGTGACCCCGGACTTGATGCTCAAACGCCGCTTGGCGCTCTTGGACTTCTTCATCTTCAGATGGTTCATCCCGGTGTTGCCGTGGCGTATCTTGCCGCGGCCGGAGACCTCGAACCTCTTCGCCGCAGTCTTGCTTGTCTTGATCTTCGGCACGTGAGTACCCTCGATTATTGACTGGCCCCAGCTTGTGGAGCCGGGGTCTTCGGTTGGCTTTCTTTTCGTTCGGCTGTCGGGGTAAGGATCATTGTCATCGTCCTGCCCTCCATCTGGGCCGGCCTTTCGACCGTTCCCACACCCGACTCCTTTGCGCTTTCCGCCATTCGCGCGAGAGAATCCCGCGCAAACTCAGGGTGCGTAAACTCCCGGCTGCGGAATATCACCGTCACTTTGACCTTGTGGCCGGCCTTGAGAAACTTCAGCGCGTTGTTCAGTTTGAACTGGAAATCGTGATCACCGGTTCTTGGCCGCATCCGGATGCCCTTGAGCTCGGTCATCCTCTGCTTCTTCACCGCATCCCGCTCGCGCTTGCCCTGCTCGTATCTGTACTTCCCGTAGTCCATTATGCGACATACGGGAGGGTTTGCGTTCGGAGCAACTTCGATCAGGTCCAGACCGCGTTGCCTCGCAAACTCCAGGGCCTCGCGAAACGAAACGATACCGGCCTGCGCGCCGTTCTCGTCGATCAGCCTGACTTCCCGCGCTCGGATGCGCTCATTAACCCTCAGATCTCTGAGTATTCGACATCACCTCATGCTTAGTCCTGCCCCGCTATGCGGGATCGAAGTTCAGTATAACGGAAAACGCCGCTTCTTGTCAAATCGGTCTGCGAATCCGCGAGTCGGCGGGTCTGCGGGTCACGGAGCCACGCTCGATACGAAAAACTATGTGCGATGGCGATGGTCCTGGATTTGCAATCCAGGACCGGGTTCCCCGGGTCTGTGACCCGGCACGGCAGCCGTCCGGGCATGGGGTCACAGACCCCGAGAACAGCATCCGGGATTCCAAATCCCGGACGATCCACGATCCCACTCACGCGGTCTGGGCGGCCTCTCTCTTCAGCGACTCGATCAGCTCCGCGAGCGGGACAGCGCCCCTGTCCCCCTCGGCGCGCGATCGCACCGCTACAGCCCCCGCTTCTTCCTCCCGATCCCCAACGATCAGCATATACGGAATCTTCTGGAGCTGCGCCTCGCGAATCTTGAACCCCGTCTTCTCGTTCCTATCATCGACCGCCGCCCGGAACCGCTCAGCCCGAAGCGCCTCGGCGACCTTTTCGGCATACCCGATGTGCCTGTCCGCGATGGGCAGCACAATCGCCTGCACCGGCGCGAGCCAGAACGGGAACGCCCCCGCGTAGTGCTCGATCAACACCGCCATGAACCGCTCCAACGACCCCAACAGCGCGCGGTGGATCATGATCGGCCTATGCGCCTGATTGTCATTCCCGATATACGTTATGTCGAACCGCTCGGGCTCGTTGAAATCGACCTGGATCGTGCTGCACTGCCACTCCCGGCCGATTGCGTCCCTGATCTTCACGTCGATCTTCGGCCCGTAGAACGCGCCGCCGCCCTCGTCAACGTCGTAGGGGAGCCCTTCGTCGGCCAGGGACGCGCGCAGCGCCGCCGTCGCCTCTTCCCAGACATCGTCCTCGCCGACATGGTGTTCGGGCTGTGTGGAGAGGTAGACGTGGTAGTCGTCGAAGCCGAACCGGCGGAGCATGGTCACGACGAAATTCAGGACGCGCTTGGTCTCGGAGTCGAGCTGGTCGCGCGTGCAGATGATGTGGGCGTCGTCCTGCGTGAAGCCTCGGACCCGCAGCAGGCCATGCAGCACGCCCGACCGCTCGTAACGATAGACCGTCCCCAGCTCGGCCCAGCGGATCGGCAGCTCGCGATAGCTGCGGACGCGGGTCTTGTAGATCAAGAGGTGGAACGGGCAGTTCATCGGCTTGATGAGATACGGCACGCCGTCCACGTCCATCGGCTCGTACATGCCCTCGGCAAAGAACTCGGTGTGACCGCTCGTCTCCCAGAGCGCGCGGCGGGCGATGTGCGGGGTCATGATGAGGTCGTAGCCGTTCGCGAGGTGCTCATCGCGCCAGAAGTTCTCGATCAGCGTCCGCACAAGCGCGCCCTTCGGGTGCCAGTGTACGAGCCCGGGGCCCGCCTCGTCATGGATCGAGAAGAGGTCCAGGTCCTTCCCGAGACGTCTGTGGTCTCGCCGCTCGGCCTCTTCAAACCTGTGGAGGTAGTCGTCCAGCTCCTGCTGCGAGGGGAATGCCGTGCCGTAGATGCGCTGGAGCATGGGGTTGCGCTCGTCGCCGCGCCAGTAGGCCCCGGCAATCGAGAGCAGCTTGAACGCCTTGACACCACCCGCGTTCGCCAGGTGCGGCCCGCGGCACAGATCGAGGAACCCGTCCTCCTCATACACGGAGATGACTTCCCCCTCCGGCATCTCGCGGATCAGCTCCAGCTTGTACGGCTCGTCATTGAAGAGCCCGAGCGCCTCATCGCGCGAGACCTCGCGGCGGACGAACTCGCGGCCTGCCTCGACGATCTTGCCCATTTCCGCCGAGATGCGGTCCAGGTCCTCCGGCGTGAACGGCCGCGGCACGTCGAAGTCGTAGTAGAACCCGTCCTCTATCGAGGGACCGATGGCGATCTTCACTCCCGGGAACAGGTTCCGCACCGCGTGCGCCATCACGTGCGCCGCCGAGTGCCGCAAGATATCAAGTTCGGATTGGTCCATGGGCCTCATCTCATTTAGTATTGAGTATTGAGTATTGAGTATTGAGTATTGGCCGGACTAGCCATCGCGCGCTGTCTTAATGGAGGCAACGACAATGGACGTTAGCTCAGATGCCTCGCGCATCAGGCTCTGGACGGGGCCATCCTTGCATACCCCGCCCTCCACAAGCAGTTCCATCCAGTACCTCGACTCGTCCGATTCCTCCGCCACGACACCGAGCTTGGACACGAAGTCAGCCTTCGACCTCGCAAGGCAAGCCGAACGATAGTTGGCCCCCACGGAAGTGGCGCTTCTCACAAGCTGCCTGGCGATGATATCCGGGACCCTCCCGCGAGGAAGAGCCCCGGTGAACCCCATCACGCTGAGAGCGAACCGCTTGGTCCTCCTCTGCATTTCGTCCTTGTCCACTCGCCCCGTCCCTTAGCCAAATACTAAATACTAAATACTAAATCCCGTATCCCATCGGATGGCTCGAATGCCACCTCCACGCGGTTTCGACGATCGTTTTCAGATCGGGATACCTGGCCTGGAAGCCAAGCTCCTTCGTGATCTTCTCCGAGCTCGCCACCAGCACCGCCGGATCGCCCGGCCGCCGCTCGGCGGGAACGGTGTTGATCTTCTTGCCCGTGACTTCCTCGGCCACCCGGATCACTTCGAGCACGGAATAGCCGCTCCCGTTGCCCATGTTATAGGCGGTCGTGGGATGGTCCTTCCTAAGGGCCTCCAATCCGAGTAGATGCGCCTCGGCGAGGTCGGTAACGTGGATGTAGTCGCGGACGCAGGTGCCGTCGGGCGTGGGCCAGTCGGCGCCGTAGACCTTGACGTGCTCCCGCTGCCCGAGCGCGACTTGCAGCACGATCGGGATCAGGTGATGCTCGGGCCGGTGGTCCTCGCCGATCAGGCCCGATGGGTCCGCGCCCGACGCGTTGAAGTATCTAAACGAGATCGACCGCATCCCATACGCGTGCTCGTACTCTTTGAGTATCTCCTCGAGCATGAGCTTCGACCGCCCGTAGGGGTTTGTGGGATTCTTGGGATGGTCCTCCGGAATCGGGACAGCCTCCGGCTCGCCGAACGTTGCGGCGCTTGACGAGAATATCATCATCTTGCAGTCGAACTCGAGCATCACGTCGAGCATCGCCAGGCTCGAAGCGACGTTGGTGATGTAGTATTTCCGCGGATCGGCCACCGACTCCGGCACATCCGCGAGGGCGGCGAAGTGCAGGACGGCCTCGATCTTGTGCGTGGAGAAGATGCGGCGGAGGAGCTCCCTGTCGCCGATGTCCCCGATCACGACCTCGCCCCCGCACGCCGCCTCGACGTGCCCGTACGCGAGGTTATCGAGGTTCACGACCTCCTCCCCCCGGTCCACAAGCATCTTCACCGCGTGGCAGCCAACATAGCCGAGCCCGCCCGTCACCAGAATCGCCATCCGATCTTTCCGCCCCCATAACGCCGACTGGTAGAGCCGCTTGCTCTACCAGCCGGATGAAACTCGTGCTTCAACCTGGGTTATTATAGCATCGGCGCTCTGGAGGCGCAACCAAGGCGTAATCGCCCCGATGCTTCGCGGCCGCTTTTTGACCCGAAGCCCTTGACACAGCTTATTGCCGGGGCTATAATGACTCAGGCGATGACCTTGTTTGTGGTTGGCTCGTAGCACACCGGAGAACCGAGGGCTTACTACAATAAGGTCAAACCGTGAGGTATCCCCCGCAGTCCACAAGACTCGCGGGGGTATCCTCTTTATGGGGGGCTGGCATGAAGTACGTGTTGGGGCTGGATATCGGTAGCGCGTCTGTAGGCTGGGCAGTCGGCAATCTGGACAGGCACAGGATCGAGGCGCTGGGCGTTCGCGGCTTCAACGCCGCTGAGGTCCCCAAGACAAGGGCGTCTCTCGCCAAGCCCCGCAGGGACGCCCGAAGCGCGCGCCGACGCCTGCGAAGAAGGCGGGGCCGCCTGGACCGGGCCAAGGACCTGTTCGTGAGATTCGGGCTGCTCCCGCCGGGCCGGCCCGACGCCCTCTTCCCTGAGCGCCCGCTTCGGGACACGCCCGCGCCCGACCCCTGGCAGCTTCGCGCCGCCGGGCTCGACCGGCTTCTGACGGGAGAGGAATTCTCCCGCGCGCTCTACCACATTGCCAAGCATCGCGGCTTCAAGTCCAACCGCAAGCACGAGAAACCCTCTGAGGAGGACAGCAAGAAGATGCTGGCCGGCGTCAAAGGTATGCGCCGCATGCTCGAAGAGCGCGGATATCGCACCGTGGGCCAGATGCTTGCCGGCGACAAGGACTTCGAAGTTCGCAAGCGCAACCGCGATCGGGATTACTCCCACACCGTCGAGCGCCCTATGCTCGAAGAGGAGATCAGAGCCATCTTCGATGCCCAGCGCCGCCTCGGCAGCGAGATCGCCTCCCCCGAGTTCGAGAGCGAGTTCCTTGCAGCGGCGTTCAACTGGCAGAAGCCGTTCGCCTCGGGCGAAGACATCCTGAAGAAGGTCGGCCTCTGCACCTTCGAGGGCCCCAACGGCGAGCGCCGCGCGCCCCGCTCATCCTGGACAGCCGAGCGCTTCGACCTGCTCCAGAAGATCAATAACCTCGAAATCGTCTCGAATGGCGACAGGCGGCTGCTCAGTCCCGAAGATCGGCGGACCGTCGAACAGATGGCTTACACGCTCAGCAAGGTCACCTACGAACAGATCCGCAAGGAGCTTTCGCTGCCCGACGACGCTCGCTTCGGCGGCGCGCCCATCCAATACCGGAAGCGCAAGGAAGGCAAGTGGGTCGAGGATATGAGCTGCGAGGGATCGACATTCCGCCAGCTTTCCGCCTACTCCGCCCTCCGCAAGGCGTTCACACCCGCCGGCCTTTGGGACACCGTGAAAGACAACCCCGACCTGATGGACGACCTAGCCTTCGCCCTCACCTTCTACAAGGATGACGCCGACATCCGCGCCTCCCTTGTAGAGCGCGGTGTCCCTGCCCGAATCATCGACGCCGCGGCCACCGCCCCCACGTTCAGGACAGTCGGCAACCTCTCGATCAAGGCCATGCGCAACATCATCCCGCACCTGGAGCAGGGGCTCAAGTATGACGCAGCCTGCGCCGCCGCCGGCTACGTGCACTACGACCCCAGGGGCGTGGCCGAGCGCGGCCACAAGCTCCCGCCTATCGACCGCGAGCAGATGAGCAATCCTGTCGTCCTACGCGCCCTCTCCCAGGCGCGCAAGGTCGTGAACCACATCGTCGAGCGCTACGGCTCGCCCACTTATGTCAATATCGAGCTGGCAAGAGACATCGGCAAGAGCGCCGAGCAGCGCAGGGAGATAGAGAAACGCAACGAGGAGAACGCCAGAGCCCGCGAGCAGGACAACGACGAGTTGAGAGGGCGGTTCAGAAAGGAGCTCGAAGAGCGGCGCAACAAGGAGCCAACCGGGGA
>Ga0315284_10015086_pt1 | contig 10988 bp, 10 predicted proteins | sample YL17G09_16_MG_FD_203696 | JGI IMG/M metagenome (GOLD analysis project Ga0315284, IMG submission 203696) | Sediment microbial communities from Yellowstone Lake, YNP, Wyoming, USA - YL17G09_16 | ecosystem: Environmental > Aquatic > Freshwater > Lake > Sediment | place: USA: Wyoming | collected...
TATGTCACACGCCTACCCGGAGGTGATGGCCAGGCAGCCGAAGCCAAAGCCGTTGGAGCCCTAACCAGCCGTTCAAAACCATCGATCGAGAGCCTGACAGTAACCGCACTTGAAGCTGGACCTGCCGGAGCGGAAATCTCGGTCGAAGTAGTCAAACCAAGTGGGGAAGCTCCAGAAGATCAGTTCAACCTGGTCGTGCGACGCGGCACTACCGAAGAGGTATTCGAAAATCTCAGTTTTGGTAAAGGCAAGGGCATACGAAATGTACTGGACACAATAAACAGACAATCCAAATTGATTAGACTTGCCGAGAAACAATCGACACTGAGTCCATCAGAGCGCGTACCAAACGTAGGTAAATATGCTCTAGCCGTTGTTGAAGCTAAAGCTGCTGCCGTCGCAAATATTTCTAGCGGCGAAATAGTTGGTGATGCCTCCGAACGGACTGGACTGTCTGGTTTTGAGATTACCGATGATGTGACCATGGTCTGTGCGCCGGACCTGATGGCATTGTACCAGGCAAACGTTCTGTCTATGGACGGCGTAAAAGCGGTACAGCTCGCGATTATTGCGCACTGCGAAAAAATGAAAGACCGCTTCGCTATACTCGATTGCCCGCCCGGACTTAAACCGCAGCAGATGAAAGATTGGCGGATGAACGATGCTGGTTACGACACCAAGTACGGTGCTGTCTATTACCCGTGGATCAAAGTAGCAGACCCGTCGGGTGAAAAAGAAAGCATCCTCGTACCGCCCAGTGGATATATGGCTGGCATCTATGCACGCAGCGACAATGAGCGTGGCGTACATAAAGCCCCAGCCAATGAGGTAATACGCGGTGCGATGGCGACTGAAATGATAATTACAAAGGGCGAACAAGATATCCTCAATCCAATCGGTGTTAACTGCATTCGCTCGTTCCCCGGCCGCGGGATTCGGGTCTGGGGCGCTCGCACACTTTCCAGTGATGCATCATGGCGCTATATCAACGTAAGACGCTTGTTCAACTACGTTGAGAAATCTATCCAGATGGGTACTCAGTGGATAGTTTTTGAGCCAAACGATTCAGATTTGTGGGCACGCATCCGGCGCGATATTTCTGCCTTTTTGGGAACAGTCTGGGCTAGCGGGGCACTGTTTGGAGCAACTCCTGCTCAAGCGTTTTATGTTAAGTGCGATGAAGAGACAAATCCACCGGCTGTGCGTGACCTTGGACAGGTAGTCATAGAAATTGGTATGGCTCCAGTTAAACCGGCTGAATTCGTTATCTTCCGCATCAGCCAGTGGGCTAGCGGCTCAGCAACAAGCGAATAACATGGTAGTTAATAATAATTATTTATTAAAGGAGACTTATAATGCCAACTAGTGTTGATACCGGTAGAGAAGATCCCTTAGTAGGTTTTAGTTTTTTACTTGACGTTGGCGGAATGATTAAAGGCTATTTTACCGAAATAAGTGGTCTTGGTTCTGAAAATGAAATCATTGAACACAAGGTGATGTCCGGGGGTAAAAAGGAAGTTGTCTTTAAAATCCCGGGTCGTCTCAAGTGGGGTGATATCGTTTGCAAACGCGGCATCACTTCAAGTATGGATATGTGGAAATGGCGTAAAGAGGTTGAAGATGGCAAGGTGAATGGTGCTCGGAAGAATGGCTCGATTGTAATGTACGATCAAACAGGTACAGAAAAAGCTCGATGGAACTTTTTCAATGGATGGCCTGCGAAAATCACAGGACCTACACCTAAAGCCGACAGCAATGAAATTGGAATTGAGGAGCTTACGATAGCGCACGAACGTATTGAACGTGCCAAATAGGAGGCTTGGTAGATGACTCTGCAGACGGAATTTGAATTCACTCTTCCTCGCGGTTATATCGACCGTGATGGCAATCTTCATAAAAAGGGAATCATGCGATTGGCAACCGCTATGGATGAAATCGCCCCGCTCCGCGACCTCCGGGTAAAGTCGAACCAGGCCTATGTTGCTGTAATGCTTCTATCCCGGGTCATCACAAAGCTGGGTAATCTCCCGGAAGTGCACACGGGAATCATAGAGAGCCTGTTTTCTGCCGATTTTGCTTATCTGCAGGATTTTTATCGACAGATAAATGAAAACGGGACGACCATGGTCTCTACAACCTGTCCCCAATGTAATCAAAAGATTGAGGTGGATCTTGGACAACCGGGGGAATAGTGAGCTACCCCCTTGAGCAAATGCTCGAGGAGGTAGCTTACATCGCTTACTATTTACATTGGTCGCTCGACGATATCCTGGGGATGGAACATCACGACCGCCGTCAATGGGCAGAGAAGATAGCCAATATTAACCGTAAAATGACCGAATCCAAATGAAAACGTAAACACGGACAATATAAAGAGGATATAGAAAAAACGGAAAAAATTCCGTCTTTGGGATTGGCAGGGTTACAAGTTTATCAACACATGGTTAATGGTAACCGGGGACAAACTCCCTAACAAGGAGAAATATTATGGCAGATCCAGTTAGCGGTAACAACTCGACAAAGACAGCTAAGAGAGTGGATCCTTTTCCAACCTTTAAATTCCACGTCGCGGTTGGCGACATTACTGAAGCAGCTTTTATGGATTGTACTGGATTAGCGATGTCAACTGAAGTCTTCACTTATATAGAGGGAGGATGCAACGACTTCATTCATAAATTTCCTGTCAGGACTGATGTCGCTAATGTGACGTTAAAACGAGGCTTTACCCTGTCTAATGAACTCTTCAATTGGTATCGGGAGATGGAAGATGCCTTAAGGCAGGGTAAAGCTTTCAATTTCCGTAATGTCACTATCACTATGCATACGACCGCAAACCAGGAAGAATCAATGAGATGGACTTTGGAAAAAGCGTTCCCCGTGAAATGGTCTGGTCCGTCTTTTAATTCAGGTGAAGCGGCTGTTGCGATCGAAACACTGGAATTTGCTCACCATGGTATAAAAGTCCAGTAGGGATGACAGATGGCAGAAGATGAAGTCTCTGTAAGTAATCAAATGGAAAAAGAACCTGTAATCCAGGAACTTAGCCCATGGATGAAAAAGCGCCTGGAAGAAAGGTCACGACCGTTTTCCCCGCAGGGGCTTATAGAACTGCTGCGCAATGGCAGCAAGTTGACTAAATCGGTTGTAAAACACACCGGTATTCAAGACGTTTTGTCGCGGATCGGAAACCTAGGCTTTTTATCAAAGTCTTACCGCAGCATTATCTCGCGCGCTGGCAGAGCAGAGCCACCTGATATATATCGGATGCTTGATCTCCCCTGGTTTAGACAGGGCGGTGACGAATCACCGGAGCAAAGGCAATCAAGTCATTTACACGCCCAAGAGGAATCGGTAAGTCGTGCAATCACGAAACAATCATCCCAACCCCCAATTAAGAGCATGGTTTCTAAACAAGAAAAAACAACAGCCTATATAACTCGTTTGATGCAACCGCCCATTTCCAGGAAAACTGCCATAACAATTGGCAATTCAATTGGTCCCAATCCTGTAAAAAGTAGTCATCCACGAATTGAACAAAAGACACAGGTTAATTATCTGACTCATTCAGTCAACGTGACAGAACAAGGGTCAGTAACAAAAACCGGTATTCCATCTGAGATATCTGCTGTCAAGGAAATAAACAGACAAAAGGATATTCCCAGAACTAGTGGACAGCAGCCACCTCATGTTAATTCCCCTTCGGGAGATAAGGTCAAGTCAAGTCGTACCACCTTTTTCGAAACGGGCAGTAAAGGAACAGCTAGGCTACCTGGGGATGTGAATAAAGGTAAAGGTTCCGGGATCACGTTCGACAAAGAAGAGCAGACAAATACTGGTCGAAGGAATACGCCAACCAGTCAGTTTGGTTATGAAAAAAGGGAAATACGTTTAATCGGAAAACCGACAAAGAGTTCGAGTTCGGAGCAGCCTTCAACAGCAATTCGACCTATTTCAATGCCGCCTGCACTTTCTGAAAAGGAAATTGATATTGAAAATGAGACTGGTAGTTCACCTGATGTTTTCAACTCACGGAAAAAAACGAATGACAATATAAAATTAAGTACCGCTCAGCATCAAAAAACTAACCTTAGCGACGCGTTACCGTCTCCTAAACTGGATTCTACTGCTACAAACCATCCCATCCAGCCCGATAACCAGGAAATAACTAATTTTAAGACTGTGCATCCCGACCAAGGGCGTCCATCCAAAGAAACGGAACATGAAGCCGCGCCAAACAGAAAGCCTGCCGATAATAGAATAGAGAATGTAAAACCTGTTAGTACACGTCAAACACTTGATAGCAAAGACGCGAGCCGGAGATACCCTGCCCAGGACTTATTCCATAAGAGACCGTTATCGATTCGTCAAAGGATTATACAGTCGCTGCCGTTAATCAGGAATATCAAACGTAAAGACAATAAGACTTTTAAACCTGTCTCACTAATCAATGAAAAAAGGGATGTTCTGAAGGATAACCTCTCATTAAAAGAAATTGACTTGATATATACAAATCAAGAACCAAGTACACCTGATATACCCGAAAAGTTAATTAACGCCGCGAGTGATGCAGGTACGGCATCGAAGGCAGATGTTGTTTTACCACAAGTTGATAGGTCCAATGATAATACAACCCCAAAAGATAATCCTCCGAGTGAAGTCCCTCAAATAATGAAAAAGACTTCTTGGCGCGAATCGATTGAGCGAAAAGAAGCGAGCCAAATTTACCCGGTCAAAGATTTAGTACATACCCGCATGCATTCTACTCGACAACGAGTTGTTAGATCGTTACCACTGATCAGGAATTGGAGTAAAACGAACATTGACTCGCATCCGATTTCAAACACCGATGAAAGGCGTATTGAATCTAAGGGCAGTCAACTGACTCAGAATAACCAGGAAATTTCGCAAATGCCGGAAATCACCGCTGCTACATACGTGCCAGCGCCATCATCGCCCAATTTCCGGATGGTCGCTGATAACAATATTACCGGTGCTTATAATGAAGTGCCTCAAAATGTATTGCAGAGATTACCCGATTTCAACCGGGCATCAAACAACCGCGAGATGGACCTAATCCTCGCACCAGCCAATCAGACCAATACAACACGTCAAAGAGAAGATTATCAATCGCTAGATCAGTTAATTCATTTACAGAGAGATCAGTCTCCTGTGTTGAGTCCGTCAACCGTACAAACTCAAACTAACCAAACTCAAACACAGAATACCACCCAATCTACGGTTACTCAGAATGTTGAGAACAATGCGAATCAGAACAATAACCAACCTGATATTAAAGCTCTTGCCCGGGAAGTATACCCATTGATAAGACGCATGATTATTATCGAGAGAGAAAGACGACCTTCCCTGTAAAGGAAAGGAGCTGCGAATATAAATGGAGAAAGCAAAGATAGTAAACCTGGATACGGGTGAAGAGGTCAAGTGTCTCTTTAACCCGAATGAATATACTTTCAGCAAAAAAAATACCTGGACCAGTAAAAAGGTCAAGGGACAGAACGTTCCGTCCCTGGAATTCGGCGGCGGTGATTCCATGACATTGAGAATGCAGCTCTTTTTTGATACGTACACAACCGGAGGAGATGTACGCACCACAACCAATAAGATATGGAAATTAATGAATATCAACACAAGCCTGGCAGATATGACGAGCACCAAGGGAAGACCACCGATGGTCGAATTCCAGTGGGGTGCCACCTGGTCATTTAAAGCAGTTATCACCAGTATTTCGCAGAAGTTTACCCTTTTCCGTGATAACGGCATTCCTGTGAGAGCGACTCTGGATGTCGATTTTATGCAGGCTAAAGAAGAGGGGAAATATCCCGGTCAGAATCCGACTACTAAGGGCAGTCCCGGTTACAGGCGGCGGGTTGTCAGGGAAGGGGAAACGATCGATTGGATTGCTTTTGATGAATATGGCGACAGCGCCATGTGGCGGCATATAGCCGATGTTAATAATCTTAATGACCCGATGAAATTAAAACCAGGGCAGGTATTAGCGATAGCACCGATATCTTGAGGGAGCAACATTTATGGCTGATCCACTCTTAGCGCAAATGTATCTGAAAATCGATGGGACAGACGCTTCTCGTGAGCTGATGAATGACCTGATAGAATTAGTTGTTGATACTAGTCTGCATTTGCCTGATATGTTCACTATTCACCTCAACGACCCTAATTTAACATGGGTAGATTCATCTCTATTTAAAATTGGCGCAATCGTCGAAATTTCCGGAAAGGCAGCAGGAGAAAATTCACCTACAGATCTTATTACCAAGGGTGAAATAACTTCGATAGAGCCAGAAATGACGGAAGATTTAGCATCTACGCTGTTAATCAGGGGTTACGATAAAATGCACCGCCTTCACTGGGGTACAAAAACGAGGACATTTTTACAGACCACCGATAGCAATATTGTCAGTAAAGTAGCTTCGGAAGCAGGTCTCAGCGTTAGCGTAGATTCCACCAGCGAACAATATGAACATGTCTTTCAAGATTACCAGACGGACATAGATTTTCTCAGGGATAGAGCAAGACGCAACGGCTATTATTTGTATTGCCAGGACGGCACGCTTTATTTTAAGAAAGAACCTGGCACAAGTGGTACAACGCAGGAATTGAAATGGGGCGAGAGTCTCATGAGCTTTCAAGCGCGTTTTACCAGTGCAGAACAAGTTCAAGAGGCAGAAGTACACGGCTGGGATGTAAAGCAAAAGCAGGCAATTATAGGCAAATCAAGTTCGCCAACTGGCACACCTACCGTTAATGGTGTCAGTCATGGCGGAACTGCTGCAAAGAGCGCCTTTGGTGGTTCTAGTAAAGAGGTTATCAACGATCATCCGATCCGCACTCAAAAGGAAGCCGAGATTTTTGCTCAATCAGTCCTCAATGACAGATGTCATGCATTTTTTGAGGCTGAAGGTTCTTGCCTCGGGAATCCCAATGTGAAAGCTGGAGCTGATGTAAAAATTCAAGGGGTGGGCAGTAGATTTTCCGGCACTTACAGAATTACGAGAGCAGTTCATCGCTACGGCATACCTGGATACATCACCGATTTTGAGATTAGCGGACAACGTCCCAACACGCTTGCCCAACTCCTGGCACAGCCAAACAAAAATCCTTATGGCGTTGTCATAGGGATCGTTACCAACGTTAACGATACTGAAAATATGGGACGTGTGAAAGTAAAGTTCCCAACAATTTCAGACCAGTTAGAAAGCAACTGGGCAAGGATAGCAACTCCCATGGCTGGCAACGGATATGGCATGGAATTCCTCCCCGAAGTTAATGATGAGGTACTGGTCGCTTTTGAATGTGACGATATCAATAAACCATATATCCTCGGCTCCTTATGGAATGGCAAGGACAAACCGCCCGAAACGACCAGTAATATTGTGGCAAGCGGAAAAGTACAAAAACGTATCATAAAGTCACGCACAGGCCATATCATTACCCTGGATGATAGTGATGGAAAAGAAAAAATTACTATTATAGATAAAACAGGAAAAAATTCCATTGTAATCGACTCTCCAACGAATGCGTTGACGATCAAAACTGAAGGAAAAATCAATATCGAGACCAAAGATGACGTGACTATAAAAGGCAAAAATATAGCGCTTGAAGCAACCGCTAACGCAGAAGTGAATGCGAAGAGCAACATTACTATGAAAGCAACAAGCAATATCAACGTAGAGGCAACCGCCAAGGCTACGGTAAAAGGTAATGCCGGTGTAGACATCAATGCTTCCGGACCCACCAATATCAAGGGAGCCATTATCAACCTTAACTAGTGAGGCAAAATTATGGGGCAGCCAGCAGCAAAACAGGGAGACAAAGTTGTCGGAGTCGATACACACATAATCATGATTCCGGCGCCGCCGGGACCTCCGGTCCCGACTCCCCTGCCGCATCCGTTTACCGGCACCTTGCTTCAGGGATTAAGTAACAATGTCATGATCCAGGGTATGCCGGCAGCCACTGTTAACAGCGTTGCTATTAATATGCCGCCGCATATACCTCAAGGTGGACCGTTTCAAAAACCGCCGATGAACCAGGGCAAGATAATGATGGGCAGCATGACTGTCATGATTAACAACAAGCCGGCAGCTCGGACAGGAGATACGGCGATGACATGCAATGATCCGGCTGACATGCCGGTTGGTAAAGTTGTCGCAATAAGCACGGTCATGATTGGATGAATGATGAAGGGAGACGATGACTTATGGCAATTGATTTAAACAAAGACAACCTGGGTGTCGGCTGGTCATTTCCTCTACAGGTCGACGGTCGGGGTGGAATTTCATTATCGCAGCACGAAAAAGATGTTGAAGAATCTATACGCATCATATTGGGAACTGCCAAAGGCGAGCGGCGTATGCGTCCTCTTTTTGGTTGCGATATTCATAAGATCGTGTTTGCGCCGAACAATGCTACCTCCTGGGGACTCGCAGCGCATTACGTTGAAGAGGCATTGGGATGGTGGGAACCACGAATTGAGGTGTTAGAAATTGATCCTCAGCCAGACCATGAAGATATGGGTCGGCTGTTCATTAATATTAAATATAGGATCAAAGCAACTAACGACGAAAGGAACCTCGTTTATCCATTCTATATTATTCCGGGGAGGTTATGATGTCATTACAAACACCAAAATTAGATGACCGCAAATTTCAGGATATCGTTAGTGAGGCGAGGAGCAAGATACCGTTATATTGCCCAAAATGGACTGACTACAACCTGAGCGATCCTGGTATAACAGTTATCGAGATGTTCGCCTGGATGGTAGATATGCTCTTATATCGGCTGAACCGCGTGCCAGACAAAAACTACATAAAATTTATGGACATGATCGGCATCCGGTTGGAACCGCCAAAACCGGCTGTTGCCGATGTTACTTTCCGCTTGTCTGTTCCGCAGCCTGAACCTGTTACCATTCCCCAGGGAACCGAGGTTGCCACCGTACGGACCGAGACTCAGGAAGCAATCTCCTTCACGACGGATCGTGATTTTAAGATATTGGTGCCAACCTTGACGTATGCACTCACGACACCGGATAACCAGGTGTTCACAGATATTACCGCTGCTCTGAAAAATCCCGACCGCAAAGTATCGGTATTCCAGGAAGTACCAAAAGAAAATAATGCTTTCTACCTTGGTTTTGTGGAAGATCTAGCTTTACATACACTGACCCTAACTTTCGAGAGCAACATAGAAGGTATTGGTGTCAATCCAAAAGACCCGCCTTGGATCTGGGAGTTCTGGGATGGTGAGTACGAAAGATGGTCGCCGATGAGACTCGAATCAGACACAACTGGCGGGTTGAATACTAACGGACAGGTTATTGTGCATATGCCTGTGAGCAGTACGCTAACAGATATCAACGGATTTAGTGCATGCTGGATTAGATGTCGCGCTCTCCAACCAAGAACCGGGCAAAGCGCTTACACCAGTTCTCCAAAAGTGAAAAATATTATCACGGAAAGTTTTGGCTGTGCAATACGAGCAAGCCAATCGATGAGAATAAAAAATGAACTTGTAGGACGCAGTAGGGGAATTGCTGGCCAACTCTTCCAATTGCGTCATATTCCGGTTTTAAAGCGAGAAAACGGAGAGACTATTGAAGTTGAACGGAGCGATGGTGAATTTGAACTTTGGCAGGAAGTCGCAGACTTTTCTGAATCAAGCTCTAGCGACAAGCATTTTACTCTCGACGGTATAACTGGTGAAATACAATTCGGACCTACCATAAAGCAACCTTCGGGTGAAGAAAAACAATATGGAACCGTACCTCCAAATGGCATGCGAATTCGGTTCTCATCTTACCGCGCCGGCGGTGGTGTTATTGGTAACGTTGGTGAAGGTACAATCACCGTATTAAAATCCTCCATTCCTTACGTAGATTGGGTGAAAAATTACGACCAAGCAAAAGGTGGAACGGACGCTGAAACCTTAGACCTGGCAAAGCTACGAGTTCCTCAGATATTAAGGACAAACACCCGGGCAGTCACAAATGAAGACTTCGAATATCTGGCAGTGCAAGCTTCCCCTAAAATTGCTCGCGCCAAGTGTATTTCGCCGGGAAATTCAACAGACAAAGATAGTCCTGCGCCGGGATCCGTGCGGGTGCTGCTGGTGCCAGCAATCCCAGATTCAGAATGCAACCGTTATATATCTGCGGAACAATTAGAAATAACCAGGAAATCAAGGGAAGAGGTAACCGCCTTTCTTGATGAACGCCGATTGCTCGGCACGCATCTTGAGGTCGGCATTCCAAAGTATTTGTATGTTTCAATTGAGGCGCATATTAGCGTAAGAAGAGGCTATCAACAACAAGCGGTTGCTGACGTAGAAAAAAGTCTTTACAGATATTTAAATCCGGTTTGCGGCGGTACCGATGGCACAGGTTGGCAATTCGGTCGTAGTCTGAACGTTGCCGAAATTAATGCGTGCCTGCAGAATATTGAAAATGTCGATTATATAGAGGAAGTAAAAATTTACCTCATTAATCACCAGACGAAAGAAAGACAGGAAGTTAGGAAAATCAACGTGCCTCCCGATGGCGTAATATGTTCGGATAAACATGTTGTAATTGTCGAAAAGTAGGACCTATTCCAAACAAAGGAATAAAAAATGACTATAACGGATGTTGAAACCCAGGAAAAATCAGAAAGCAGTTATCTGGAATATCTACCCGGAATTTATCGCGAAGATAAATTTATGGGGCAGTACTTGAAAATTTTCGAGGATATTATGAAGCCCCTTGAGAATTGCATAGATAACATGTCGTTTTATTTCGATCCGTTGATAACTCCCGAATCCCTGGTACCATGGCTAGCCAGTTGGTTAAATTTAACGTCTGATCCTACCTGGACATTAAAAAAATGGAGGGAGCTGGTAAAATCAGCAGCGATACTGCACCGATTGCGTGGAACGAAGCGTGGTCTTTCTGAATACCTGAGGATATATACCGGCAA
>Ga0315284_10015087_pt1 | contig 10988 bp, 19 predicted proteins | sample YL17G09_16_MG_FD_203696 | JGI IMG/M metagenome (GOLD analysis project Ga0315284, IMG submission 203696) | Sediment microbial communities from Yellowstone Lake, YNP, Wyoming, USA - YL17G09_16 | ecosystem: Environmental > Aquatic > Freshwater > Lake > Sediment | place: USA: Wyoming | collected...
AATTCCAGTCGTCTTGAATTTATATGCAAAAGACGATTTCAAAATTGCAGATGTAACTTATGGTAATGGAAATTTTTGGAAAAAAGTAGACACAGATAAATATGATCTATATCCATCTGATTTAAAGTCTGGAATTGATTTTAGACATTTACCATATGTGGACGAAACTTTTGATATGGTAGTGATTGATCCGCCATATATGCACAGTAGTTCGACTCCAATTATTGAAAGTTTAGATTCTACATATCGCAACAATAAACGCGGTGGTTGGGGTACAAATTTTGTTTATTCTTTATACAAAGACGGAATAACAGAAGCAAAAAGAGTATTAAATAAAAATGGTATTTTATTAATAAAGTGTCAAGATCAAGTTGAAAGTGGAAAAAATAACTTTGATCATATTGTGATTTATAATATGGCTATGGAATTAAATTTTCTTGCAGAAGATTTGTTTGTTTTAACGAGAATAGGACAACCAATGATGCGTCATTCATACCAATTACACGCTAGAAAAAATCATTCATATCTTTGGGTATTTAGAAAAATGCTTGACAAGAAAGTGTAAATATGGTAATATTGTATTTACACTTATGATTGAAAGGATAAATATAATGGAAGAAAAAAGATTTTTTATTCCTTGTGATTGTGGTTGTAATATTATGGAATTTGACTATTTTGACGAAGAAGAAATGTTTATTTCAAATTATGTAAGTACGTTTTACGAAAAGCAAGATCAAATATTCGGAAATATTTTAAGAAGAATTAAATTTATTTGGTTTATATTGAGGGGAAAAGAATTTCATTTATACGAAGTTGTTATCAGAAAAGAACAGTTACAAGAATTTAAAAAATGGGTAGCGGAATTATGATTACATATGATGCCAATATAAAAGTTAGAAATATAAACAAACCAGTTGAGCAAGATGAAATTTTTAAATTTACAAGTTGGATAGAGTGTCCTAGATGGGCTAAAATGACAACTCTTTTAAAACAAATGGCAATTATGAGCGGTTTAGACATAGAAATACAAGAAGATAAAGGGTTACTTACGGAAACAGTTTTTTTTACAATAAAAGGGACAGAAAGAAAAATTATTGAATTTGATAAATTTTTAAGAGAATCTATAAACAAATACAATGAACTTTAATCCAGAAAATTATTTAATTTTTGAATGTATAACGGGCAGTAAACTTTATGGCACAGATACGCCAGACAGCGACTTTGATTATAGGACTATTTGTATTCCGCCTTTACCCGTATTATTAGACCCATTTATGAATTTTGAACAAAAAGATTCTGGATTTGAAGAAGAAGATAGAACAATTTATGCATTAGGAAAGTTTATGAAACTGTGTGCGGATTGTAACCCAAACATTGTTGAATTATTATTTATTCCAGAATGTAATATTATTCAAAAATCAGGAGTTTGGAATAATATTATAGAAAATAAGCAATTATTTTTAAGTAAAAAAGTCAAACACACTTTTCTCGGATACTCTTTTTCACAATTAAAGGCAATTAAAAATCATCGTCAATGGTTTATTAACGCTCCAAAAGAAAAACCTAAACGCAAAGATTTTGGTTTAACGGATAATCCAATTTTATCTGGAGAGAATTTAGAAAATTGTTTTAATGTGCCAAGCGAATTATTCAAACCAGAGTATCACGAAGAATTTGTAAAAGAGAGGGAATATAGATTGGCAAAAAGAAAATGGGATAATTATGTTTCTTGGAGAGACAATAGAAATCCAGCAAGAAAAGAAACAGAAGATAAATGGGGTTATGACGCAAAATACGCATCCCATGTATTTCGATTATTATCAGAGGGCAAAGAATTATTGCTTACTGGTAATATTACTTTTCCCCTACCAAATTGCGAAGAAATTAAAGATATTAAAAATGGAAAATACTCATACGAAGAAATGTTATTAATGGCAGAAAACATGGAAAAAGAGTTTGAATTTTGGTACAACCAATCTACTTTACCAAAAGCGCCAGATAGAAATAAATTAACTAGATTATATTTAGATGTTTTATCTGAATACCAAGAAAGGATTCGAACATGATAAAATATAACAATACAGAAAATAAATGTGGAACTATGAATGAGCAAACTCGCGACAAATGGATTGAAAATATTTTAAAAGATATTCCAACGGGGAAACGTATTCTTGACGCTGGTGCGGGAGAAATGAAATATAAAAAACTCTGTAATCATTTGGATTACATTAGTCAAGATTTTTCACAATATAATGGTTCTGGCGATACTGGCTTACAATTTGGAAAATGGGATACTAATGGAATAGATATTGTTTCAGATATAAATGATATTCCGTTGCCAGACGAATCGTTTGATTACATTATGTGTCTTGAAGTATTAGAACATGTTTCACATCCTCAAAACACAATAAAAGAATTGACAAGATTATTAAAACCAAAAGGATTTTTAATTATCTCCGCCCCTTTTTGCTCAATAACACATATGAGTCCATATTATTTTTACACTGGATTCAGCAAAAATTTTTATAAAGAATGGTTGAAAAAATTTAATCTTGACGTGATTGATCTTCAATATAACGGAAACTATTTCGAATATTTAGCACAAGAATTACGAAGATTACCGTATATTGCCAAGAATTATTCTACTTTTGAAATTGATAATAATGCAACGGCTATACAAGAAATGTTAAATATTTTGAATGAATTGTCTAAAAATAACAAAGGTTCAGAAGAATTACTTTCATTTGGATTACAAATAATTTCTCAAAAGGAATAAAAATGAGTGAAAAAATTTATGTCTATTGTGATGGAGCTGTAAAAAATAATCAATCCAGAACAAACATTGGCGCTTGTGGAGCAATATTATTTTATGGGAAACATAAAAAAGAATTTTCAAATGTTGTTCATGATACGACCAATCAAAAAATGGAATTATCTTCCGCTATTTTAGCATTAAATAGTATTAAAGATAAATCACTTCCAGTAAGCGTAATAATGGATTCGCAATATGTTGTTAGTGGCGTAAATGAATGGTCTAAAAATTGGATAAAAAACGGATGGAAAAATGCTAAAAAGAAACCAGTTTGGAATCAAGATTTGTGGAGATGGTTATTGGATTTGATTTCAAAATTTGACAATGTTGAATTTGTGAAATGTGAGGCTCATAAAGATAACGACGGAAATAATCAAGTAGACGATCTTTGCAATAAAGTTATTGAAAATGAAATTTCATGGTCGCAGACACAAGTTGACAATTAGATAAATTTGTAGTATACTAATAACACAGAAAGGACATATTAAATGAAGGAATACAAAGAATATGCAGATTCTCTTTCAAGGGATAAGAGCAAACATACCATTAACACTTATCATATTGCAATTCAATCTTTTATAGACCATTTTGAGATTAAAAATATAGACGATGTAAAACGCATGAATTCAGAAATGTTTCGAAAATATCAAGGTTATTTGCAAGAAACTGGACTAAGTAATTCCAGTGTAAATTCACGATTCAGACCAATAAGCGCATTTATGAATTTTTTGTTACAAAATGATTATATTTTAAATAATCCCATGAAAGGAATCAAATACCTAAAAGAACCTAAAAAAGTATATACGCTTATTGACGAAAAAGAACGAGATAGTATGATTTCTTCTTGCAGACATATCAAAGATAAGATGATGATTTGTTTTATGTTTGTTACTGGTATGCGTAGGGAAGAAATTATTAATGCTAAAAAAGAAGATATTGATTGGGATAAACAAACAATTTTAGTGCATGGCAAAGGGAGCAAAGAAAGATTATTGCCAATACAGAGTGAAGTTTTTGATATGTTGAAAGAATATATAAAAACACAAGATGACGGTGAATACTTATTTACCGCTAGAGGGAGAAATACCAAAATGTCTTTAGGTACAATTAGCCTAAGAATCAAATCTTGTGCAAAGAAAGCCGGTATAAGTCCCGATAAAATAAAAAAAATTAGCCCTCATGTGGTACGCAGAAGTTTTGCAACAAATCTATTGGAACAAGGTTTTAATATTTTTATTATTCGCGATGCATTAGGTCATAACGATGTAAGTACAACTGAAAAGTATGCTAGAGTTACGCAAAAAGCAATGAGAAATGCTTTGTTGAGTCAAAAAATAGGAGGTAGTTAATGTTTGTTGGAGAGAGTGCAAGTTTAGAATCTAGTGGTACGGTTACAAGTGGTTGTGTTGTTGTTGACGAATCTATAAAAGGTTGGACAATAGAAGCTGATGGAAAAACTTATACTAGCATGGACGAGATGTTTGATGATTGGGAAAAGAATAAAAATGTAATATCAAAATTTATAGATAAGAAATTTCCAAAAGGATCGTTTGGTTATAGGATTAGTTATATAATTACTCATCCTTGGGTGCTTCTTAAGGAGTATTATTCGGAAGTTAAATGGGCGTGGCAAAGAGTTTTTAGACAATATGATAGCAGAATCATATGGAGCATTGATTATTACTTAGCTAAAATGTTACCCATATGGCTTAGAGAATTACAAGAACGTAAACAAGGCGTTCCCATGATGATGTTTGAAAAAGAAGATTTCAATAAAGATGGAGATATAAAAGACGAATATACGGAAGAATTACGATCCAAACAATATAATGAAATCCTAGAAAAAATTGCAGTTGGATTTGAAAACTACATGAAATATCAAGATGGTAATAGTCTTTTAGAAAAAGATATGGATGAAACATTTCAATTACTTTCAAAATATTTTTCTACATTATGGGATTAGCATTGACAAAGTAGTAAATTTGTGATATAATAATTTAGAAAGGATAAAAAAATGATTGATGCAGAAATAACAATTAAATTTGTAATCGAAGATATTTGTAAAGATGAAGATTTTGACCCTGAGTGTGATAGCTTGGAAGATCGTGTTAGGGAATTGATTGAGACAGAAGGTTTATATAGTTTCACGGAAGATATTGGTTGTGACGATTTTGAAATTGTTGAAGTGAAAAGGATTTAACAATGTCGCGTTATTCATTAAATATAGAAATTACAGAAGACGTATATAATAAATTACGTGAAAAATTTTGGGAAAGTAAATTTTGGGATAAAATTCCAAAGATGGGGAAGTTTCAATTCGTTTATGGATTCGATCATGCTACCGCTTGGTTTTGTCAATTTTATGGATTAGATGATAACGGTAAAGACGAAGTAACATCAATTTGCGGATTCGAAGAATCGGAATGTATTAATCTTGATTATATGTTTAATGGATTGATGAACTATGAATTAGGTGGTTTTATTGAAATTTTTTGCGGTAATCCAAACCATGCAGAATGTTGTTACTTAGACCTTTCATTTTGAGGAAAAATAATGTCATATAAAACAGATTTATTACAAAAAGAATTAAGTTATATTCGTAACAAAAAGATTGAAGAATTTACCGTTAAAGCAATAGAAGAGCTTCCAGATTATTTTTTTGAAATTCCGGCAAGTTCTACTGGAAAATATCATCCTAATTATGCATTAGGACAAGGGGGTTTGTTACGCCATGTAAAAGCGTGTGTTGTAATTTGCAAAGAATTATTCAGGTTGGAAATGTTTGATTATTTTACGAGAGACGAAAAAGATATAATCATATCATCTTTATTGTTACATGACGGTCTAAAACACGGAATTATAAAATCAGAATTTTCTAAATTTGAGCATCCTTTGATAATTAAAGATTTTCTTTCAAATAACGATAATTTAAAAAACATATTACCACAAGAAATATTTGAAAAAATAACAAATAATGTAGCACATCACATGGGACAATGGATAGACAATCCTCATTCTGATATTATTTTAGAAAAACCAAATAACAAAATGGAAAATTTTGTTCATCTTGTAGATTATTTAGCTAGTCGCAAATGTATTGAAATTAATTTTGATGTACCAATATCTCTATAATAGAAAGGAAAAAATATAATGAACGCAAATGAAATTCGTGAATGGATTGTTGATAAGTGTATGGATACTGATGATCCCGAAAGTTGTTTTGAGGACATCGTGGATGTAGTTGAGCAAATGGATTTAGACAGGTCTTGGCTAGACGAAGAAAACGATGATGGTCTTGACATTACAGACGACGATGATATGATAGACGAAGAATTGGCTACGCTTTAATAAAATAGTAATTTTATATAATGTTAAAAAATCTTCTTTGTCCCAAATGCAACTCACACATGACATCTATTTTTAATTCAAATATAAAAATACATGGTAGAAATGTGCTTTTTACAACTGGTTCACCCAATAAGGAAGAACTGGAAAAAACTTATTCTAATACTACAATTTATAAATGTGTGAATTGCAATAATACAATTATACTTTTGGAGCAATAATAATGATAGCGGCAGATATAATGCAAAAATTTTGGTTTTTTAGACCAGACCCTAGATTGCAAAATAACTTAATGTATTTTGGATTCGATTGTGGAGAAGGCTGGTTTCTGCTTATTGAAGAATTGTGTTGTAAAATTGAAAAAGTTTTAGATAAATCTGGAATTAAAGATATAGAAGAATTTGAAGTTGTTCAAGTGAAGGAAAAATGGGGCCAACTCCGTTTTTACTATAGTGGATTTTCTAATAAAGAAATCGACGATTTTATTGATGAATACGAAGAAAAATCTGGAAAAACTTGCGAAGTATGTGGAGAAAAGGGAACATTATTTAAATCTCATGGTTGGTGGATGACTAGATGTGAAAAACATACGCCAAAAGAATGAAAACTTTTATTTTATTATTTTCGTTGATTAATACCAGTTTATTTATTTCTTTATATTCTTGCATAATAGAGACATTAAAACCTTTTGTAATAATAATGATATTCTTTTTCATAATTAGCGGATTTAGAACTTATATCAATGAAAGGATTATAAAATGAATAACAAAATTTTAGGTTTATTAGAAAATATTGCTCGTTTTAAATATCCAGAAGATATAACAGAAATACAAATAGAAATTGGTAAAATTCGTGTCAATGCGGAAAAATCAAATGGAAATCATAAAATTGTATTACATGAAAACGCTAACCAAATAGAAAGAGAATTAAATTTAGCTATTGCTAAAAAACAATAACTGTGGTATAATTAGCAAATCAAAAACAAAGGAGAAATATGAAAACGTTTAGCGTAAAAAGATTTATGTACCAAACTGATAAGGTTACTAATGTTACTACGAGAATCGTTGAATCTGTAAAAGAAAATATTCCTTGGTTGGAAGCAAAAGAGTTGAGAAAAACAGATACTAATTATTGGATTACCAATTATAATGTTTTAGCTAGTAGTCAAAATATAATTTGGAAGGTTTGAGTTTCATATCCCTGTAGTTAAATGGATCATAACAATTGTCTTCTAAACAATAGGATAACGGTTCGAATCCGTTCAGGGATATTAAGGAGAAAATATGGAAATTGAAGTTATTGGCGAATATGGTTATGAACAAGCTATGTTGGGAATAAGTTTAAGTTTTAATTCTACCATAGAGAAATCTTATCAAGTTGCCAAATCTTTAGCACATAAGCAGGGTGGACATAATAAATTTTTGGAAAGCATACAATTATGGATAGATGTAGATGCTCCTAGAGATTGGTGGCAAAATGCAGACACATATCGTTTGTCAACCAAACAATCTGAGTCAACAATGCATACTATTACTAAAAGATTATTGAACCAAGACGATTTTGAAAATGATATTTATGCTTGCACATTAGTTTGTTTAAACTATGATATCGCGCTTTATCAACGAAGCGTAGAAAATGAATTAAAAGATTCTTTATTTTTTAATATTAAAAATAATCTTCCAGAAGGATTCTTGCAACGTAGAATTTGGAACATGAGCTACAAATGTTTGCAAAATATTTATAACCAACGCAAGAATCATAAATTACCACAATGGCATAGATTTCTGGATACGGTCTTATCACAAATTGAACATCCAGAATTTATCATTAAACCAGAAAAGGAGACAACAATGGTAGACTCTACTTAAAATTTATAGGATATTGTTATTTTTATTGTTAGACATCTTAGAAAAACAAAGGAGAAAAAATGGAAAAATGCGTTATTATTTTAGATGGTGTATCAGAAGGTAAAACAGCTTTTACCGAAGCTGTAAAGAAGAAGGGGTATTGGGTTTGGAGTATTAATCACAATAATGTGTTATCAATGACGACCCATTACTTAGGTTGGGGAGGTGAAAGAGATAAAAATTATTACGCTTGGTTGAAAGATTTTGAAGATTTAGCAGATAAATATTGGAATTTCAGTGAAACTTATGTAACTGGAATGATTGATAAATTTAGTAAATCTCGAAAATGTCAAATTCTCATTGTACATAATTGTGATCCAGAAATTTATAAAAAGTTACAAGAAGAAAATGATGATATTTATTTATATAATGTTTTGATTACGGATCAGCCGGATACAAAGGCGGAGGATTATACTGTTACCTTAGATTGTAAGGATGAAAATTATATTAATAATTTATTGGAAAAAATTGAAATTATGACAAATAAAAAAGGAAAAGGATAAATATTATGACTTTTGAAAGAGCGGTTAAAGGCAAGAAACCTGTTAGAGTTGTTATAGGTGGCGTATCGGGAGCTGGAAAAACTTATACGGCGTTGACTTTCGCGGAATATCTTTCTGGTGTTACTGGAAAACCAACTGCGGCAATAGATACCGAACATTATCGAATGAGTTTATATGCGGACAAATTCAATTTCGATGTCAATAATTGGGAGCCACCCTTTGACCCTAGACAACTCATTAAAACAATTCACGAAGCTGAAAAATCACAATATGGACAACTTATTGTGGATAGTTCTACGCATTTTTATTCTGGAGAAAATGGTTTACTTGAGATTGTATCAGATGCGGCAAAAACAAAATATGGAGGAAATATATATGCTGGTTGGGCAGTTGGAACACCCATTCAAAATGATTTAATAGACGCAATTATTCGCTCTCCATTACATATGATTTTTTGTACTAGGGCAAAACAAGGTTATGCGGAAACAGAAAAAAATAACAGGAAAACATATGAAAAAGTGGGCATGGAGTTGCAACAGAGGGACGGATTTGAATTTGATTTCGACTTCTCATTAATGATGGACATGGACAATAATGCTATGGTTGCAAAAGGCATGGGGTTTGTGCCAACTGGAATGTATTTAAAGAAACCAGACGCAAAAGCAATTGAATTAATTATGCGTTCCATTAATGAAAACACTATTGACGCTCCTGCAATTCCGTTAGAAAGTAAAGCTACTCAATTTAAGAAAAAAGAAGAAGCAGTAGAATCCTTGAAAACAAGCGTTATTGAATTGGCTAAAACTTTAGGTGGTTCTAAAAATGAAGCATTGATGAAACTCATTAAGGAATTTGAACCATCTGGAAATCCCAATAAAATTAAAGATGAAACCATGCTTATTGATTTATTGGGAAAAATGAATGAAATAAAAAGCAACGTAACAACAAAGGATCAGTAAACAAAATAAAATGAGCAAATATAAAGATTTGACTGGAATGACTTTTGGAAAACTGGTTGTTATTGAAAAGAATTGTCAAAAATCTAAATCTGGAGATATACTATGGATTTGCTCATGTATTTGCAAAAATAGTAATCCAATTTTAATTACAAGTAGTCATCTAACAAGTGGACATACTACAAGTTGCGGATGCTACAGGGAAGAAACTAGAGGTAAAAGCAGTAAAAAATATAACGAATTTGATATAAACGGAGAATTTGGGATCGGATATACAAATGATAAAATTTTTTATTTTGATTTAGAAGATTTTGATAAAATTAAAGATTATTATTGGTGGACTGACAATAGGGGGTATATATCTACTTCTAAATCCTATAATAATAAAATCAAAAAAACATATTTACATAGGTTTATATATAATCTGAATTCTGAAAATAAAATTGTTATAGATCACATCAATCATAATAAATTTGATAACAGAAAAGAAAATATTAGATTGACAAATGATTCGAATAATAACAAAAATACAACATTGAAAAAGAATAATAATTCTGGTATAATTGGCGTACATTATGCAACTAGAGATAAAAAATGGGTTGCCAAAATAAGATTAGATTATAATGATATTTATCTAGGAGGTTATGAAAATAAAAAAGATGCAATAATAGCAAGATTAGATGCGGAACAAAAATATTTTGGAGAATTTGCTCCACAAAAGCACTTAATGGAACAATATAAATTTTAAAGATAAGGAGAAAATAATATGTTATATTTTAAAGATCAATTCGCAGTAGTTTGGCAGGTTCAAAAGGTTGAGGAGAAGTATTCCAAGGTTCGCATTGGTACTTCTGAAAAAGACCCTCAAGGAAATTATGTAAATTCAAATTGGTTTGCCACTTTTCTAGGTACGGCACATAAAAATGTGAGTACATTAAATGAAAAAGACCGCATTAAGATTTCTGGCAAGGTAACTAATGTTTCCAGAAAGCAAGATGATGGTTCTTTCAAGACTTACTTAAATGTAGTAGTAAATTCATTTGAGAAAAGTGATTCTAAGACTGGAAATATGGACACACCTCCAGTGGTTGATTCGGACGATGAAGTTCCTTTCTAATATAATGTTATAGCGTAGTTATAAGTGGGTAAAGGATTAAAAATTCTTTACCCACAATTTTTATCAATTTTATATTACAAAGGAGAATGAATGCTAATTCCAAAAGAATTGATACTGGAAGCTAAGAAAAAATTAGGCGAAAAAGCGGCGTTTATTATAGCAGAAGATTTAAAATTAAAAGAATTTGATGAAAAAAATCTAAAAGCATTATGTCCATTCCATGATGAATTGACTCCTTCTTTTGTATGGAATCCGAAAGAAGATAGTTTTAAATGCTTCGGCTGTGGCAGGGTGCATGGCATCATAGATCATTTTATTTCTTTTAATAATTTAACATTTCTAGGTGCT
>Ga0315284_10015088_pt1 | contig 10988 bp, 7 predicted proteins | sample YL17G09_16_MG_FD_203696 | JGI IMG/M metagenome (GOLD analysis project Ga0315284, IMG submission 203696) | Sediment microbial communities from Yellowstone Lake, YNP, Wyoming, USA - YL17G09_16 | ecosystem: Environmental > Aquatic > Freshwater > Lake > Sediment | place: USA: Wyoming | collected...
TCTTTTGATCCCCTGGGTTGGCGCTCGACGTCATGCCGCGTGCCGCCGGCATGGCCTCCGGCTTTTCTGTAGCGGCGCTCTATGAGCGCCGAACTTGCCGCGATCCCGGAGGGGTCGCCACAAAAGAGCATTGGTGGCGGCGGGAAAGCGTCGCCGCGCTGAATTTCGGCGCTCATAGAGCGCCGCCACAGGGCTGGGTGCTCGATGCAAAACTGGCTGGTGTGTAGAAATTACACGGTGTGGCTTTTTGACACACTTTCGAGCCAAATTCGTGCCGTTTTCGACTCTAAGCCACGCAAAATGAAGAGCTTAGAGAATCTGTCTCACTGTTCTCATTGTTCTCATCTGAAGGACCCGGTGGCCGCCGGGACGGCAAACGTGGCGACCTAAAGTCGCCGCTACGTCAAGGCTGCCGAGACGGCAGCGGTGCGGCAATGCCGCCCTAAAGCCCGCCGAGACGGCGGCGCTATAGGGGATCGACGGCGAGTACGCCGCCGCTACAGGCCGAAGCTACGGCGTGGTGCGTTTGAGGACGGCGCTGTTGCGCTCGTCGGCAGCGACCTGGCGATAGAACTTCTTCAGCTCGTCCAGGCGGTCGATAGGAACGAGGACCTTCGTGATCTTGTACTCTCGGTTGTAACGAAGGACCCCACTGGCAGCTTCCACCTTACTGCGGTAGGCCGCGACACCGCAGTCAACTTCGACCGGAGGCGGCACTTCTTCCACCGCGTAGCCCGGCGGAATGGTAATCTCAAAAACATCGCTCTGCACCGAAGCCGTCTCGAATTCCACCGGGTTCTTCCGGGGTTTCTCTTCGAACAAGTCCTCGCGCTTCGAACCCAGGACGCGGGGCCGGACCAAGAGCAGGTTTCCGGCCGCCTTGGCGTAATCCTTGGCCAGAAAACGATAGCTCAGTATGAGGGTGCCCTCGTTTTTCTCCACGTTCTGCACCTGGAATCCTTGAAAGACCAGGCTGCCCAGGAAGCCCCCCAGAAAACTCTCCAACATCTTGGTCCGTTCGGCCTCCGGCGTGTCCCGCAAGCTGGCCCGGAGGTTCACCGCGGGCGCGCCCCCCAGGGCCTGCGAGGCCGAGAACAGGACACTCAGCAACAGCCCCGCAAAGATCTCATTTCTGCGGGCCAGACTCCACCGCCTTGAGCACCACTTGTTCTTCATCGCCTGCCCTCACACTGTCATAGAAGGTCCGCAGGGCCGAATATGCCTCCACAGGGAAGAAATGCCCGTCCATCACCAGCCGCCGCTCCAGGCGCAACGTCCCGTCCTGACTGCGGCGCGCAATGTCATAACGGCAGAAGGGAAACTCTTTGCTGCGGGGCGCCGGGAGACTTTCCACCTGATACCCCTTCGGCAGCGTCACCGTAATCGTATCGAGTTCCTGAAATGGGTACCGGAAGTAGATGGGATGAACGCGCTTGCTGCTCTGGAAAGGATACTTCTCGTTCGCCTGGAAGATCGCCAGTGGCAGCAGCAGACGGCGGCCGGTGGCCGTGGCAAAATCTTGGACCTTCACTGTGAACTCGGCGGAGAGCGATGCTTCCGAAGACTCCCAGTTGGGAGTGCTCTTCAGTTCGACGCTGGTCCCCTTCGGCAACCACTCCTTCATCTCATCTTCCAGGATCTTGCGTCTGCCGGCGTCATCCGCGTGCCGGTTGTCGAGGCGGAGTTCGAGCGCTTCCTGTCCCGCGAACTTGACCTGAACGTTCCCTTCCAACGTCCCATCCTGAGCCAAGTGCAGCGTTGCGTTGCGCTCGACCACTGCCTCCGCGCTCTCCGGCTGAGGCGTGGTCACGGAAGTGAAGCCCTCCTTCTCCGGCCGGAGGCCCTTCGTATCCGTCTCTTGCCAGGGGAGCAAACTGTAGGGACAGAAGCGCGTGCCGGGATCCAGGAACACATCTTTCGAGCCTACCCGAGCCTGAACGACGCTCGCGGAAAGTTGCCCCCACCTGAGCAGATTTGGCTGGAAAAACCACCGGCTTCTGTCCGTGACATAGAGCATCGAGGCATCGATCCCGGCCGCACGGGCTAGGGCTACGAAGAGGACGTTGATTTCGGGCTCAGACCCATAACCGTGCTTGAGCACGTCTTCCACGTCCTGATTGTCTTTCAGCTTCTCCCGTTTCTCCTCTTTTTGCGTCTTGCTCTGTTCAGAACTCAGGTTGCGGATCTGCTGCACGCGCGCATAGAGCTTGCGCAGCTTGGCATCCGACGGATCGGCCGGATTGACAATTTCCGCCACGACTCTCTTTACTGCCTTGTGCTCCCCGATGAACTCTTCGGTCCCCTTGTGCACCCACTTGCAGAACTGTTTCCAGAAATCGTCCGACGTTTTTACCTCCTTCTCGCCGGGGAAACTGGAGAGGTAGAAGAACGCGACGCGAGGCTTGAGCATGTCGGCAGGCGGCATGTATTCCTCTTCCGCAAAAGCTGGAATGTTTTCCAACTCCAAGTGAATTGTCCCGTCCTTCCGCCTTTCGGGAGCCTTATTCGCTGGTAGACCGGATGGTGTCCACGCTATAACCCGGCGAGCGGAGGGACGAAGTGAGACGCGCGCCCTACGCGGGGCACAACCACCGGACCATATAAGCGCTATGGCCCGGCCAGCGTAGGGACGAAGTGAGAAGTGCGCCCTACGCGTGGTGAGCTCGCGTGGCACAATCCAGGAAGTGCTGTAAAGCGCCCACGGTGGTCGCCGGGCCTTGTACTTGTACTCGATAATGCTTCCCACCTGGACGTCCGGCAAAGTGAACGCCTCGGCCAGAAACTTGAACTCCCCGGCCCGGACGATTACTTTCTCGAAGATCTGTCCAGTGAAATCCACCGCCGAGCCGTCCGAGCGTACGGTCCGGGCCTCGATGTCCTCAATCTGGGACACGTCCTTCCCCAGTGGAATCTCAACACGCGCGTATTTCTTCCCCTCGTCAGTGAGGATTTTGATTCGGCAGTAGTTGGTTTCGAAGAGCTCCATATCGTCGATGTGTTCTTCCCGATTGAGGATAATGGCCGGCGCGCCAGGGTTGGTGGGATCGTCTTTCATCGCCAACTCTTCCGGCGTGAGGGGCGGCCATACATACTTCTCGTCCTTGGCTTGGGCGGGAACCAGAAAGCCTAGCGCCAGAAGCAGAAAACTAAGGGAGACAAGCGCGCGGGGTACTCGAGTCCGCAACATGGTGACTACCTCGCTGCTCAGTGTCTGCTGCGGGCACGCGCGGCGGTGAAGAGGCAGGAAGCAAGAGCGTTGCTGGCCGCCCGTCCCCGTGAGGCAGGCTTAAGCCACAATCGACGTGCTGAATCCGCCAACTGCCAAGAAGGTACGCCTGTCCATGACCATTTGTCAATGCGCAGTTCTCCGTCACCAGCCGTGGGCGACTCCTGTGCCCACGGATGGCCCGTACGCGTCACAGAAAGGTCGGTCTATGCCATAATGGGCGGCTTTCAAACAGCCGCGCCTGCACGCGTGGCATACCGCAAATCAGGTGGAGAAACTATGAAACGTTGGCTTGAAGTTGCCGTGGTCATTTGTCTGTGTGGGATTCCCCTTCGGGCGCAAGAGACCAAGGTGCCGCCGAAAACGATTGCCGTCAAGGCCGCGCATTTGATCGACACGAAGGCGGGCCGGCTCTTGGAGCAACAAGTGGTGCTCATCGTGGGCGAGCGAATCGAGAAGGTAGGGTCGGCGAAGGAGATTCAGGTGCCGGCGGGCGTAACGGTGATTGACCTGGGTGCGGCGACGCTGCTTCCCGGCCTCATTGATGCGCATGTGCACCTTACCGGCGACCCGCAGGACAGTGGGTACAAGTCGCTGGGAATCTCCGTGCCGCGCCAGACGCTGACCGGCGCGAAGAACGCCCGCCTGACGCTCGCGGTCGGTTTCACCACGGTTCGCAACGTGGGAGCGGCAAGCTATTCCGACGTGGCGCTGCGCGACGCCATCAACGCCGGAGAGATTCCCGGGCCGCGCATGCTCGTCTCAGGCCCGGCGCTGGGCTCGACCGGCGGCCACTGCGATGAGAATCTGCTAGCGCCCGAGTTCGCTCATCACGACGAGGGCGTGGCCGACGGCGTGCCGGCCGTCCTGGCCAAGACGCGCGAGGTCATCAAGTACGGAGCCGATGTCATCAAATTCTGCGCGAGTGGCGGAGTCTTCTCCAAGGGCGACCTGCCGGGCACCGAGCAGTACAGTCCGGCGGAGATGTCGGCCTTGGTCGAGGAGGCGCACCGCCAGGGCCGCAAAGTCGCCGCGCATGCGCACGGCGGTCAGGCCATCACCGATGCCGCGAAGGCGGGAGTCGATTCCATCGAGCACGGCAGCTTGATTGACGACGAGGGCATCCGTGCTATGAAGGAGCACGGCACGTACCTCGTGGCTGATATCTACAACGACGACTTCATCCTCGGCCTGGGCAAGCAGTACGGATTCACCGACGAGATGCTGGAGAAAGAACGCATGGTCGGCCAGCAGCAACGCGAGGGTTTCCGCAAGGCCGCGCAGGCAGGCGTCAAGATCGCCTACGGCACGGATGCCGGCGTCTATCCTCACGGCGGAAACGCCAAGCAGTTTGCCTATATGGTGAAGTACGGTTTGACCCCGATCGAGGCCATTCAGTCAGCCACCGTGAACGCCGCGGACCTGCTCGGCTGGTCGGACCGCGTGGGCAGCATCGAGCCGGGGAAATTCGCCGACCTGATCGTGGTGGAGAGCGACCCCTTGAAGGACATCACCGTGCTGGAACGAATCAAGTTTGTGATGAAAGGTGGCGAGATAGTGAAGAACGATCTGTAGATGTAAGCCCGACTATGGCACGGCCGCCAGGATATCGAGAGAGGACGTTATGAAAGTCACGAGTCGCATGGGCCGCCGAAAATTCTTGCAGGGTTCCACGGCGGCGCTGGGCGCGGGGTCAATCCTGGGCGATGCTCCTAAGTTGCTGACCGCAGAGTCAGCTGGAAGGGCGGGCACAACTCACCGCGAATCGGGTTCGCCCAACCTGCAAATGCAGGCGAAATTCGAACCGGCACAGGTGGTTTGGATTCTGGTCGAGCCAGCCGTCGGGCCTCAAGGCCAACGCGCAGCCCGAGAACTCGCGCGCGGTCTTAGAAGCCTTGGACTCGTTCGCGAGCCGATTCAGGCGCCCCTGCCCGGCGCGACACCGGCGGCAACAGATTTCGTCTTCAGCCTTACGCTCAACCAAGACGCGTTCAAGCATCCCGAGGCTTATCAGGTTGCCCGAGAGGCCGGGCAATCTCACGTCCGCTTCAGTGCCGCTACACCGCAGGCGATCCTGTACGCGGTGTTCGATTTTCTGGAACGCCAGGGCGCCTTTTTCGGCCTGGACGGCGAGGTCTATCCGCTGGAGCCCGCGCGGGCGCTCAATCTCCCGCCGCCCAATCAGCCCTGGCAGGCTCAGCCGCGATTCGGCGTGCGGGGTCTGGTCCCCTGGCCGGATTTCCTGAACTGCATCACCGTCTTCAATCGTGAGGATTTCCGCGCCTATCTCGAAGCGATGCTGCGCATGCGCTTCAACACGCTGGGGATTCATGTCTATTCCGGCGCCAATCAGTGGGCGGAATCGTTTCTGTCCTTTGAATACGCGGGAGCCGGACACCTCGCCTTCACCGACACGAGTGCCACGCACCGCTGGGGTTATCTGCCGGAGCGCACTTCGCGCTACGGGATGGGCGGCGCGGATTTCTACGACGGCGAAGTCTTCGGCGCTGAAGCCACCACGCGGGCACGGAGCCCGTGGGAGGCAGCGGAGTTGGCGCAGCAACTCTGGGGCGAGGCTTTCCGCTACGCCCGCGACCTCGGAATCCGCACCGGCGTGGGCTTCGAGCCTTATCAGATTCCAGACGAAATCTTCCGCGCTACGCCGCCCGAGGCTCGGCTCGAGCAGAAGGACCTCCAGTTCCCAGGGCCGCGTCTCGACCCGGAGTCGGTGGCAGCGCGCGATATTCTCGAAGCCAGGCTGGGACAGCTTCTCGAAGCCTACCCCACGGTGGATTACGTGTGGCTGTGGGAAGACGAGGGAATGAGTTGGGCCAGCCAAAAGACCGGCGTCCCGCTTTCGGTGACTCCTTTCAAGCAGGCCCACGATTTTCTGAAGCGGCACGCGCCCGACAAGCGGCTGGTGATTTCCGGCTGGGGTGGCGTGGTGCGGCACTTCACCGCGTTCCACCGGAAGTTGCCCGAGGACATCATCTTCTCATCGCTGAGCGACAACCTGGGCTGGGACCCCGTCAGCGAGGAATTCGGCAAACTCGAAGGTCGCGAGCGCTGGCCCATTCCCTGGCTCGAGGACGACCCCGCGATGTGGCTGCCACAGTTCCACGTGCACCGCTTTGTGCGGGACATGGACCGCGCCGAAACGTTCGGCTGCCAGGGGCTGCTAGGAATCCATTGGCGCCACCGCATCATGGATATCAACGCCGGCTTCCAGTCGCGATACTCCTGGGAGAAGGACCTCCAGCCTGAGCAATACTATCGCGCGTACAGCAAAGCGCTTGTGCGCCAGCCCGCCGCCGAGAAGCTCGCGCCGGTACTCGACGAAACCGACCGCGACCGCCGCATCCTTGGCTCGTTCACGGGCGAAATCAAAGACGGCCACTACCAGATCCACGAGTACTCGGGCGACTACAACGAGGCATTCCAGTTTTGGAACGGGTACGAGCCGCCGGCGGAAGTAAAGCAATCGCAGGCGGAGGTCGCTCGTTCGCTTCGCGCCCTTACGGACGCTGCTTCCAGCCCTGCCGAAAGAGAACGCCTCAACTACCTGGCACGACACGTTGAGTTCCTGGTGCCTTATGCGGAATCATGGTCCCTGGCGTTTCACCTGCACCAGGTCCTGCAACAGGCTGCCGAATTGAGAAAGCAAGGGAGAACGGAGGAGGCACGCCAGAAAATGATGGGCGAAGGAGTGCCGTGGTGGTTAAAACTTGCGCCCTTGGGGCGCGAAGCCATCCTGGATTTTCAGGACATCGTCAGCACGCGGAACGACCTGGGGACGCTCGCTTCCATGCACAACAAGTACGAGCGCCTGGCGCTCTTCCGCCTGCGCGCGTCGATGAAGGAATTCCTGGGCGAATTGCCGCCTGAGGTTGAGCGAGCATTCGATGAGGCTCGCCGGCCAGCAGGCATTGCCGCCCCGCGAGTGTTCATCCCCACGCGGCCAACTTCTCTTCGGCCCGGCGAACGCGTGCGCATTTTCGCTGTCGCCCTCGGCGGGAAAGAGGTGACAGGCGTCACGCTCTTCACGCGGCCCGCAGGGGCGGCAACCTGGCGCGCCAGGGCAATGAAGCTGGTGGAACGAAGAACTTACGAGGCCGAGATCGAAGGGCCAGAGACTGCAAGCCCCCTGCTTGACTATTACGTCGCGATGGGGTTCCACTCTAGCCCCTTGAGCTCTCTGGCCACGGCTCCGCTCGAAGCGCCAGCCAGATTCTATACAGTGACGCTGGTGTGAGGACGGAACGTATCCCGGCTGGCGGGACGCCAATGCGGTATAATTGCTTTGCCCTTGCCTGGAAGGGACGGTCACGCAGGGGACCACTACGGGCACCGTCCAGTGAGACCGCGCAGCACGAGGAAAACCATGCCGAAGATTCGAAAGAAAATCGTTACCGACGAGGCACAACGGCCGGTGGCTGTGCAGATCGACTACACCGACTGGCTGAGAATCGAGCGGTCCCTGGATTTGCCGGATGAGGACGCCAAGGTGACGGATCTTTCGCGATACCACGCGCTGATATCCCTCACGGAAGAGCCTCTGGTCTATCAGGCGCGCCTCCGGAACGAGTGGTCTTGAAAAAGGTTCTCGACACCAACGCGATTCTGTATCTTCTCGGCGGCAGATTGGCGCTGCCTCTCCCTCCCGCCCAGTACTTCGTCTCCGTCATTTCCGAAATGGAATTGCTGTCTTACGTATCGCTAGACGAGGCGGCTTCCGCCCAAATCCGCGGCTTTCTTTCCGAAGTCACAGTGGTTGACCTTACCCAGGAGATAAGAGAGCTCGCCATCAGTCTGCGGCGGCAGCATGCACTGAAACTGCCCGACGCGATTGTTGCGGCCACCGCCTTGAGCCTCGAGGCGCAGCTCATCACCAACGACACCAAGCTGCTGCGCGTCCCCGGCTTGTCTTGCGAACCCCTGGCCCTTATCTAGGATTGCAGGTACAGCGACAATCCCCGGTCCCGGCGAGTGGGTCACGTCGACCTGCGACTTTTGAGCATGCCTGCGCTTTCCTAAAGGGACCTCTTGCGCTGAGCACGGGTGCCGCGCTGAGGACGGTACGATTCGCTATCTCGTCTTGATCGCCACCACGCTCACGTGTGAATCGGGTGGCTGAGCGGGGACCTCGACTGTCAACACCGCGCCAGCCTGGCGGTATTTCAACGGCTTCCCTCCTGCCAGTAAGCGGACTTCCGAAACCTGCCGGGTAAGACCAGAGAGTTCCACGTTTCCCCTGGGCCACTCGAAGACGTGCAAGTAGATGGTCTTACCCTTGGCCGTCGTCCTGCCAAAGGCGAGGTTCTGTAAAGGCCCGTAGGTCGTCCCGTAGATGGATTCGCCGTTGACTCGCAACCATGCCCCAATGGCTCGCAATCGCTCCTCGAATTCCGGCTGAATGGTGCCCTCGGGCGTCGGGCCCACATTGAGCAGCAAATTCCCGCCCTTGCTCGCGACCTCCACCAGGCTGCGGATGAGCTGCGTCGCAGATTTGAAATTCCTGTCGTTCTTGTTGTAGGCCCAAGTGTCGTTGATCGTCATGCAGGTTTCCCACAACAGGAAGTCGTCTGGGCTGGCAGGGAGCGCGGCTGGACCGGTCGGAACCTTGGGGTGTTCGAGCCCTGCCAGGCGCGTTCTCGAACTCTTGGTTGGAATCGTGTCGGGAACAAACTGCTCCGGCGTTTCGAAATCGCCCGGCAAACCAATCCGGTTGTTGATGAGCGTCGCAGGTTGTAGTTGGTGAATCAGGCTGTGAAAGCGCGAGCCGTCGTACTTCTCCTGATTGTCCAGACCGTCGAACCATATCAGCGCGACCGGCCCATATTTCGTCAGCAGTTCCCGCAGTTGGCCTCCCACGTAGTCGAGGTAAGTCGTCCATTCCGGGCGCTCCGGCTCGCCTCGCCAATTCTCCTTGGCCAGCTTGGAAGTGTCGCGAAATCCGGGATGGTTCATGTCCGGCGGTGAGTAGTAGAAACCGAGCGGCATGCGTTCCTCGCGGCAGGCAGCCGCGAACTGCACCACGATATCCCGCCCATAGGGCGTCTTCGTGATCTGGTAGTCGGTCAATGCCGAATCGAACATGCAGAAGCCGTCGTGATGTTTGCTCGTGAACACCATATAGCGCTGGCCCCCCGCCTTCGCCAGACGAACCCATGCCTTGGCGTCAAACCTGGCGGGATTGAATCGCCTGGGAAGCGCTCGGTACTCAGCTTCGCTGATTGCCGGATTCGGCCCCGGGGTCATGATCGGCCAGGAAGCCTCGACACTCGCCAGAGAATACGGTCCCCAGTGAATGAACATGCCGAATTTAGCTTCGCGGAACCAAGCGGTCCTCTCCGCTGCAGTTTCAACTGCCTTATCAGGGGCAGAGCCCGCGCGCTCCTGCGCGATGCACCCGGCGACGGAGAACAGGCCTATGAACGTCGCGAGAACAATGAATCGTTTTGGATGGCCCATCTTCAGATTGCTCCCTTCCTTTCCACGGTCAGCTAGGCAGTTCGTCCTATTACAGCGGCGAAGAACCCATCCATGGAGTGCAAATCAGGCCGAGTCCGGAAATAGCCGCGGGCATCAAACAGCGGCGCGAGCCCGGGAAATTCAGCCGCGAGTTCGGCAGCAGTCAGTAAGCGAAATCCTCCGGCGGCCTGAAGCGCGCTTTCCACTACCTGTTCGTTCTCTTCGGGTTCCAGCGAGCAAGTCGAATAAACAAGTCGGCCGCCGGGCGCGAGAACGGCGAGCTCGTTCGTCAACATCCCCTCCTGCCCCGCCGCGAGCCGCGGCAAGTCGCTCGGTTGAAGCCGCCATTTGATTTCGGGGTTACGCGCCAGAGTCCCCGTGCCTGAACACGGCACGTCCAGCAGGATTCTGTCAAACGTAGAGCCAAAGGGCAGGGCGCGCCTTCCATCGAGGCGAACCATATGCAGACTGACTCCCGTCGGGATGCGCTCCCGCACGAGCCGCACCATGGTGCGCAGCCGGGGGGCGCTCAGGTCGCACGCCACCAAGGTCCCGTGACCCAAGGCCTCCGCAAGCTGACGCGTCTTTATTCCCGGCGCCGCGCAGAGGTCAAGCACGCGCTGATTTCGCTGCGGAGCCACCAGCGCGGCCACGAGTTGCGAGGCCTCGTCCTGAATCACAACCCAACCTCCGCGTACTGCTCTCGAGGCCTGCACGTTTCCGGACTGAACAACCAGTGCCTGGCACGCATACTTGCCGGGCTCGGTTTGAATCCCTTCGGCTTCAAGCTGATGTTGGATATCTATCCGCTCGCCCTGGCGCACCCGCAGGGTTGTGTGCGGCACACTGTTGCTGGCCCAAGCAAGCGCACCCGCGGCTTTGGGTCCGAAGTTGTGCTCCCAGCGGTCCAGCAGCCAAGCGGGAAATGAACGACGCACGCTCTGCAGTGACTCAGGATCTGGTTCACCTGTTTCCTGTGCCGCCCGACGCCGCGCGGGCGGTTCGCATTTGCGCAACACGGCGTTGACCAAGCCCGCTGCTGACCGCTTGCGCGCGGACTTGGTCAGCTCCACAGCTTCATTCACCACTGCTGATTTGGGAATCTTCTCCAGAAACCGAATCTGATAAACGCCCACCCGTAGGATGGTGGCGATCTCCGGGTCGAAATACTTCAGCGGTTTTCCAGAAAGCCGCTCGATCTGGAAGTCAAGTTCCCCGTGCCATCGCAAGGCGCCCATGACAAGTTCCGTGGCCAGATTCCGATCGACCCCGCGCAGTGCTGACACGTGCG
>Ga0315284_10015089_pt1 | contig 10988 bp, 6 predicted proteins | sample YL17G09_16_MG_FD_203696 | JGI IMG/M metagenome (GOLD analysis project Ga0315284, IMG submission 203696) | Sediment microbial communities from Yellowstone Lake, YNP, Wyoming, USA - YL17G09_16 | ecosystem: Environmental > Aquatic > Freshwater > Lake > Sediment | place: USA: Wyoming | collected...
GGACCGAAAGCACAGGAAGCTGTACGTATTCGTGGTGCCCTTTGCCCGGGCCGACGTGGAGAAGGATGGCAGCCATCTGTACCAGATCGATCTCGAGACCGGGGCGAAAACCGATCTGGGGCTGGTGGGACAGAAGCAGCGGAGTTGCTGTCTCTGGTTCTTTGTCGACGATAGGGGGGACTGCTGGTTCACCCTGTGGAAGAATCATTGGCCGATCGCCTGGGACCACGGCGATTTGTATCAATACGATACTAAAGCCCAGGCCCTCAAGTGCTACAAGGACGTTCTGCCCATCGGAAAGCTGGCGCCGGACGGCGCCGCCGCACAGGAAAAACTCAACGCGGAAAGAAGCTGGTCATGGGCGGAGGCACTGCCAGGCAACAGGGAATGTCTGTTCACCACCGGCTGCCTCGGCGGCGGGGATGAGCAGTTGTGGATCTTCGATCCCAGGAAGAGCATAGAGAAGGCAGACGCCTTTCGACCCTTGGCCTACATTGGGTCGACCTTCATGGGGAATGCTTTCGACCAGAGGGATCGTTTCTACTTCGCCCAGTACAAGAAACTGGCGGACGCACGCGTGTATTGGGCCGAAGCCGTGCGGGACTATCTGCGCGAAGACGTCGGTTTTGATGATGACATGCACCTGCGCAGCGTCAACATCGACCCGGCATCCGATAAACGCGTGATCGACCATGGGAAAGTCGTCGATGAGGAGAATCGCAGAGTGACCATGATCGAATCGCTGGCCGCGGACAAGGAGGGCAACGTCTACCTGCACGGGACGTGGGACTCGCTGACGCCGAATGAGGCGACGCATCAGTACGTCTGGCCGGAACTGACGCAGTACTACGACGAGATGGGATATGCTCCCCTTTTAAAGAACTATAAGGGCGCGCAGAACTATCAGTACAAGGTCATGCACCGCGGGCAGTTCTTCGCGCACGTGAACGTCGCCCGTCCCGAGAAGTGATCCGTCCGGCCTACAGACGGGGGCCGTGTCAGGCGACATAGGCACGAGCCGTAACACCGTCAGGCGATACCTGGCCGCTAGGGGATGGATCGAAAACCGCATCCTGCGCTTCAACAGGAATTCGGAAGCGCTGGTCATCGACATCGTGGCAGGAGACGGTATATTGTGATCTAGATGCGCTCTCCAAAATACTCGATTGTCTTAGCCGGGGGCAAAGGCACCCGTATGAAGACTTCCACCCTGCATAAGGTCTGTTTTTCCATCGATGGGAAACCTGCCATTATTCGCGGCCTCGAAACATACAAGGCCTGCGGCATAGCATGCAACATCATTGTGGTGGGCGCCTTGGCGGTCCAGGTGATGGATACCGTGTCGCAGGAGTTCGAAAACGTAATCTTTGCGTACCAAGCCAGGCAGCTCGGCACGGCTCACGCGGCGCGGCAAGGGGCTAAAGTGCTTGCCGCGCTGGACGAGAAGGCGGAGGTTCTGATCGTTGCCGGCGATCGGATAGTCGATGCCCAGGTGCTCGAACAGCTTGTTGACCTGTTCTATGGCCAGAACTGCGATCTGGCGTTTCTGACTCTTCCTCGCCGCCGCTTCAAACGTCTCGGACGAGTTCTACTGTACCCGGACGGGTCGGTGCTTGGAAACGTTGAACTCGCCGACATCTGGCAGCGCCAGATCTATAGCAGGATTCGCGCCGCGGCGGAAGCAGGAATAAAGCTGGCTCGAGCGGACATCGCGGAGCTCATTCGGGAAAAATTCGATGAAGCTAAAGCCGCCACGGCCTTCGGGGATCTCTGGCAGGCACTCTTCGTCGAAAACCGCACGCCAACGGCTGAGGAAATCCTGGGCATGGTTCGGGAAGATTTGACCCGTTTCGAGTTCTTCGATCAACAAGGTAAGAAGCTGAGCGTAAGCCCCGACGAGGTGGAACAGGCTACTCAGTACAATACCTCGGTATATTTGGTGAAAGCCGAAGCGCTGCAGTACGCCTTCACTCGACTGAATCGCGACAACGCGCAGAAAGAGGAATACCTGTCGGATATAATCACCATCCTGGCCCAGGCCAGGGAGCGCACGGCCAATCGCTTTCGAGTTCGTGCCTTGAGCGTACAGGATGAGCAGGCAGTTATGGCGTTTAATGATCCCGCTGAACTTCTCGAAATCGAGACGTACTTGCAGTCCAAACGTCGCAGCGGCTTCGCCCTCGAACAGCCCGAAGGCGCTTGGTTCCGAAAGGTATCCCATTGGCTTGAGAGTTTCCTCAACCTGGCTGACCGCAAGACGCGCAATGCAAGCCAGTCCTTCATGGAATTGCGAGCCGAGCTGGAAACGCTGTACGGCAAAGAAGAAGCTTTCCTGGATGAACGTATCCAGGCCTATATCCGCCTGCTGCACCATGCCGCAGCTGTGCTCGGTTCCGATGCCAGGATCTGCCTGGTACGGTCTCCCGGGCGAGTCAACATGATGGGCCGTCATGTGGACCATCAGGGCGGCATCTGCAACCTCATGACCATCGGCTACGAAACCCTGCTGGCGGCTAGTCCCCGAAAGGATGACCGGGTTTGCCTTCACAATCTCGATCCGGACCACTTCCCTAACCGGGAGTTTTCCATCGGCGAGCTGGTGGCCGAGCTTCCCTGGGATGACTGGCTTTCTCTGGTAAATAGCGACAAAGTCGCCGCTCTGGCGTTGAGTGCCGGAGGGGACTGGGCGCAATACGCGAAGGCGGTGGCCGTACGCCTCCAGAAGAAGTTCGCCAGCCAGAAGCTTCACGGTCTGGATTTGATAGTCAGTGGCGACATCCCCGTCGCTGCCGGTTTGAGCTCCTCATCCGCGCTGGTCGTGGCCACCGCCGAGGCCGTTGTAGCGCTGAATCGCCTGAACACCTTTCCTTCCCAGTTCGTCGATCTGTGCGGTGAAGGGGAGTGGTTTGTGGGGACCCGAGGCGGCAGCGCCGATCACGCGGCGATCAAATATGGTCAGAAGGGAAAGGTGGTAAGGGTCTCCTTTTTTGACTTTGCCGTGGAGGACACCGTCTCTTTTCCAACAGGATTTTCCTTGCTGGTGTGCGATTCCGGGCTCAAGGCGCAAAAAACGACCAACGCCATGAATCAGTTCAACCACCGGGTAGCCTGCTACCGGGCCGGGACTCTGCTGATAAAGAGACTCTTTCCCCAATATGCGCCACTGGTTCGCCATCTTCGGGACGTGAACACCCGTACGCTGGGGGTACCACTGGCATGGATTTACAAGCTGCTGCTTCGCCTACCGGAAGAGGTCAACCGCGAGGAGCTCAGGGAACTGCTGGCCGGCAGCGAAGTCGGGGCACTCTTCCAGACCCACAGTCCCCCGGCCGACGGGCTGTATCCGATAAGAGGAGTGGTGCTGTACGGCCTGGCGGAATGCGAACGAAGCCATCGATTCGCTAAGGCCCTGCGCAACCAGTCCATGGAAAAAGTGGGGCGTATGATGAACGCCTCGCACAACGGAGATCGGGTAGTTCGTTACGCAGCGGATGGCAGCCAGGAACTGTACCGCGCGCCGACCGGCAACAGCTACCTGATGGGACTCATCGATGACCTGGAAAGTGGCGAACCGGAGCGTGTTGTAGCCGCGCAGCTGCAGTGGCAGCCGGGCTCCTACAGATGTAGCCTTCCCGAGATCGACCTCATGGTTGACGTCGCCCTCCGGGTCGAGGGGGTCGTAGGAGCACAGCTGGCCGGGGCTGGACTGGGAGGCTGCATGATGGTACTGGTTCATAGCGAAGCCGTTCGTAACCTCCGCGAGGCTATGGATGAGAACTACTACCGGCCATTCGGGAAACCGACGTCGGTTCTCGGCTGCACTCCCATCAACGGCAGCAGCGTCCTGATGTCAGGATAGACAGGCTCTCCCGGCGGTGGAGAGGCACCGAGGGACGGAGGTCAGTACTTCATGGCCCCGAGGATGATGTTCTCCACCACGAACTTCCAGACCACGATCGCCAGGACGAGCGAGGGAATCAGGGTCAAGAACACCCCGGACATAGCCAGGCCCCACATCAGATCCGGGTTGTAGAGCAGGGAGGCCATCACCACGGGCAGGGTCCGGCTGCGCTCGCTTCCCCCCAGCACCAGGCTATACATGAACTCCGAGTAGGACAGCATGAAGGCGAACAGCCCCGTGGCCACCAGGCTGGCCGCCGACAGCGGCAGGGTGATACGCCAGAAGATCTGCAGGGGGCTGCCCCCGTCCACCACCGCCGCCTCTTCGATCTCCACGGGGATCTTGCGGAAGAACATGGTCATGATCAGCACGGTGAAGGGCAGGGTGAGCAGGCTGTGCACGATGACCAGAGCGGTCATCGTGTCCAGGAGCCCCATCCCCTGCACGATGAGGTAGAAAGGCACCACCAGCGCCGAGGCGGGCACTAGGCGGCACATGACGATGCCCATGAAGCTCGCCGGCTTGCCCCGGAAGCGGATGCGAGCGAAGGCGTAGGCGGCCATGCTGCCGAAGACCATGTTCACGGCCATGGTCAGCAGAGCGATGGCGGAGCTGTTGAGCATGGCCCGCGGAATGAGCCGGGCCTCCGTGCTGACCATGTGGCGCGTACCCCCGCGCTCCTCGAAGGCCGCCGGCATTTCTCCCGTGAAGATGTACTTGTAGTAGGCGAGCGTAGGCTTGCCGGAGAACAGGCGCAGCGGCACGGTGAGCACCGTCTTCTCCGGGAGCACACCCCCGATGAGGGTCAGGAGCACCGGGCCGACGCAAGACAGGAACAGCAGGACGGCGAAGAAGTAGACGGCGATTCGTTTGGCCAATGCCGAGCCTAGTACTTGGTCGCCCCCAGGATGATGTTCTCCACCACGAACTTCCAGACCACGATCGCCAGGATCAGCGACGGGATCAGGGTCAGGAAGACCGCGGACATCACCATCCCCCAGATCATGTCCGGATTGTAGATCAGGGAGCTCATCACCACGGGCAGGGTCCGGCTGCGCTCGCTACCCCCCAGCACCAGGCTGTACATGAACTCCGAGTAGGAAAGCATGAAGGCGAACAACCCGGTTGCCACCAGGCTCGCCGCCGACAGCGGCAGGGTGACCCTCCAGAAGATCTGCAGGGGACTGCCCCCGTCCACCACCGCCGCCTCTTCGATCTCCACGGGGATCTTGCGGAAGAACATGGTCATGATCAGCACGGTAAAGGGCAGCGTCAACAGGCTGTGCACCATGACCAGGGCGATCATGGTGTCCATCAACCCCAGGGCCTGCACGATCAGGTAGAAGGGAACCACCAGGGCGGAAGCAGGCACCAGACGGCACATGACGATGCCCATGAAGGTCGGAGACTTGCCCCGGAAACGGATACGGGCGAAGGCATAGGCGGCCATGCTGCCGAACACCATGTTCACGGCCATGGTCGCCAGCGCAATGGCGGAGCTGTTGAGCATGGCCCGCGGAATGAGCCGCGCCTCTTCGCTGACCATGGCCCGGGTGGCGCCGCGCTCCTCGAACAGCCCAGGGATCTCGCCCGTGAAGATGTACTTGTAGTAGGCGATGGTGGGCTTGCCTGAGAAAAGGCGCAAGGGGATGGTCAGGAGCACCTTCTCCTGGACGATGCCCCCGATGAGGGTCAGCAGCACGGGGCCGACGCAAGACAGGAACACCACGACGGCGAAGAAGTAGATGGCGATCTTCTTGGCCACGGACTTCAGTTCTCCACCGTGAGCTCGCCGGGAACGGCGCGCATGATGGCCAGGATCAGACCGAGGGTCACCAGGGCCATGATCACCCCCAGGGCGGCGCCGCGCCCGAACTGCAGCATCTTGAAGGACTCCGCCCAGATGAAGTAGGACAGCAAGGTCGTCGCCCCTCCGGGTCCCCCGCCGGTCATGGAGTAGGTCAAGTCGTAGCTGGTCAGTCCCATGATGATCTCGTAGATGAAGGCGATGGTCATCATCCCCTTGACCTGGGGGATGGTGACGGAGAAAAGCCTGCGAACCGGGCCCGCTCCGTCCACCTCGGCGGCCTCGTAGAGCTCCTTGTTGATGATGCTCAGAGCTGACATGAGGAGCACGCTGGCGAAAGGAATTTGCGTCCAGACGTGGGCCACCATGACGCAGAACTTGGCCAGGATTGGATCGTCCAGCCAGCCTATGTAGGCGCCGATGATGCCCAGACGCAGCAGCACGGCGTTCAGGATGCCCCAGCGGCCGTGGAAGATCCAGATCCAGACGATCCCCGAAACCAGCCCGGGCATGGCCCAGGGCAGCAGCACGACCGCCCGCACGATGCCCCGGCCCACGAATTTCGTCAGCAGCAGGCGGGCCACCCCCAGGGCGATGATCACGGTGACCGGGGCGGTGATCGCGGCGAACACCAGGGTATTGAGGAGCGCCTCGCGGAAATAGAGGTTCTGCACCACATCGACGTAGTTCTTCAGGCCCACGAAAGGGGTGGTGGGCAGGATCAGGAGAATCCGGTGGAGGCTGTTCCAGACGGCGTAACCGAAGGGGTACACCGTGAAGACGATGACCAGGACCAGGACCGGAGACAGCCACTCGATGGGGTAGCGGGAAAGCTCACGCCTCGCCAAGAGCTCCTCCTCCTTCAATCGCAGGAGTGGAAAACCACGAACAGAAGAGTTTGGATTCCCGGGATTGCTCCCGGGAATCCGTTGCTTGCGAGTCGGACGTGACTATTGCCCGAGGAGTTCCCTGTACTCGTTCCACTTGGCGGCGCCCTGGTCCATCACTTCCTTGACCGTGGCACCACCGACAAAGGCCTTGGCCATCAGAGGCCGGAAGAACTCGCTCCACATGCCCTTCCACTCGGGATTGACGTCGTTGCGGGCGAGCTTGGCCTGGGCCTTGAAGGCATCCATGTCGATCCAGCCACTCCAGGCCTTCTTCACATCCGGGTCGTCGAACAGAGGCAGGGCGGCGAATCCCAGCCCGTCCTCCACGGCCCAGCGCTTGGCAACCTTGTAGTCGCCGCCGCCGAAGGCCTCGATGAACTTCCAGGAGGCGTTGCGGCGGTCGGTGTTCTTGGCCGCCTGGCTGGTCATGGTGTAGAACTTGGCGAAGCCGAGGCAGGCCCCCGCCTTGCCGGGCATGGGCGCCATGGTGAACTGTCCGGCCAGGGGCTGGGGCGGCTTGTTCAGGGCCGCGAGCATGTAGTTGTACATCACCGAGAAGGCGTGTTGTCCGGTGTTGAAGGAGACGACAACCTTGGTCTCGTGCTGGTCGAAGGCAATGATGTCGTGCTTCACTTTGGCGTCCTGCAGCCACTGCAGGTGCTTGAAGGCCTCACCGTTGGGGTCGTTGAACGCCGGGTTCAGCTTGGCGTCGAACATGCTGCCGCCGCGGCCGTACACCTGGGAGGCGAAGGCGGAGTAGAAGTTGGGCAGGTTGGCGTCATACTCGTAGACGATCGGGTTCTTCATTCCCCCCTGCTTCAGCTTCAGGCTCTGCTGCAGCACCTGGTCCCAGTCCTTGGGGACGCTCAAGCCGTTCTTCTTGAGAATCTCCTTGTTGTACTGGAAGGTGATCAGGTCCGCGTAGTAGGACAGGCCGTAGAGCTTGCCGTTGTAGGTCATGTCCGCCAGGGCATACGAAGCGGTCTTGGCTTTGTAGGCGGCCGCCTGGGGGAAGTAGTCCTCCAGAGAGGCCACCCAACCGGCGGCGGCGAACTCCGGCAGCCAGTCCTCGCCGTTGTACATGACGTCGGTCTGGGTCTTGCCCCTGAGCCGCAGCACCATGGTGTCGTGGTATTGGGTCCAGGGGTAGCTTGCCAGCTTGACCCGGATGTCCGGGTTGGTGGACACGAACTTGTTGATGTTGTCTTCGATGGTCGCGATGTTGTAGTTCCAGACCACGAAGTTGATGGTCACGGGGGCGGCCAACGCCAGCCCTGGCAGCAGCAGCAATCCGATGAGAAGGAACCAGAGACTCTTCTTCATACTCCCTCCTTGAGAGATCTCTCAGGCTTCACTATGGGAGCCTGACCAGCCATTCTACTCGATCCGGCGTGAACCCGCAACGTTTTTTTTAGTCCATCTCTTCGAACTCCGAAACCAGCACGGGCGGCACCCAACCCTCCGGCGCCCTCTCGTCGGTGTCCTCGACGACCTGCACGTCCATAGGGTGGGCGAGCTGCTGGTACAGCTGCTGAAGTACCGCGAAGTCCTCGCTCTACCCGCTGCCCGTTCACTTTCGCCCGCGTGAGCTGACAGGCGGGTTCGACGCGGATGCCCAGCTTCAGGTGGTAGAAAGAATCCTTAGCCGTTGGATGACAGCACCCGAAGTCGACTTGCCTGCCCTGCTTCTCTTTATCTGCCGTATCACTCCCCGATTCGTGGTTGGACTTGATACCTCGCCAATTATACGGCACATCGGGTACTTGTCATGGAAAGGGCACCAATCGCACCGGATTGAGTTGAGGATGTGATATGGGCTCCTCTAGCAGAAATCCTACGAGGATATAATTCTATCGGAAGTCCAAAGCAAAAGGCAAAATTCTGCAGGGCTTTAAAACAACCTACTTTTTATTGACACCGGTCCATCGAGCGCTTATGGTTCATTCATGGCCGGAAAGGCATTGCGGTGAGATCCATGCTGTGCCTAATACCTTTATCCACAAAGAATTAAATGCATTGGGCGAGGAGATGTCATGAGCAAGCAGAAAAACCTGAAAAAAAGCGCTAAGACGACGGCAAAAGGCACAAAATCCGCAGGCACGGCCGGCAAGGCTGCGACCAGGGCTTCGGCCAAGGCGCCGGCCAAGTCGATGCCCCGTTCCGCGCTGCCGGAGGGACCCCAGGTCGTCGCCGGCCACGGCTTCCCCACGCCGCAGCACCCGTATTACCACCTGCGCCTCGCCTTCCGCCTGGAGGGCTCGGATTCCTTCCGGATCAAGAGGGTCAAAGTGAACGGGGAGCGCGTCCGCGACTTCGTGTCTTTCCATGACTTCCGTTTCCTGAAGGACCAGGCCCTGAAGCCCGGCGGCCACAGTGAGCTGTTCGTGCGCTGGGACTGGAAGCCGCGGGAGGTCCAGACCGTGGAGGTCCAGGCCGAGGGCGGCGTCCGGGGCGAGAAGACCCTGGCCCTGCGGGCCCGGGCCCAGGCCCCGGCCTCCGGGGGCTACTGGGACCCGGCCTGGAAGTATTACGCCGGTCTGGTAGTGAGCGAAAACGCCGGCATCGACCGCACCGACGAGCCGGTGCACACCAGCCTGGCCGTGTACGCGGACCGGATCCACGATCCGAAGCGCGAGGTGCGGGTGGTGGCCGTGGACTGCTTGAGCGGCGAGCAGCGGGAGGTCGCCTGCCAGGTGCACGAGGTGAAGTACTATCGGGCCGAGGGGGTGAAGGTCGGCGATGAGTACCAGCCGACCACCACCTTCCAGGTGAGTTTCTTCGCCGACGTGCCGGCCGACTCCTCGCGGGTGTACCTGGCCTTCTACGGCAACCCCAAGGCCAAGGCCACGGCCTACGCGGAGGGCCTGAGCGTGAACGGGCACGGCCCCGGGATCACGATCGAGAATCCCTACTACCAGGCGGTGCTCCACCCCAAGAGCGGCTCCATCGACGAGATCCACCTGAAGATGGGGGTGGGGGCGAAGTTCTACCATCACCTGGAGACCAACGGCGCTCTGCACTGGAACCCCTGCTTCTACGCGCCGCCCAAACCGTGGCTGCACGCCTCCGACTGGGACCCGCCGCCCGAGCAGACCGTGCTGGTGGGCCCGGTGTTCGTGTCCACCCAAAGGAGCGGCCACGTGGAGCCCTACCAGGATGAGTCCCACCTGTCCGTGACCTACCGCTTCTACGCCCGCACACCGTGGATCTTCCTTTCCACCACCCTGGAGGTGCGCAAGGACATCGCGGCCAAGGCGCTGCGCAACGGCGAGATCGTGCTGGACCGCAAGCTGGTCGATGAGTTCGCCTGGCGCGAGCCGGATGGCGGGGTGGGCACCATGCTGATCACCGACGGGCCCAAGCACCCCCGCCACGCCAAGGTCCTGCCGGCCGACACCCCCTGGACCTGCTTCTTCAACCGCAAGGGGCGCTACGGCCTGGGGCTGGTCACCTCCAAGCTGGCGGACTTCCGCACCGACGGCGGCCTGCCGAAGTACTTCAACCGCTACCGGTACCTGCAGTGGAGCAAGTGGGTCTACACCTGCCGCCCGCTGGTGTACACCTTCTCCACCATGAACCAGGCGCGCCTGGTACCGGTAGCGGCCGGCAACCTCTACTACGAGGAGATGGCTCTCCTGCCGCTGGCCATCCGGCCGGAAGGCGAGGACTTCGCGGCGCTGGAGCTGCTGCACGCGCGGATGAGCAACCCGCTGGACGTGCAGATCGTGGAGGACACCGACCCGCGCGCCCCCGAGGGCTGGGTGTCGCCCGTGCTCGTGGAGGAGTTCAACGAGTTCGACGAGGAGGAATAGAAGAGGCTCACCGGCCGGCCCGGTTACAGCCGGACTGACCTGCCGCTTCGGCTATTGCCGCAGCGAAGCTCTGCGGCCCCCAGCGCGGCTATCGCCGCACTGACCTGCCGCTTCGGCTATTGCCGCAGCGAAGCTCTGCGGCCCCCAGCGCGGCTATAGCCGCACCGGCTTGTCCTCCCGCCACGAGCGCATCGCGGCCAGCACCACCTCCAGGGCGTTTCGGCCGTCCTGCCCAGTGGAAATAATCGGCGCTTCGTCCCGGAGCACGCGCAGGAAGTAGCGGTCCTCCTCCAGCACATCGCCCACGATCTCGCCATGCAGCTGCGGCCAGTGCAGGGTGTCGGGGAATTTCCACCCTTCCTCGTCGACGGCGGCCAGGGTCATGGGCCGGTAGTCCAGGTACAGGGAGCCCTTCTCGCCGATCAGCTCCAGGCACACGTCCCCGAAGCCGCCCCAGGTGGTGGGCCGCTTCCAGCGGCCGATCGCCTCGCTGAGGCCCCAGCCGGTCTCCACGACCGCCAGGCCGCCGCCCGCGAAGCGGATGGTGATCCAGATGTAGTCGTGGACCCCCAGCTCCT
>Ga0315284_10015090_pt1 | contig 10987 bp, 12 predicted proteins | sample YL17G09_16_MG_FD_203696 | JGI IMG/M metagenome (GOLD analysis project Ga0315284, IMG submission 203696) | Sediment microbial communities from Yellowstone Lake, YNP, Wyoming, USA - YL17G09_16 | ecosystem: Environmental > Aquatic > Freshwater > Lake > Sediment | place: USA: Wyoming | collected...
GACTCCAGCTAAACTCCCCCTACTTCTCTCGGTCCGTCCCTCGCTTTCAAACCGTCTTGACAAGACCCGCTTTCTATCTTTACTAAGCCGGGCAGAAAATAGATGTCTTCAGATTTCTATATAGCCCGGCTAGTACTCGTGGAGCAGCAAGGATTATGCAAAGTATTTACTGCTCCCCGTAGTAAGTCTGTCTCAGTCAGCGGGCAATCATCGACATAAAGGTTTCTTTCATGAAATGCTCTCAGTGCCAGTTCGAAAACGTCGCGGACACCCGTTTCTGCGGCAACTGCGAGGGGACGTATTTCATCACCATGGAATACATTGCGGGCGACAACTTGAAGAGCATCAACCGGATGATGGGCCGCTTTTTCTGGAAAAAGAGGACGTCGGAGGGGATGAAGCGGGGGCTTGTTTAGCCGATCATTCGATTTTCTCGATGATGCGGCCGGTGGCCTTGTCCTTGAGGATCGTCTTGGTCCGGCCGTCGGGGAGATGCTCCGTTTTAATTACGACGACGCCAGCTTTTCCAGCCGCACCTGCGGTTGTTTTCCCCTTCCCAGCTCCCGTTTTCGCTTCCTGCGCCCTCCCAGGGGCCTTCGGCAAAGCTTTTCGAGCCCTTCGCCCTGCCTTCTTTTCAGGCCCTGCGCCTTTTCCTGCCTTGTTTGGCACGGCCGCACTCGCTCCGGAGACCTTCTTTTTTTTGGCCGCCGTAAAATATCTCTGCGCGGTTTTTCCGGGCTTTCCCTGGGGGCCCGGCCATAAGTCCAGCTCGACCGGCTCCCAGCGGCCCGATCTCATCGACTTGTAGCAGGCGTCGATGATGGCGTTGACGACGTAGCCGTCGTAAAAAGTTTCCAGCGGCGCGCGGCCCGCCTCGCGCGCGTCGAGCATGTCCTGGAACATGTGGACATAGCCGAGCTCGTGGGCCTCGTCCCCGACGGGGAAGAGCCAACCCTTCTGTCCTTCGGCCTTCTCGGCGACGTAGCCGCCCTCTCCCGCAGCCGTGAACATCTCGAAGCCGGTGCGCAAAAAATGGTCGAGGCGGATCGTCCCCTCCGTCCCGGACACCTCATCCCGGAGATCCATCCCGCCGCGGAAGGTCCAGCTGACCTCGAACTGGCCGACCGCGCCTCCCTCATACTCGACGAGACCGATGGCGTGGTCCTCGGCCTTGATCGGGTGGACCTGGGTCGCGCCCCAGCAGAAGGCCCGGAGCGGCCGCTTGTCTTTGCCGATGAAGTTCCGCCCGATCTCGATGCAGTGACAGCCCATGTCGACGACCGCGCCGCCGCCCGACTGCTCCGGGTCCCAGAACCAGGCGCTGTGCGGCCCGGGATGGGTCTCGCGCGACCGCGTCCAGAGGATGCGCCCCATCGCGCCCTTCCGGACCGATTCGAGCGATTTGAGCGTCTTCGGCGTGTAGACGAGGTCCTCGAGGTAGCCGGCGAAGACCCCGGATTTCTCCACCGCTTCGAGCATCTCACGGGCCTCGGCGGCCGTCCGGCCCAGGGGTTTGGTGCACAAGACCGCCTTTTTGGCTTCTACGGCCAGAAAAACGGCCTCCCTGTGGATATTATTGGGGAGTCCGACGACCACGATCTCGGACTCGGGGTCGCATACGGCTTCCCGCAGGTCCGCGGACCAGCGCGGGATGCCCCTCTCCGCCGCGAACGCCCGCGCCCTCTCCGCCGATCGGGAGTAGACGTTGACCACCCGATCGCGGCTCCTTAAGCCGTGAAGTGTCTGCGTGTAGAACGTCCCGATGAGCCCCGTCCCGAGCATTGTTATTTTGGCCATCTCGACTCCTCATAAGCCGGATCAAGAATGGGGACACGCACCGCTTCGAGAGAAGCGGAGCATGTCCCCTTTTCTATTCTCCCTATGAAGAAAGGGGACACGCACCATGGGGACATGTCCCCACGCATCATTTCTTCACAAACACGATCCCGGCCGCGCGGCCGACGCTCACGGTGAAGCCCGTAACCATACCGCCCTTCTCGCGCTCGAACTCGATGTTGAGGCCGAAGTCGGGAAGCATGAACTTGTCCGGGGCCATGGACTTGAGCGGCGCGCGGGCCACGTCCCGCGTCTTGACGACGAGCCCGTCTTTGTCGACGCTGATGATGTGCCTGGCGTCGAGGAGCTCCTCGCTTGCGTAGGTCCCGGCATACTCTTTGAGCTCCTCTGCGCTCAACGCCTTGACCGTCGCCGCCTTCTCAAACCGGAGTTCCTGGCTCGTCCCGATATTCAACTTCGCCCTCGCCGGCTTCCCCTTTTCCGCTGCCGTGAATTCCCACACGAACCCACCCGGGTTGTCCGGGACGATGAACTTCCCAGGCCCAACCGCCGCGAGCACGTAATTCCGGCCGTTGAGCCCGGCGATGAGCTTGTCGTCCTTCATGGCCAGCACGAGCCACATGCCGAAGCTCGCATCCTGCCAGTTGCCCGCCAGGGCCTCGAGCTCCGCCTTCGGCACTGTGATCGTCGGCGTCTTTTTCGCCTCTTCCTTGACTAGCTCTTTGACCAGCCCCGCCAGGCAGATGTCGGCCACTTTGAACGCCAGTCCCGACGGATTGATCGCGTCGAGGTTGGCCAGGATGACGACGGAGAATTTCTGTTCGGGGAAGCGGACGATGGCCGCCCGGAATCCGACCCAGGCCCCGCCGTGCTCGACGACCTTGAGCCCCCTGTACTCTCTGACGACCAGGCCGAAGGCGTAGTCGATCTTCTTGCCCGAGTTGAGTACTCCCTGCGTATGGAGCATGTCCATGAGGTCCTTCCCGAGCGCGTTCGTGTAGAAGGCCTGGTCCCAGAGGTAGAGGTCGCGGACCGTGGTGTAGACGTTGCCGTCGCCGGTCTCGTCCCAGTTGCTCATGGAGATCGTGTAGCCTTTGTCGCCCTGGGAATAGCCCGTGGCCCGGTCCTTGATGATCTGGGTGTGGTCGTCCTGGAAGAGCGTCTTGGTCATGCCCAACGGCTTAAAGATGCGTTCCTGGGCGAAGGCGTTGAGGGACTTGCCGCTCACGCGCTCGACGATCTGGCTCAACAGAAAAAAGCCCGTGTTCGTGTAGGAGTACTCCTCGCCCGGCGTGTAGTTGAGCTTCTTCTGGCGGCGGATGACCTCGAGCGATTCCTCGACGGTCGGGGAGTCCGACTCCGGTCTGAAACCGGCCAGGCTGAGCAGGGCGTTGTAGTCGCGGAGCCCGCTCGTGTGATGGAGGAGGTGATTCACCGTGACCGGCTTCGCGTAGGCGGGCATCTCCGGCAGGTACTTGCGGATGTCGTCGTCGAGGCTGACCTTGCCCTCGCGGACGAGCATGGCCACGCATGTCGCCGTGAACTGCTTCGACACCGAGCCGATATCGAAGACCTTGTCCGGGGTGTTGACGATGCCGTCCTCGAGCTTGGCCATGCCGAAGCCGCGCTCGTAGATGATCTTCCCGTCCTTGATCACGGCCAGGGCCGCGCCGGGTGTCGTCGTCTTGTCCCAGGCGGCAAAAAGCTTGTCGACCTTGTCCGTCGTCTCGTCGGCGGCGAGGAACGTGGGTGAAGCTGCGGCCACCAGGATCAACAACGTCAGCAAAATCGTTCCGGCGGCCAATTGAGCGCGAGTTTTGAGGAACAATCTCATCGAACCTCCTCTTTGTCTTTTCTCCCTTTTATATCCCCGCAGGAGATAATTCTCAAGGGCTTTCAGGATATCGACAAGCCGCCGGGAAATCAGGTATCATCTCGACCGAATAGGGAAGAGAAGATGAAAGAACACGAAAATGCGCCCTGCCCGTGCGAATCGGGAAAGCGGTATGTCGATTGCTGTCTGGAGCTGCACCTCGCGAAGAGCCGCGAAAACCCCGCCCGCGTTGCCAACGAAGAGGCCCAGAGGATCCTCCGCGGCAGAAATTTCGACTCCCTCGGCGCGGTAAACGCTTTTATGCGGGTCTACTGGGATAGGCGCAATACCGAGCCGAACCCGGATTTCCTGGGGCTTTCCGCCGACCAGGTCCACCGGCTGATCGATTTTCCCTTCCAATCGACGGATGACCTTGTCCGGCTGAATGATTCCTTCGGCCAAAACGACATGGCTGGAATTCCGGTTATCGATCACGCGGTCCGGTTCCTCCAGGCCATGGCCGAAGTCGAACCGCTGAAGGCGACGGCCACGGGGAATCTCGCCCGTGATTTCGCCAAACGGCTCTTCGATGATATCGAGCAGTCCGATTGGAAGAAATACATCAATTTTCGGAGCGAGACGGATTCCATGACCGTTCATTCTCTCCGCTTGATTCTGACGATGGGGGGCTGGCTGAGGAAGGCAAAGGGTACTTTCCAGCTCACCCGCAAGGGAAGAAAAAGCGTTGAAGCGGGGTTTTCGGCGGCGGATTACCTGGAGCTTTTCCGGACATTCACCCAGAAGTTCAACTGGGGCTTTCAGGACGGATATCCGGGATTGGAGATCATCCAGAGAGCATGCCTTTTTTCGCTGCTGCTTCTGCACAAGAAAGCGGGGGAATTCCTGGAGCGATTTTGCGCGTATTTTGGGCTTATTGAAACCAAGCCGCGGAGCGAAGATCCGCTTGACCGCAGGTTCTTTTTCAAGGCGAGCCCCTTCCTCGGCAAGCTGTTGACTTGGAAAATTTAGGAACATCATCCGGAATAGTCTAACAATTCGGGAACATGTTCCATTTTAGTCAGAAAGCATAAATGAGTAACTATCGGAAAAAAAATAGCTTGCGGACATTCTCCGGCATTGGGGGGTCATTTTAGATGGCGGGGGCTTCGATCCGGGCGACGACGACGCTGATGGAGCCGATCTCGACGTCGTGACGCGCCGTCTCCACGAAACCGCTCTCCCGAAAGAAGGCCCTCAACCCGCCCCGGCTCAGGAACTCCCGGCCGTTCCGGTAATGCTCGCCGCCGGTCAGGCGCTCGACGGCCCGCACGGCCAAGGCTCCGGCTCTCGATCTTGCGCTCCATGGGTTCTCGAAATCGACGGCGACAAAGCGGCCGCCGGGGGCCAGGACGCGCCTTGCTTCGGCCATCATTGCCCGCCGCAGGTCCGGGCTCTTGTCGTGGAGCCCGAAGGAGACGGAAACGGCCCGGAACGAACCGTCCTTGAACGGGAGCTGCCCGGCGTCACCGCATACGAAGGGCACTTCGGGCGCCCGGGCCGCCGCGTAGCGGATCATGCCGGCGCTCTTGTCGAGGCCGCAGACGACGGGATCGGGGACACGTACCATAGGGACATGTCCCCCTACCGGGCGCCCGTCTCCGTGCCCGTCCCTGAGTCTCCGGAACTGGCTGCCCGTCCCGCAGCAGACGTCGAGCCACGGATAAAGCCCATCCCGTTCGACCGCCCTCGTTACCCGCCTCCTCAGCCTCCGGAATAGTCCCGCGAACGCCAGATCGTACAGACGTCCGGGCAGGTACCAAGATCTAGTCTGGCGACGAGAGTACATCTCATGCATTCTATATCAAGACACGGGACACGTACTAACCTGACTGATTCATAAAAATGCCGATGAGTTGTTTACCTGACTTATTCATAAAAATGCCGATGTGTTGTTTAACTCAAGCGATATCTGCTATATCTCTGATAAACCTATTTCCTATTAGGTTTCCCAAATTTCGTCTCAAAAGAACCGGCATTTTTACCCTCTGGGCGAGCCGATCCGGCCACATCTGCTTTGTTGCGAAGGGTTCGCAGTACCGGGAGTACAGCTTCACCCTCCGCGCCTCGCATCTGCAGCCGCCTCGACTCGTGAATAGGCCAGGTTTACTAAGCCGGGCAGAAAATAGATGTCTTCAGATTTCTATATAGCCCGGCTAGTACTCGTGGAGCAGCAAGGATTATGCAAAGTATTTACTGCTCCCCGTAGTCATTATCTCGTTCAGATACATGAGTGGCGACATACGAGAATTGACGAGGCGGCTGAAGAGGGCTTATAATTTAAACAAATGAGAATCGCGCTCGACCCCAAAAAGGCCTTGGCCATCAGCGTGACCGTGCTCGTCCTGCTCTTGGCCGTCTGGCTCGTTTCGCCGTTTTTCCGTCTCGACGCTTCGGACGAGGCCGCGGGGAAGATCAACGGCTACCGCCTGGCCCTGGGCCTGACCGTCATGATCCTTTTTGTCGGGAAATCGCTCTGGGACGTCCTGGCGCCTCAAGGCCTGGCCAAGAAAGTCTCGAACGTCAAGGCCATCGCCCTGGTCGGTCTGACCATCGTCGTTATGGGCTTCATCGTCTTCACCGTGGCCCGGGCCGCGGCCTTCTACTTGGGCTCGGCCATCGCCGTCGACGCCCAGCAGTTCTTGCCTTAGCTAGGATCGCTGAGGCCCCAACAAAGAAAGAGGACATGCACCGTTTCCGGAGAAACGGCGCTTGTCCCCGGTCGCATTAGCCGGCTCTCGTCCATCCAAAGCAAGGGATACCCGCTTATTCGGAAATGGGTATTGTGTCCCCGATTTAGCGGACCACGTAGTCGCTGTAGGTCTCGACGGCTTCGATGCGGATGTTCTTGACGATGATGCCGACGTGGATGCGGATGACGGCCTTTTTCATCACCTGATACCCCTCGGGGAGGACCAGGAAGTCGACCTCCATCTCCATGCGCTTGAGGGGACCGGGCTTCTTGGCGAGAGTCAGTTCGGCCCGGAGGACCTCGAACGTTTCGGGGTGGATATAGTAGAGACCCTCGAGTTTCTCTTTGGAACGGATGCGGGAGCGGGACTGCAGGAGAATGACGGGCGCGCCGTCGAGGCCGGCCGCGCCCTTGACGGTGAAGTCGTAGCCGGAGCGCTTGTCCGGGCCGAAGGGGAGGACCTCGTCGCGGGTCATATCCATGCTTCGGCGGCCCCGGTTCTGCTGCTCGTTCTTGCGCTCGTCAGGAGTCTGATGATCCTGTTTCTCGACCCGGTCCCGGGCTTCCTCTTGGAGCTTTTTCGTGACGTCGCGCGTCTTGCCGTCCTCGGTTTCGGAAGCGCTCAGGATCTCCTCCGACCAGAGGCCGCCGTCCACGGTGACGATCTTTTCGGCAGTCGTCGTCTTCTTCGGCTTCCAGTCGGAGTTCATCTGAAAGGTCGCGGAATTGGCCCGGGCCTGCCAAGAGTCGAGCTTGGGGTGGGAGGCCTGGCGCTCGCCGATCTTAGCCACGAGGTCGGCGGCGTCGGGGGTCTGGGCGGAAAGGCAGGCGGCGGAGGAGGATTTCACGGGGGCGGGGAGGGCGAAGAGGGAGATAAGCAAAGAGAAGACGGCGACGCGGCCGGGACAAGCGGTCAAGGCTCGCTTCTTCGGCGGGGGATCGGGCGCAGTTTTTTGGCCGTGCCGCCCAACTTAGCCAGTTTCCTGGCAGCTTCTTGCGGGGTACATTTTATGCCGTTAAACACGTGAGCCATACGGATCTTGACGTCGATCCCCTCCAACGGATCTTTGGGGGGGAGCACTCCGAGCATTCGGGCCTCATCGTAAAGTGCATCGACGATCCGGAGATTCTGCTCGACGTCGACCTTCTCGGACCGAATTCGTTCGGCCTTGAAAGCCTGGAGCGTTTCGCAATTTTTGACCATTTAATAGCTGCCTTCAACTATAATTATATCATAGCTGCAGTCGGCGTATCTACATTATTTTGTTAGCATTTCGCTACTTTATTATGTTTATGAAAGGCTTCCCCTCCTAGCTTTTTCGCGGATCGTCAAATATCTTTACGCCGCGTCCGGCGGGCTCAGGGGCGGATTATGGCATAGACTTTGCAGCCCCAACCGTTTATGATCCACAGTCAGGATCCAGCCGTTTCTGGAAAGGAGTTGCGCATGACCGGCAAGACGGGAAAGGACAAGCAGATCTCGAGAAGGGGATTCATCGGAGCCTCGCTGGCCGCGGTTTCGGCGGCCGGGTTGAGGGCCAAGGAGCGCGTCGCGGGCCAGGTCTCGGCCGTTCCGGCCCAGCCGATTGCGCAGGACAAGCCGGCGCTCAAGATCAAGGAATACCGGCGGCTCGGGCGGACGGGCTACAAGGTGTCCGACATCAGCATCGGCGGCGGGCCCCTGAGCAACGCCAACGTCCTCCGGGCGGCCATCGAGGCCGGCGTCAACTACGTCGATACGGCCGAGCATTACGAGAACGGCGGCTCGGAGAGGACGATCGGCGAGGTGCTCCAGACCCACGACCGGAAGTCTCTCTTCATCACGACGAAGCTCAACCTCTCGTTCAACAAAGCGGTAAGCAAGGCCGGTATCCGCGACCGGTTCATGAAATGCCTCGAGCGCATGAAGACCGACTATGCCGACTGCCTGATGATCCACATGTGCACCCTGGCCCAGGTCAAGTACGAGCCCTACCACGAGCTCATCGGCGAGCTCAAGGCCGAGGGCAAGGTGCGCTTCTCCGGGCTTTCGAACCACGGCGCCGACCTCAGTCTCTTCGGGCGCCTCGACGACCCCATGGACCAGGTCGTCATGGCCGCGGCCGAGGACGGGCGCTTCGACATCATGCTCTTCGTCTACAACTTCCTCCAGCGGGAAGCGGGGGACCGGATCCTCAAGGCCTGCGCGGCCAAGGACGTCGGCGTCACGCTGATGAAGTGCGACCCCGGCCTCATCGTGGCGACCGAGAAGGAGGTCCTGGATTCGGCCGAGGCGCGCTACAAGAAGGACGGCAAGGAAGTCCCCGAAGCGGTCGTGAAAGCCAAGCTGAGGGCGGCCGAGCGGGCGGCCGTGACCGAGGCCTTCATGAAGAAGCACGGCCTGGCGGGGGAGCAGAAGACGCGCGACGCGGCCATTAGGTTCTGCCTCAACCACCCCGGCGTCCACGCCGTCTGCCCGAGCATCAACAGCTTCGAATCGCTCGAGGCCTTCGTCTCGCTCTCGGGCCAGAAGCTCGACATCGCCTCCGCGGCCGTTCTCGACGACTGCCGGGAGGCCTACGGCTCGTCCTACTGCCGCCACGCCTGCGGCCTGTGCGAGGGGGCCTGCCCGCGGGGCGTCCCGGTGAACACCATCATGCGCTACGAGTATTACTAAGCCGGGCAGAAAATAGATGTCTTCAGATTTCTATTTAGCCCGGCTAGTACTCGTGGAGCAGCAAGGATTATGCAAAGTATTTACTGCTCCCCGTAGTATTTCTCTGCCAAAGGACGGGAGAAAGAAGCGATGGGCCTCTACGCCGCGGTGAGCGACCGGGGGCTCGACGCCGCAGCTTGCGCGGGCTGCGCCGGACACTGCGAAGCGGCCTGCCCGTACGGCGTCCCCATCCAGGCCAAGCTCCTGCTCGCCCATGAGAACTTGATGCCGTAAGGCTGGCCGTTAAAAAAAACGGGGACACGAAAAAAACGGGGAAAAAACGGGGACACGTACCGGAGTTACATGTCCCCAGATCCCGGGCCCACGAGGACCTGACGCCGTAAGCGGCTATAAATACCTCCCCATGATGTAGTCCTGAAGCTGTTCGATCGTCACCTTATGCTCGCCGACGAGGGATTTGACGACATCGCCGATGGAGATGAGGCCTACCGGTTTCCCGCCGCTGATGACCGGCAGGTGCCGGATGTGTTTCTCGGTCATGAGGGCCATGCATTCCTCGGCCATCGTCTCCGGCTTGATGCAATAGATGGGTGAGGCCATGACATCCCGGACCAGCGTTTTGAGCGAGGAGATATCTTTCAGAACGACCTTCCGGGCATAGTCCCTTTCCGAGAACATGCCCACGGCGTTGCCCGCCTCCATGACCAGGAGGGCCCCGACGTTTTTCTCCGCCATGGTCCTGAGAGCCTCGAAAACCGTGGCGTCCGAGGACGTGGTCCAGAGGTCATTTCCTTTCCCTTCCAGGATCTGTTTAACGTTTGCCATCTTTTTCCTCTCCTTTTGAAGGTCACTTGGCGCCATAGCGGAAAATTCGTCGAGCGTGACAATGGCCTGACGGCACTTGGCGCAGGCGTCCTTGATCTGGTCTTCGCGGCGGAGCCGGGCTTTGGGTTCTGACGGCTCGACTTCGGTCAAGAGCCGTTGGGTGGCTAGGAGCAGGTTGGGATGGCCATAGGCTTTAGCCCCCAGCCGCTCCTTGATCCAGAGGAGATGGTCCCGGCAGCCGATGACCGCGCCGCAACACTCGCAGATGACGAGCTCTTTTTCGACCCGTTCGAACGCCTCTGGGGCGGCGACGTCCGCCAGGGACAGCGAATAAGCGTTCGTATTGACGATGCCCTTGCCCGTGATACACTTTTCCTGGCACTGGCCGCACTGGGTGCAGGACCCGTAGTCGACGCGGAGCCGGCGCGCCTTCCCTCCGATGTCGTCCACGGCCTCGATGGCCCGCGAAGGGCATACCAGGACGCAGGCGCCGCAGCCGACGCAGTGATCCTTGTCGTACTTGGGGAAGCCGCGGTAGGACGGGAAGGAGGCGGCGGGACCGGCCGGATACTTGGTCGTGTACGGCGCCGAGAAAAACGAGGTCAGGGCTTCCTTGAGTTCGCGGAGCTTAGGGAGCTGCATGGCCGCCCTCCTCTTTGAGCTCATGGTCGGCCTCGTAGAGGTCGACGACGCTTTCCGGGCAGAGGGGGATCCGGCTGCGATGGGAGGCGCGGGCGATGGCGTGGGCGGCGATCGGCGAGGTGAGGAAGATGAAAGCGATGCCCAGAAGGGCCTTGAAGCCGAAACTGCCGAATCCCTTAAGGATGAAGACCCCGAAAAGAAGGCCTGCCGACCCGAAGGTCACGCACTTGGTGGCGGCCTGGAGACGGTTGTAAACGTCCGGCAGGCGCAGCAGGCCGAGGACGCCCAGAAAGTCGAAGAGGATCCCGACCCAGATGAAGGCCATACCGATCGTATGTCTAATCATCGAGGCGCCTCCCCTCGAGGACCTTGGCGAAGGCCAAGGAGGCGACGAAGCTCAGAAGCGCCCAAATGAGGGCGATGTCCATGAAAAATCCCTGGTCGTAAAAGAGGCCCAGCAGGGCCAGGACGCCGATGATGAGGACGCCCAGGATGTCCACGGCGA
>Ga0315284_10015091_pt1 | contig 10987 bp, 11 predicted proteins | sample YL17G09_16_MG_FD_203696 | JGI IMG/M metagenome (GOLD analysis project Ga0315284, IMG submission 203696) | Sediment microbial communities from Yellowstone Lake, YNP, Wyoming, USA - YL17G09_16 | ecosystem: Environmental > Aquatic > Freshwater > Lake > Sediment | place: USA: Wyoming | collected...
TATATATATATATATATATATATAATGTCAAACCCATATATGCCTCAAAGATATAATTCCGCTCATTGTCCGCAACCTTGTCCGCAACCTTGTCCGCAACCTCCTTATCCATTACATTGTTGCATAGGACCACAAGGAGCTACAGGACCACAAGGAGCTACAGGACCACAAGGAGCAACAGGTGAATTTAATAATGCCGCATTATCTATTTTTAGTAAATTTGGAATTTCTTTACCCGATGTTGGCTCCACTTGGACAATTATTGGAACTACTCCAGTATCTGGCTCTAATATTTGGACTTCTGTATCTTTATCTACATCAGGAGAATATCAAACCGCAGTTGTGGCTGGAGGAGGCATTTACAAATCTTCTGATTTTGGTGCCAATTGGGCACTTGTATTTAATAGTGCAAATACTAACAATTGGCTTTCAGTGTCTTTATCGGTATCAGGAAAATTTCAGACAGCAGTTGGGAATGGAGGAACCTCTGGAGGAAAAATTTACACATCTTCTGATTTTGGTGCCAATTGGACCTCTATAAATTCACTTAATCTCAGATGGATTTCCGTGTCTGTATCTGCAACAGGAGAATATCAAACCGCAGTTGTGAATGGCGGAGGAATTTATGTATCTTCCGATTTTGGTGCAAATTGGGCAATTCAAACAAATTGTTGTTATCCTGAAAATTGGGCTTCTGTATCTGTATCTGCAACAGGAGAATATCAAACCGCAGTTGTGGCTGGAGGAGGCATTTGGATATCTTCTGATTTTGGAACCACTTGGGTCTTAATAAGTGCTACTACTCCTAAAAATTGGGCTTCTGTATCTGTATCTGCAACAGGAGAATATCAAACCGCAGTTGTGGCTGGAGGAGGCATTTGGATATCTTCTGATTTTGGAACCACATGGGTCTTAATAAGTGCTACTACTCCTAAAATTTGGGCTTCTGTATCTGTATCTGCAACAGGAGAATATCAAACCGCAGTTGTTAATGGAGAAGGAATTTACTTATCTTCCAATTTTGGGTCTACTTGGGACTTAACAAGTGCTAATAATCCTGAAAATTGGGCTTCTGTATCTTTATCTTCATCAGGACAATATGCAACAGCAGTTGTTAATGGAGGAGGAATTTACACTTCAATATCAACAGTAGGAAATAACAGTCTTTGGAAAATCGGAAGTCCTGCAAGTAATATATATTATGATAATGGAGCTGTTAGTATTGGAACAACAGGTGTTAACTACACTGGCACGACATTAAGTGTATCAGGTTCAGTAAATATAAAAAATTCTGGGTTAACAGGTACTTTATCAATTAATAAAGAAATAGCGACTAATAATTATTTTAATGTTTTTGATACCAGTAATAATTGTTTCTTTTATTTTGACAACACTAGTACAACTGGAGTTATTAGTAACGGAACTACTGATGTTTGGAAATTTGATGGTTCTGGTAATTTAATTTGTGCTTCAGTTCAAGCCGGTTCAGTTGGCGCCACTGGTTCAGTTTCAGCTGGTTCATTTACAACCGCCGGTTCAGTTCAAGCCGGTTCAGTTGGTGCCACTGGTTCAGTTTCAGCTGGTTCATTTACAACCGCCGGTTTAGTTCAAGCCCAAACAGTTGGTGCCACTGGTACAATTACAGCAGGTTCATTTACAACCGCCGGTTCAGTTCAAGCCCAAACAGTTGGCGCCACTGGTACAATTACAGCAGGTTCATTTACAACCGCCGGTTTAGTTCAAGCCGATTCAGTTGGTGCCACTGGTACAATTACAGGCGGTTCATTTACAACCACCAACGGTTCATTTACAACCACCAACGGTTCATTTACAACCACCAACGGTTCAGTTACAGCCCCTACAGTTACAGGAACTACAGTTACAGGAACCACTTCAGTTACAGCCCCTACAGTTACAGGAACCACTTCAGTTACAGGTGGTTTATTTACAACCACCGGTTCAGTTACAGGCGGTTTATTTACAACCACCGGTTCAGTTACAGGCGGTTCATTTACAACCACCGGTTCAGTTACAGGCGCTTCATTTACAGGCGGTTCATTTACAACCACCGGTCAAGTTTCATGCAATTCAGTTGCAGCCACCGGTGTAGTGACATGCGCTTCAGTTTCAGCCGCCGGTCAAGTTTTATGCACTTCAGTTTCAGCCGTCACCGGTGTAGTGACATGCGCTTCAGTTCAAGCCAATACAATTACAACCAGCAGTACAATTACAGCCACTGGTAACGTTTATGGAGCTTCATTTATCGTGGCTTCAGATTACAGACTTAAAGAAGATATAACTCCATTGGACCTAGAAAAATATTCAGTTGATAATTTAAATCCAGTTTATTATAAATATACAGCCACTGGTAAAGAAAGTATTGGTGTAATCGCTCACGAATTACAAGAACATTATCCATTTTTAGCTGAAGGCGAAAAAGATGGAGAAACATTCCAATCAGTAAATTATATTGGGTTAATTGGCGTTTTAATCAAAGAAATTCAAGAACTTAAAAAGGAAGTCAAGTTGCTTAAATATGAAGTTGAAGAACTTAAACAATAGATATTGTATAATAAAATTGAATTAATTATATATTAAATAGAAAATGACATCAATTATACATATGGAATTTTCACGAGAACAACAAATTGCGTTTAATAAATATATTGAGGGAAATAATATATTTATTACAGGACCAGGTGGAACAGGAAAAACAGCATTAATTCGTCATATTCAAAAAGATGCGTACAAAAAATGTCTTGACATTCAGGTCTGTGCTTTAACTGGATGTGCTGCGGTTTTATTGGAATGTAAAGCAAAAACAGTTCATTCTTGGGCTGGAATTGGTTTAGGAAATGGTTCAATTGAGCAAATGGTTACTAAAGTTATGAAAAATAGATATGCGAAGGCAACATGGAAAGGAACTGATATTTTGATTATTGACGAAGTATCAATGATGTCACAAAAATTATTTGAAATGTTGGATGGAATTGGAAAGGCAGTAAGGCGAAATTCAAAACCGTTTGGAGGCATTCAAGTGATATTTTCAGGAGATTTTTATCAATTGCCACCTGTTGGAAATAGAGATGAACCAGAAACAACAAAATTCAGTTTTGAATCTTCTTTATGGCTTGAAACATTCAAACTAACAAACCACGTCAATCTGAATAAGATTTTTAGACAAAATGACCCAATTTATCAACGCATTTTAAACCAAATCCGCGAAGGTCGTCTTAAAAGGTCTTCAAACGAAATACTTTTAAATCTTGTTGGTCGTGAAATATCTGAAGAATGCCAAATTCGTCCAACTAAATTATTTCCAACTCGAAATAAGGTTGATTATATAAATATGACAGAAATGAATAATCTTAAAGTAGAGGAATATGAGTTTAAAATTAAACATCATTTGGACTTAGAAATGACTGCATCAGAAAAAATGACAAGAATAGGATATACAAAAGAACAAATACAAACAGAACTTATGTATTTACAAAGCAATTTGCGTTGTGATGAAACCGTTAAATTAAAAATTGGAGCTCAAGTAATGTGTATTATTAATATACAATTAGATAATGGAGATATATTATGTAATGGAGCTCAGGGAATTATTGTTGATATATCTTTAAATGGACTACCAATAGTTAAATACAAAAATGGATATCAAATGACAATGGCTTATCACGTTTGGACTAGCGAAGTAATACCAGGGATAGGAATTTCTCAAGTTCCATTGATTTTGGCATGGGCGCTAACAATACATAAGGCTCAAGGTTCGACTCTTGATATTGCTGAAGTTGATGCTGGTTCTGGTATATTTGAATGTGGTCAAACTTATGTAGCTTTATCTCGTGTTAAAAGTCTTGAGGGTCTTTATTTATGTTCGTTTGACGCAAATAGAATAAAAATAAATAGAAAAGTTCAAGAATTTTATGAGATATTGGGACAACATGAAGCGACTTCAAAAACATCAATAGAACAATTACCAGAAGCTTATATTGAAAGTGCCGAAATTCCATTAGTTGAAGCTGTATTAATTGAACCAACGACTATTGAACAAAATACAACTCGTATTGTTTATTTGTAATTTTATTATTTTGTTTTTTAATTAACATTTGAAACAATTAAACCTCCTTATATTAATATTTTTTATTGGCGTTAATTTAATTAATTCTATCGAAGAATCAATTATTTGTAAAAGATCAAATAATAATTGTGAATTGTTTACTTTGTTAGTTTCAATATATACAACAAATATTAAATGTAATAGTATTTTTATTAATTCATAAGGTTCAATCATAGGAATACCCTTATTTTCATTAATAACTTTATAAACCTTACTAACTAACACTAAAATATCTGGAATATCTTTTGTATTGATTCTATCATCTGAAATTATTTTTTTTAAAGTTAGTTCAAAATCTCCAAATAAATCCGGAGATTCTTTACATAAAATTAAAAAATATTTTTGTATTTCTGGTGTAAGTTTTATATTTGTTTTTTCTTGTTTATTTAAAAAGTTTTCAACTAATCGCACAAATGTTTTCATATTTTCTTCTTCCAATTCTTCTTCTAATTCTTCTTCCAATTCTTCTTTCATTTCTTCTTTCATTTCTTCTTTCATTTCTTCTTTCATTTCTTCTTTCATTTCTTCTTTCATTTCTTCTTTCATTTCTTCTTTCATTTCTTCTTCCAAATTTTCACAAACATTAAATTTATATTTTGAATTTATGTCGTTCATATATATAATAAAAATAAAATATTTAAGTCTTTTTTACTCTTTGTAGAATTTATTTTATTTTTAGAAAAAAAATTGAAATGCTTTTTTTCGTATAATTCTTATCATACCAATCTAAGACATATCAAATTTATAAAATGAATTCCTTAAGCTCCACAAATCCTCTTCTTGTTAAAAATGCGTGTGTTGATGAACAGTATTATAGACATTTGTTTATATATGACAAATATCAAGAATCGGGTATTTTTAAAAAGAAATTTCCTTTTAATTTAGAATGGAAAATCTCATTAGATTCAGATACAGATACATTAGAATGTCTTGATGACGATTTAGATGTTTATTATAGACGTACCCGTTCAGAAAATGATATTTCAGAATACAAAGAACAAGTTGGTAAAGCAATTCTTCGTTTAAAATTTCAAACTGAACCAAACTTAGATATTCAGCATGTACGTGAATTAAACGAATGTTATACATCTCTAGTACCCAACTATGATGCGGATATTGACTCTTCTGATTTTGAAAGTCTTTATCTTGGAAGCGATGATTTTGAGAGCATTGATTTTGGAAGTGATTTTGAAAGTGATGACCTTGAAAGTGTTGATCTTGGAAGCGATTGTAACTAATTTATTATAATATTTTTTTATAGTCTATTTCTACGACCTAAATAAGCAGCAGCAGATGTTCCGACCATCCCATATGCTGTATGTGGCTTATAAATAAATGTTCCTTTGCTTTGAGTATAACATAATGTATTTGAACAATTGTTATATTGTTTATTGTATGGGAGCAAAGTCGTATCAAACAATGTTATATAATTAGACGCACGATTCAAACTGTTTTGAGGATATGCTGTAACATTACTATTTGACGAATTTTCTAATATTGATTTATTAAACATTATATTATTAGTTTATATAATTATATAAACTAACAATAATTATATTATGCTACCTTTTTACCACAAGCGCTACAACCAGGCTTTGCCTTATATACACGACTAATCATTGGTGCGTTTAAAGCGCTATTTGTGAAAACTGGTTTTTGAAGAGGATAATTTTTTACAGGAGCTAAATTATTGGCAGGAGCTAAATTACCACCAAAATTATTATTCTGGGGAACAAACCCCAAACTATTAAATGACATTTTGAATCGATTATTTTGCATATATTAAATATAGATATTTTATTTTTGCTTCTAAAGTAATCATTCTGCGATTACTAAATTTAATAGATTACAATATATATTACTATCTAAAATTAGACCAGACGCTATTATTTTTTGATTTTGATTAAATGACAACAACTCTTCTTGAAGAGATAATTTTTTATTACAATTACAATCAAAATATATTAATAATTCATCAATATATACATTGCGAACCATATCATCATCTGTAAATAAAACTGTATATATTCCATCAACAATATCTATAATTTTGGCCTTGTATAATGTGGAATTATTAACATCTTTTTTAGCCCATACAATATCGCCAATATTATAAGTATATTTAACAGACAATATTTTGTCTTGTGTTGCACTTGATATTGAGCCATAAATGCGTTTATCCGCATTCATATCTGCGATATCTGGGCAATCACAGCCATTAATAATATTTGTTTTAATATTTTTACCACCATAAACTGGAAATGCTCTATTAAAATTTGTATGATCTCCATAAGTAATAGGTATTACTCCTCGTCTAAGAGGTGCTTTTCCTTTGAGTTTATTTAAATATCTGTCATATGAATTGTGTTTAATATCAACTCCAATTCCTCCAGGAGACATAGCTCCAGGTCTATTTCTAGTAATAGAATGACGAGTGCTGCTTGAATGATAAGTAGACCCAGAAGCAACTTTAGCAACCTGATTGGCCGGTTTTGCTCTGTCGCTCATTTGATTCCAATACACCCGGGGTGGGATAATATATGCGGAACCTGCTTGTTCAACAATTTGAGACACATTTAAGGGAGATTGATATCCAGATAAACCAGCTAAATTCATTGTATATAATGAAGATTGAACTCTAACTGTATTTTGAATAATTTTTTGTCGTTGATATTGAGAAGCTGGATCATCACTTGCCAAATTTTTATTACATCCTCTACAACTATTTATTTCAGTTGGAATGCAATTTACTTGAGTTGAACCATTTTGAGTTTGATATATATCAACTGAATTTTGATAAAATAAAAAAGAGCTTGGTAATTTAATGCTGGTCATTTATATACATATTTATTATTTTATTATAATTTTATTTATAAAAAATTGAAATGATTAAACCATTTATTATAAAATCATAAATTATTTAATATGGAATTTATAACAGTTCAATCATCAACTAAGTTATGTTGCGTTATTTGCAATAAAAGTTATACGAAAAAATCATCATTGGATAAACATAAACTTTTATGCGATTTTAAATTAAAGAGTCAACGAGAAAGACAAATTGATGTTGAAGAACTTGGAGATACACCAACTCACGATCAATTAGTTAAAATAGTTCAAGAATTAGTCTTAAAGCAGATAAAAATGGATGAAAAAATGGAACAAATGCAAAAATGGATTGATAAGAAAAAGAAAAAAATTAATATCATTTTATGGTTAAATACTAATTTAATTCCAACAGTTGGATTTTTAGAATGGGCGAATACTGGATTAATAGTGAATCAATCTCATTTTGAAAATTTAATGGAAAATTCATTGTTTCAAACAATTCAACAAGTATTTGAAGATAATTTGGCAGAAAAATCAGTTTTTGTATATCCTATTAGTTGTTTCTCACAAAAATCAAATATATTTTATATTTGTGAGAAACAAGAAGATGGAACGCCTGAGTGGAGACAATTGGTATTGGCGGATATGGTAATAATGTTAAAAAAACTTCAAAATAATATGATTAAACAACTAACAAAATGGAAAATAGAAAATCAGTCCAAGTTTGATGATAATAATAAACTTTCTGTAATATTTAATAAAAGTGTAATAAAATTAATGAATATGAGTTTTACACAGGACTCAACACTTGGAAAAATTAAAAACAATCTATATAATTATCTTAAAATAGATTTAAAATCAGTTGAATTTGAATATTAAACTAATTTAAAGACAAAATCTCCACTAACCCGACATAACGAAAATTTATTATTTTTAAATTTATTACTTTTATATTTAAATCTCAATAGATATTCATATAAAATCTTTGATAAAACAGATTGAACGCATATATATTTAAAATTTGATGAATTGTCAATTAAGTATTTGATAACGGTTCGACATATACCTTTTTGTCTATGTTCAGGTAATATATATATACCAAATATGGTTAAACAATTTGGGTCTTTTTTATAAAACGTTAATTCTCCGTGCTCACATTCAAAATCTATTTTTCCATTTTTATATGTTGGATAATTTAATAAATATGTATCTATTATTTTTATGAAATTGTCCATTCAATTAGGTTATATAGTATTCTAATTTTAAATGAATATAATAAAATAAATATTTTACTTTATTATATTTTATAAATTAATTAATTCATACACTTACGCAGATAAAAAACTTGGCAACGTTGCTAGACCACAAACCCCAACATCATTTACAGAAGATGACCTTTTCAATCGAATATATCCATTTTCTCCCCAAGATGAACTCCACGAATTACGCACAACCCAATAATCAATGCCATTTTCACTTCCATATCCAACTATTTCTACTGCATGGTCAATATCTGTACCACAAGTAACTGAATCTAAAATGCCTCCAGAATATGATTGGAAATAACGAGTATCTGCTTCAATAGCAATAACTACCGGCTGTTTACTAACAGCAGACTTTAAAGAAACCTGATCCTTTGATACAACATCTGAACAACTTGAAAAATGGACTTGAGTCTTTGAGCACTTTTGACAAGTTGATGCGTTTTTTGTTACACCAGCATTATAAGGATAAGAATCTTCCGAACATTGTCCGTTATTAATCATATACTTGAATGCCGAATCAGGATTTCCTCCATTACATCCCTGATTACGATAACCAATACCTGACGCACAATCAACTAAAAACTCTTCAGACAAATCCAATAATTCACCACTATCAATAGCCCAAACAGATTCAGCATTAGCAGTTGCGGCAAACGCCCAACAACTTCCACATTGACCTTGGTCTTTCACTGGATTCACAACTCCTTTTGTTCGCCAATCAAAAGATTCGGGAACATCATAAGCCATTGAAGAAAAAGATTTACAACCATATAAATTAACAATAGTATTTTCTCCGCGAACATATTGTGACTTAAATTCTTGAGGAGTTAAATCTGTAAATTGATTTACTCCCATAGTAAAATTTTGACTACGATCCGCATTATGAGAAATAATTTGAATTAAATTTGTTTTAAATATTGAGAAGCGAGTTTCCATTTCTTGAACATTAGAGTAATATTTACTAAATCTTTCCTGAAATTTGACGAATTCTGCCCTATGAAAATATTCGTTATATTTAGATTGACAAAGATGATTTAAGGCAAATGTGATGAGTAAGAATAGCTTCATTATTAATATATATAATAATTATATTTTTAAGTCATTTATTATATAATATTATTAATTATTATGATAGATATTTTTGATGTTCTCCATAATTTAATTGGTATTATTATTGTTGGTTTTTTAATTTGGCTACTTGTTAAAGCTGATTTATATTTCAAAAAAGATAATACAACATTTGATGAAATATTCAATAAGATTAAGTAAATATATTTCTGTCGTATATGTATTTTTCAAACATATTGTAAAATACACATAAGCAGTTACTTATATGCAATGTAAATTCGGATGGAATAATAAGTTTAAAAAGCTTATCTCGGAAAATGAATTTTTTGGTTTTCTTATTATACTTACCAATGGTTTTTAATATTTCTTTTGTGAATTCTTGACAATTGTTTTTATACAAATTCCAGTTAAAATATTTTTCATTTCCTAATCGTTTTTGAGTTAAGTTTAAAATAGAATTTATTGTAAAGTTACGATTTGTTAGTTTCAATTCTTTGATTTCTTGAGAATTGTTAATGAAAAAATTCTCACAAATATTGATACAATTGTTTTTTTCAAGCAATAACAGTTTTTTCATTCCATTTGGTAATCTAATTTCAAAAACTAACAAAGAATGATATGGAAAATTATCTTGCGATTCATTGATTAATTTTTCGTAGTTATATAATGTCATAATGTTTAATAAAAATGTTATAAATTTGCTAAATGGATGCCTAACTAGATAAATTTTTGTTAGTTCATAGTCTCCATATAAGTCTAATATTTTTTTGCTTTTTTTATTGTATTGGTAAAATAGTATATTGTTGTTGTCGATACTTAACTTTAAAAATTTAATAATAATATAACTACAAATAATAAACAACAATATACTAACAATAACAAATAATAATCCAAATATAATTAGATATTTTATACTAAATTTGGATATATAGTCAGAAACATAGTCAGAAAAACTAAATAAACACAACATAATATTACTTATTTAAATATTTTTCTTTAAATTCGCTAATTGACATTAAATGAACACCCAATTTTCGCGCATCTTCTGCCTTACCTGTATCATCATCACTAGTTATGGCAACAACTAAGAATGTGTTTTTACTAACATTTGAGCCTTGTTTAGCTCCAACATTTTTCAAAAATTCAACAATTTCTTTATCACGATGGCCTGTTAAAATAACTGTTTTCCCAAATAATGGGTGCGTTTCATTGAAAGATTGTTTTTCAACATTTTCTTGTAATTTATAATCTAAACCACATTCTGTTAGAAATTCTTTAAAATCGTCAATTTTATCAACAAATGATTCTGCTGTTTTTATTGCCATTCCTTTAACAGAAGCAACTGATTGAATTTTATTTTCTTTAGAATCATTGGAAACAAGAATATTGGGTAAATCATTTATAACGAGTTCCATTTTCTTTTCGCTAAACCCTCGCCCAAATGTATTAGATGCCGCCATCACTTTTATCAAAGACGCATCTTTGAGTTTTTGTTTAATTCCATCATAAATTTTTTTGGCTAATTTTTCTTTGAATCCTTCAACGTTTAAGAAATCTCGTTCAGCCATTGTAATAATTTTAGGAACAGTATCATAACCAGCTTTTATAATTCTGGTTACATATCCAGAACTTAGACTATCAACTTCAATGTCTCTAAAAAATTTAGTTATATTCTTTTCTTTAACCGTTGGATCATCTACAA
>Ga0315284_10015092_pt1 | contig 10987 bp, 9 predicted proteins | sample YL17G09_16_MG_FD_203696 | JGI IMG/M metagenome (GOLD analysis project Ga0315284, IMG submission 203696) | Sediment microbial communities from Yellowstone Lake, YNP, Wyoming, USA - YL17G09_16 | ecosystem: Environmental > Aquatic > Freshwater > Lake > Sediment | place: USA: Wyoming | collected...
GTCCTTGAGGAGCGGCGCGAGGAAGAGATCGAAGCTCTGTGCCGCGCGCTTGTAGATCGAGCTTTGGTTCTTGTCGAAGGGCGCGGGGTTGCGCAACGTCAACTGCAAATAAATCTGGTCACGAAATAGCGTCAGCGGGGCGTAGGCAACCATCTGGAATCGCTTCGCGCCTTCCTTGGCCAGCGTGTCGAGCTGAGATTGAGTTTGAGCCTGCAGAGCATCGACATCGGCTTGTGTGGGCGGTTTGCCGTTGGAGGGAGCCGGCGCGATGGTGGTCGGCGGGCTTGCAGGAGTTTGCGATGCCGGAGGACGCAAGCCAAGTGGCAGGTCGGAATTGTTGATGCCGGGAAGTCGGACCCCCGGACCTTGCGGAGGCGGCGCAGTCGGCTTTTCCGGGGCTGGCGCAGGCTCTGCCCGAGAGTCACGGGAAGGGTTCTCCTCATGCGCCCGGTCGAGGTCTTCAATCATCAGCGGATCGCGGCTGCCGAGCGCCAGTCCAAATTCTTTCCCGTCCAGATAAATCTCTGACCCGTTCAGGATTTCCTGTTTCTGGTCGTCGGTTTTGGTATTGGTGTAGCGGAAGGCATCTTCCTTGTTGAAGACCAGGACCAGAATCTCCTTGCCTTCGTAATTGTAGTGCGCGGAATCTCTCCGAACGTGAAAAGCGATTTCAAAGCCGATGGTGTCAAATCCCTGTGGGCTGGCAAAGTAGTTCGGGATCAATTCCAATATCGGACAAATAACCTCGTCCAAAACGCGGTTGGCGCGTTGATTCTGCGTCATTCGGTCGGCATTGAAGGCAGCATGGTAGTTGCCGGAGACTTTCAAGGCGGTCCGATCGTGGAAGCGCACAAACTCCAGGCCCCGCGTGTCCGCCCCGAACTGTTCTTTGGGATCAACTCCCACGTAACGGCTGAGGACAAACGGGAACGGAAACTTCGTGCCCGCAATTTCCTGGTTCAGGGCTTTGAGCTCCTGGAAGTAGGTTTTCTCGAGGGACTTCAATAGAGGGCTTCGGATTTCTTGCGGGATTACCTGCGCAGCGCCCGGCCGCGAGCCGCTAATCCAGACGGCCACGACCAGGATAGAGATTTGAAACACTGCTTTGTGAGCCCGAGTCATCGCACCCTATTTTACTGAATATTGCGGTCCCGGATGTGCCGGAGGTTTATACGGCGGCTGCGCGATGGCGCGCATGAACTCGATCACAGCCTGAATCTCATCCTGTTTCAACGTCTTGCCCCAGGGCGGCATCATGGGGGATTTCCCCATGGCGCTTCCCCCCAGGGTAATGGTATTTCGTAAAAGCTCGTCGCTCAGGGGATTGAGCACGGAGCCGTCGTTGGCCAGCGGCGGTGTCCCAGTCACGTTGGAGCGATTCGACGGCCCGGCGGGAGTGGCATCCGCGTGGCACCACACGCAATAGGTATAGAACACGCGTTTGCCCTGCGCCTGCTGATAATTGAGGGAAATCACGCGTTGCGGGTCATTCCAATCGATTTCCACGTCATAGACGCGCGCCAGTGGGTCGGGTTTTGCCGTGGCGCTCTTCTCCCGGCAAGAAGCCAGCAGCCCCCCGACACGAGGGCCAGCAGCAGAAGCAGCCATCGCCCTCTCATCTTCCCCTCCCTGCACCGGCGGCGGTTGGCGCTCCTCTCGCAGGTCCGTTCTCTCGCAGGGTCAACAGGTAAGACGTCAAAGCTGTCACCTCTTGGTCGGTGTAGGAGCGGCGTGGTTCGATGCTGCCGGGCGCCAGTCCCTGCGGGTTGCGCAGCCACTCGGCGATCCATGCCGCGTTCATCCAGTTGCCGACGTTGCTGAGGTTGGGGCCCACATAACCACCCGAGGCTCCGATCGTGTGGCACGATTGGCATTGGTATTTCACTTCATAGAGTTGCTTTCCTAGGCTCGCCATTTCCGGCGTGTAGTTTTTGGGACTGACAGCTTCAGGTTTCACCGCAGGGCTTTGCATCACCAACCCAAGATAATCGGCCAGAGTGGACGCTTCCTGATCGTTCATGTTGAACTGCGGCATGCGCAGCGTAAGTGTGGGCCGCAGGGTCTGAGGGTTCTTGAGGAAAGCAATCAGCCAGGCGCGCTGCCCCCTGCTCCCTTCGAACGTCAAATCGGGCGCGAGCGTCCCGCCGTATCCATTGAACCGGTGGCAGACGTAGCATTTGTACCGTTCGTACAGTTCTCCGAATTCTCCTGCCGGACGAAACTGCGGCTGCGGCGCGGGCACAACAAGCTGGGCCATGCCGGAGTTCGGGGGGCCACCGGTCATGCTGAGCAGGGCGGTCGTCAGAGGGTCCAAGCTGGCGGGTGTCAAATGGTACTGAGGCATGCGCGCCGCAGGATTCACGGAACCAGGATTGGTGATCTTTGCCTGGATGTAGGCAATCAACGTCTGCGGGATTGCGGCCCGGCCGAACTCCAACTGCGAGACCGTCTTGCGGCCCAGGCTGGAAAGGTCCGGGCCGAAGTCGGTCGGCGGGCTGAGGCCCTTCACGACATGACAACTGGCGCAGCCTTTCTCCACAAACAATCGTTGGCCGAGTTTGACCTCTTCGGGGCTCGCTTCGCCCAATTTCGGCACGATGCTCAGCAGGTCGGGGTCGGTCAGCTTCGTCATAACGTACCGAGTGACCTTGTAAAGATCTTCGTCGGACCAACGGTAGCGCGGCATGAGACTATGAGGCAGAGAAGCCTGCGGGTCGCGCAGCCACGCGACCAGCCAATCCTGGCTCACTTTGCTGCCGACCTTGGTGAGCTCGGGGCCGTTTTCGCCGCCGATCAATTTGGTCTCACCCGCGCGAGTGACGGCTACGGAGTGACACGTGGTGCAAAACATCTGGCGGAAGCGCACTTCGCCTTGGTCCACCGTGTCGGGCTTTTTCTCCCACCCTGCCACGACTCGCGAGTCGAATCCGGCCGGCTCGATGGCTTTGCCCTTCAGCGTGCTCAGGTAGGCAGAGAAGGCTCGAAGCTCTTTTTCATTGAGCGGGAATTGCGGCATCCGCGGCTCTTGTTCGTTCTCGACGCCGTTCACGGTCACGTTGCCATTGCTGTCAGTGACCGTACGGGGTTCTTTCAGCCACTTGTAGATCCACTCGCGGCTCGCTTTGGCCCCGATGCTCGTGAGGTCCGGTCCGAGCATCGCCGGACGGGTGATCCCTCCCAGGCGGTGGCAACCCACACAGTTGAGCCGCGCCAGGAGTTCCCGCCCTTGGTTGAGCTGCGGCGTTTCCGGCATGTCCGCGCGGTGGCAGGTACCACAGGAAGCTTGGACGTAACGAATAGGCAAAAGCGGTTGCTCCCAGGCCAACGTGGTCTCGTGCGCTTCCTTCACTTCCGTAGCGAGGCCTTGGCCGCGGTGGCAGACCACGCAGCCCCATTCGGTCGCCCGGTGGGGAATTGTGGGATGGGCGCGGAAGGGTTGGGCCACCGAAGGATCGAGCAGGCTGGCTTGCGTGATGCCCTGGTGGCAGGTGACGCAACGGTCCACAACATCCATCTGGGGAATCCAAATCTGGTCGATGCCCATATGGTAGTCGGCCAGCAGGCGCTTGGTGTCGGGGCGCTGCTGCGCAAGGCGGACAAATCCGCGTTTATAGGTTTTCCATTCCTGGAGCAGGTCCTTCACCGGGGAGACCGCCAGAGCGATCAGGAACAGCACGCTCGAGACCGCAAACGCGAGTCGAAGACGCTTCGAGACTTTTCCCATTTCCTCAGCAGCCACGTTATCTCCAGGGCCAAACCCAAGACCAGCCGGGACCGCGGAAGAACGTTCCTACGATGGTCAGTATCAAGGCAACGGCAATAAACCAGGTCATGACCCACCAGGGCAGGGTTCGCCCTCTCAAGAAACCCGTCAGCCGCCCCTGCCGATCCGCGAGGAAGTAAGAGACGATGATCAGCCCCCCGACCAGCACCGTGGGCACGATCACCGTCCAGGCGTCGTAGATTCCCAGGAACACCAGCAGCGCCGCGAGTACTGCCAGCACAATTTGGAATCTCCGCCGGCGTCTGGCCGCCCAGAGCGGCTCGCCGTGGATATTGATGTGAAAGTACGGAATGACGATGAGTGCTACGACGACCAGCGTAGGAATCAAAACCCCGGCCACGACCGGAGGAAAGTAGTGAAGGAGCTCCTGCAAACCGAGGAAGTATCACGGCGCTTTGGCGGGATTGGGGGTCCGCAAAGGATTGGCCAACTGCTCGAGCGGCGCATCCCAGAACAGCGCCACGACGACCAGGACGATGGTCAGAATCTGAAAGGCAATCGTTTCCCGGAGGATGACGTGGGGATACGACATCAACTGCGGACCCACCTCGCCTTTGACCTGGGCAGAGGTCTTTTTGGTAACAAAGACAATGCGCTGGGGATGCTTGAGCGCATTGGAACTGAATCCGGCTTCGTAGCTAGGCTTTTCGCTCATCGTCCTCTCGCACCGTCAAGCCGCCGTCTTCCGGATCCGCCAGAAGTGCACGGCGATCAGGACGACCGCCGCCAGGGGCAGGATGACGCAATGGAGCACATAGAATCGCAACAAGGCGTTTTCGCCCACGATGTTTCCGCCCAGCAACAGGAAGCGAATCGGATGCCCCAGGCCCGGGACCCAGGAAATGATGTTTGTCCCCACCGTAATCGCCCAGAAAGCCAGTTGGTCCCAGGGCAACAAATAACCCGTGTAGCTGAGAAAAAGCGTGACGAGCAGCAGCCCCACGCCCACCACCCAGTTGAATTCGTGGGGCGGCTTGTAACCACCTCGGTAGAAGACATGGAACATGTGCCAAAACACCGCAAGCACCATGGCCTGCGCGGCGAGCCGGTGGAGATTGCGGAGGAAGACGCCGTTGGCCACCACGAAACGAAGGTCCTTCATGTCGCGGTAAGCTTGCGGGACGGCCGGGTGGTAATAGAGCATCAGCAGAATGCCGCTAATGGTAAGAATCACGAACAGGAAAAATGAGAACGAGCCCAGGTAATAGGTGGCACGGGCCCGCAGAGATTTCTCGCGCACCTTAACCGGTACGACGTGCAAGAAGAGGTTGCCGAAAACCGCCAGGCTGCGAGTGCGGTTGGTGCGGGCGGGGCCGCGGCGGAAAATGGATTTCCAGACCTTGGTTTGTCTCAAGTGGCGTAACGGGTTCTGGGTCCAAGTGGTGGCCATGGTTCAGTTCACACTTTCAAAACTTCCGTAGCCTGGAGGTTTTCCAACTTGTCAACCATGAGCTCCCCGTCGGGCATCAGACGGATGGCAAAATGGGGGAGCGGCCGAGGCGCGGGCCCGGCCACTTTCGCTCCGTCTTTCTGGAATTTGCTGCCGTGGCAGGGGCAGGCGATCAAATCCTCTTCCGGCTTCCACGCGGTGATGCAGCCCAGGTGGGGGCACACCGCCGAGACGGCGTAAAAGCCCTCAGGCATGCGCACGATGTATACCTGCTGGTCGCGGAGGTAAGTCACCGAATTCACCGGGTAGTCGTCGGGCGCGCCGGCCCGGAACTTCGTGGGCGGCTCGAACAGGACATTGGGCGAGAGGAACTTGACCGTGACCACCGTGGCACCTAGGCCCACGATGCCCAGCGCGGCGCCGGTGATTTCATTGAAGAAGTCGCGCCGGGTTACCTCCGTCGTGCCGTGGGTGTTTTTCAGTTCGGGGGTTTCCGGCGTGCTGTCCGGTGATTTCATGAGCTCGCTACCTCTGCCGTAGCTTCCTCTGGGTCCTGAGCGAACGCCTCGAAGGCTTCGAGGGTGATGGTGTGAGCGGGGCACCGCTTAGCGCAAAGGCCGCAGCGGATGCAGATCGTCTCGTCTTTCACCATCACCGAACCTTCCGTGCCGGGCAGATCGCCGGGCCCGAGGTGCTGCAAGCTAATGGGATCGGATTCCAACCGCTCGGCAAGCTGCGTCTTTGTTTCCTCCGGGACCGCCATCTGGCTGAGCGGGACGAGCTGGAGGCAGTTCTCCGGGCAAACATCCACACAGCCTCCGCACAGGATGCACTCGGTGCCCTCGGCCTCGTTGCCGTCGAAGATGGTGTTGATCCAGCAGCGCAGACACCGCTCCGCCTCGCGGCGCGCCTGCTCCTCCGTGAAACCCAGTTCCACTTCGCTGATGCCGGTCCGACGCTCGAGAGCGATGGTAGGGACCGACAAGCGCGAATACTCGTCGAAGTCTTCGGCCATCTCATGATGGTCTAGCACGGTGATCTGCACGTAACGCGGCTTGGGCTTCCAGGCCGAGCCGCGCAGGTAACGATCGATCTGTTCCGCCGCTTTCTTGCCGTCCGCAACCGCGCTGATGATCAGGCGCGGCCCAAAAGCGATGTCGCCCGCCGCGAAGATCCCCGGCGCGGTGGTCATGAGGGTTTCGGGATTGATCTTCACGGTTCCCTGGCAGGTGCTGTCAATCCCGTCTGCGGGCGTGAGGAAGGAAAGATCGGATGCCTGGCCGATGGCCAGAATCACGGTGTCACAGGGAATAACTTCTTCCGTGCCCTCTGCGAAGGTGGGATTGAAGCGGCCCTGCGCGTCGAATACGGAAGTGCACCGGATGGTTTCCAGGCCCGTCAGTTTGCCGTTCTTGCCAATGAACTGCTTGGGGCCGAGTGAGGGGTGAAGCTTGAGCCCTTCCTGCGTGCCCTCTTCGATCTCCTCTTCGAAGGCCGGCATCTCCTCGCGCGACTCCAGGCAAACCAGATGGACCTCGCGCGCGCCCATGCGCAAGGCGGCGCGTGAAACGTCCATGAGTTCCTTCATAGCCACTTGCCGCTCGCTGTCGGAGAGCCGATCCGGAAGCAACGAGCTGCTGAGGGCCTCCAGCGCCTGCTGTTGCTGCTGGCGAATTGCCGATCGTGCCACGTCGATGGCAACGTTGCCGCCGCCAATCACCAGCACGTTTTTTCCAGTCGAGAAGCGATAGCCCAGACTGAAGTTCAACAGGAAGTCAATCCCCGTCATCACTCCGTCGAGCTCGCGCCCGGGCAGGATGAGGTCGCGACTGCGGTGCAATCCCAGAGCGAGCAGAACGGCCTGGAATCCCTCGCGCCGCAGATCCGCCAGGGAGAAGTCGCCCAGGCGGGCGTTCAGGCGCAGCTCGGGTCCGAGGTCGAGGATCTCGCGGACCTGCGCTTGCACCACATCGCGCGGCAGGCGGTACTCGGGAATCCCCAGGCGTAACATGCCGCCGGGCGCGGCGGCGGCCTCAAAAATCGTGACGCGGTAGCCGAGCAGAGCCAGGTCGTGCGCCGCGGCCAGACCTGCCGGTCCCGAGCCGATCACGGCCACGCGTTCCTGGTGCGTGACGCGCGGCTTCTCAGGGAAGACGTCGATAGGGTTGAGCGATTCCGGCCCGTGGCGCTCGGTAAGAAACCGCTTCAGCGCCCGGATTGAAATGGGAGCGTCCAGTTTCCCTCGCCGGCAAGCCGTCTCGCACGGGTGGCCGCAAACTCTTCCGCAAATCGACGCCAGGGGATTAGGAGCGCGTGCATAGCGATAGGCGTCCTCATACCTTCCCTCGGCAATCAGCGCCACGTACCGCCCGGCTTGCGTGTGGACGGGACAAGCCTGCATGCACGGGAAGTTCGATTCCAACCAATCGAGGTCAACCAACTTGCTCAGTGACTTGCCCACCTTTGAGATTCCCCTCTTGCGCTACTCCCTCCGGGCCTCGTGAGCGCGCCCCATTCGGCGCGCATTCGCCCGATCGAGGGATCATCGCTGAACCGTGAGATCAGCGTTGGTCGTGCCGGCGGTGACTTCGACCGGTTGCGTGGCCGGCTTGCCTTCTTCGCTCCAAGTCTTGAGCGTGTAATGGCCCGCCGGCACATCCTTGATGGCGAAGCTGCCTTCTTTATCCGTCACCGCGAAGTACGGCGTGGGCACCACGACCACGTAGCCCGACATCTCGGGATGGACGTTGCAAAGGAGCGACACGGCACCGAGGTCGGCAAATACAAATGTTTTCTTGCCGCCCTGGGGCCAGGTTCCGAGATTGTGCGCGAGCTTCTTGTTGCCGCTGACCGACGGCCAGTACACGTTGTGGCCTACCGGGTCACTGTTGAGGAAATGGACGCTGGTCCCCTTCAGCACCACGATGACGTGGGGGATGAAGGTCATCTTCTTCTGATCGACCATCGCATGTTGAGAAGGAGCGTCAAAGATTTTGCCGGAAATAGCGTCGATGTAGACGGCAATGTTCTCCGCCGAGCGCATGCCGTGCGCCGTCACCTTGCCCTTGATCTCCCCCGCCAGGCTCAGATCGGCTCGCCCCAAACCCGGCAGAAGAAGACCCGTGACGATTGCGACTAGCTTGAAGGATTTCATCGTTAACCTCGATATTTGGAATCCGCGCCCCATATCGAGGGCGTCGAAGGACTCAGAAAGCAAAATCGATGCCGCTGCCGATCCCATTAGCCCGAAACACCTTCGCCTCGTCAGGCACGGGCTGCGCCCAGCGGTGTTGGTACTCGAAAAGCACTTTGATATTGGCGCGAACGAAGAATTGAATCCCCGGACTAAAGCGGTTGCGCGTGAAGTGCTGCGAAAGGCCGCTCTGGAAATCCATCGGCGAGTTCACCACGTCGTAGCGCATGATGCCGATGAGCCAGGGGTAGAACCAGTATTCGCCTTCCGCAAATCCACCGCTGAAATTCACCGGAGTGGCGGGAACAAAACCGGTGCCATCGTTGTTGAACTGCAGGTTGGAGTCATGACCGTACATCCCCAGCCCGTACAGTTCGAATTTGCGATACTTGAACCGGAAGTCCCCGCCGGCGCGATAGAACGGCTCGTGGACACTGGGCAGTCCCGGGAAAAGGGTTCCGTCAGTGTTGAGGGCGTTGCGGCCGCGATAATAGAACCCGCCCAGACGTAACGAAGTGTGGCCCCGGGGTCCGGTGGGACCGGCGGCTTGCACCTCTTTGCGGGCGTTCGGATCGCGCTCCAGGTTGAACTGCTTCCAGACGTTGACAAAGACGTCTTTGGTGTTGCGCGTCGCCGCGTCGGCGTTGTTGCCATTCACCACCGCCACCGACCACCAGAAGTTGCCGTCGTTCGGGTACCCGCCGATTTCGATTCCGCGTTGCGATTCGCTGAAGGCGAAGGGGTTGGCTACGGTGCCGATTCCCGGCGCCGCGACCGCGGCTTGAGTGTAGATGTCGTAGTCGGTAGGATTGATCGAGCGCGCCTGCGAGAAGGGTAAATCCAGTTCGAACTGGCCCACCCGGAGGTTCAGCGCATCCTTCGGCAAACCAATGTAGTGGCCAAGGTCGTTGACCTTCAGGTATCCATCCCCCAGCCCACCGTCGGCGCCCGAACCGCCGGCTGAAAGGTCGTCATCGATCCACCACGAGAGGTTTGGCCCGAAGCTTCCGGCACCAATCACCGCAAGGGCGTCCGGAGTAAACAGGTCCGTGCGCGGTAAATATCCGAGCGCCAGAGGCTGCTTGCTGTTGTAGGTGGCAAACCCCGAATACCTGAAAGCGATAGGAATCGACCCGGGTATTTCGCCGGGATAGATAGCTTTCGGGAAGGCTTCCCGCTGGGCTTTTGCACCTAGCATGACGGGAGGTTCCTTGACGAACGTTTCGTCGTCCTTGGGAAATTTGAATCCATTCTTCTTAAAAGCCAAACCGAAGTCGTTGAGCTCCGGAAAATTGTTGTGGCAGGCGGAGCAGGAAGTCTGGTACTTCCGCGAGAAGGCCAGGATGCCCTAGGTGCGTGTTGTGGATGTGAGGAGAGCAAAAAGGAAAGCGGAGGCCCCAAAAGCTCCTGCCAGGAAGGCTAAGCGTCGTATAGTGTTATTGTGCATTTTGACCACCTCTTATGGGAAATGCGGCGTCACCTTGCCGGGTTTTTCTTGGCCAGCCGAGATCCGCCTCTGTCTTCGGCGCGCGCCGGAAAGCCAACCGCTTTCTTTCTGTGGATTCCGAGGCTCTGCGCCTCTTCAGGGTCAGAGTCCGAATGATCGTTGGTCAGATTCTCGGCAGAGTTCAGATCTTCCATGGTTTTTCTGTCCGCTGGCCTCGGACTGTGATTGTCGTCGCAGTTCGCTTTGTCCTCAGTGACAGATTTCCAGAGCCTATGTGACGAGCATCACAGTGCGAAGTCGGACAAAATGGCGGTCTCAATGTGCCAAACCTAGTTGGACAAAGGAGAGGCAAGACTCCGTTGAGGCATGCAATGCGCTTGCAATTCCGGTTCTAGTAGGACAGAATTACTGTTTCTTAGGCGAAGACTAGTCTGATGAGAGACCACTCGGGCCCGTACGATTTGAAGGTTATCGACAGTTGCTTCGCCTGTGTGATGCGAGAAGAGGGGCTTTTTTGCCCGCTTTCCCACGCCTCCCTCAGTGAGATGAACTCGCTCCGACAAACGACGATCTACCCTGGGGGCGCAGTGCTATTCGTCGAAGGGGAATCTGCGCGGGGCTTGTTTATTCTTTGCACGGGTCAGGCGAAACTGACGGCCACCTCTCCAGAAGGCCAGAGCCTCACCCTGCGGGTTGCGGAGCGGGGGGAAGTGCTCGGGCTCAGCAGCCTTGTGGGGAAATAGCCCCTATTCTGCGACCGCCGAAACAACCGTCCCGAGCCAATTGAGCTTCATACCGCGGCTGTCCTTTTTGCAGTTCCTTCGGGCCCACACCGATGTAGCTCTGCGCGTTGCCAAGCATCTGGCCGAAGAGCTTCACAAATCTTGGGCGCAGACGCGCTTACTGGCCCTCACCCGCAATACCCAGGCTAAGGTTGCACACTTCCTTTTGGACTGGGTGGTTCAGCGCGGCCATGATACGCCGGACGGCCTCCGCGTGGTGCTCCACATGACGCATGGGGAAATCGCCGAGCACATTGGCGCCTCCCGCGAAAGTGTCAGCCGTGCCCTAGTACTTAGTTGCGTAAGTTACCGTAATATCGTTTGAGAGCTGTAGGATGTACTACAGCCTTTCTCCATTCGAAGGGAGCTGCCGTCTGATTATAGACAGCCA
>Ga0315284_10015093_pt1 | contig 10987 bp, 5 predicted proteins | sample YL17G09_16_MG_FD_203696 | JGI IMG/M metagenome (GOLD analysis project Ga0315284, IMG submission 203696) | Sediment microbial communities from Yellowstone Lake, YNP, Wyoming, USA - YL17G09_16 | ecosystem: Environmental > Aquatic > Freshwater > Lake > Sediment | place: USA: Wyoming | collected...
CCTGGCGCGGAGGCGGTGGACGCGGCGCTGCGCAAATTTGCTGATGTGTTTCCCCCGCTGGCGGTGTACCGGCGTGAGATCGACCTGGACGCCTATCTGGCCGGCGAGACGGACGGCCTGCCGAACCGGCAGGTGTTGCTGGAAGAGCTGGTGATGTTGTGGCTGACGAACATGAATCCGGCCACCGCGCCCTTCCAGGAACTGTTCGACGATGCCGGATTGGAGCAGGAAACGGCCTACCCCGCGGTCATGGACGCCCTGTATCGGTTTTTCGACGCGCAGCCGCCGTTCGGGCCGGATCATCAGCAGCTCATCGATTTGCTGCGCGCGCCGTCCCTCGCCTGCCCGCATTCGCTGTCCGGCCAGCTCGAATATATCCTCAGCCGCTGGGGCGCGCTGATCGGCAAGTTCCTCTACCGCCTGTTGAGCGGTCTCGACCTGATTAAGGAAGAGGAGAAAGCGGTCTTCGGCGGCCCGGGGCCGTCGCTGGTCTACGATTACCGCGGCATGCTGGACGAGCCGGAGCGGTTCAGCGCGGACAAGGACTGGATGCCGCGCACCGTGCTGATCGCGAAGAACACCTACGTCTGGCTGGACCAGCTTTCGAAGAAATACGGGCGGAACATCCACCGGCTGGACCAGATCCCCGACGAGGAGCTGGACATCCTGGCGCGGCGCGGCTTCACCGGCCTGTGGCTGATCGGGCTGTGGGAGCGCAGCCCGGCTTCCGCGCGCATCAAGCAGATGATGGGCAACCCGGAGGCGGTGGCGTCCGCGTATTCGGTGTCCTCCTACGATCCGGCGCAGGACCTGGGCGGTGACGAAGCCCTGGAGCAATTGCGCGCGCGGGCGTGGCAGCGCGGCATCCGGCTGGCCAGCGACATGGTGCCCAACCACGTGGGCATCGACTCGCCGTGGGTGGTCAATCACCCGGACTGGTTCATCCAACTATCCTACAGTCCCTTCCCGGCCTACTCCTTCAGCGGCCCCAACCTGTCGTGGGACAGCCGCGTGGGCATCTTCATCGAGGATCATTATTACGATCGCTCCGACGCCGCGGTGGTATTCAAACGGGTGGATTTCTGGACGGGTAACGAGCGCTACATTTATCACGGCAACGACGGCACCAACATGCCGTGGAACGACACCGCGCAGTTGAATTACCTGATTCCCGAGGTACGCGAGGCGGTGATCCGGACGATTCTGCACGTCGCGCGCAACTTCCCCATCATCCGCTTTGACGCGGCGATGACGCTGGCGAAGAAGCACTACCAGCGCCTGTGGTTCCCCGAATCCGGCTCCGGCGGGGCCATCCCCGCGCGCGCGGAGCACGGGCTGACGTGGACACAGTTCAACGACGCCTTCCCGGTGGAGTTCTGGCGCGAGGTTGTGGACCGCGTGGCGCAGGAGGCGCCGGACACGCTGCTGCTGGCGGAGGCGTTCTGGCTGATGGAGGGCTACTTCGTGCGCACGCTGGGCATGCATCGCGTCTACAACAGCGCGTTCATGAACATGCTGCGCGACGAGGACAACGCCAAGTACCGCTCGGTGATGAAGAACACCATGGAGTTCGATCCGGAGATTCTCAAGCGCTTCGTGAACTTCATGAACAATCCGGACGAGCGCACCGCGGTGGAGCAGTTCGGCAAGGACGACAAGTATTTCGGCATCTGCGTGCTGATGTCCACGCTGCCCGGCCTGCCCATGTTCGGGCACGGGCAGATCGAGGGTTTCACGGAAAAATACGGCATGGAATACCGGCGCGCTTACTGGGACGAGCAGGCGGATCAGTATCTGATCGCCCGGCACGAGCGGGAGATCTTCCCGCTGCTCCACCGGCGGCCCATCTTCGCCGGCGTGAGCGACTTCCTGCTCTACGATTTTTACGCGCCGGAGGGGCACGTCAACGAGGACGTCTTCGCCTATTCCAACCACCTGGGCGACGCGCGCGGGCTGGTGGTCTATCACAATAAGTTCGCCGATTGCAGCGGATGGATCCGCACCTCCGCCGCCTACGCAGTAAAAGGGACGGGCGGCGAGAAGACGCTGCGGCAGCGCTCGCTGGGCGAAGGCCTGGGCCTGACGCCCGATGCCGACTGCTATGTCATTTTTCGCGACTCCATCCGCGACCTGGAATTCATCCGCAGCAGTCGGGAGTTGTGCGAGCGCGGGCTGTTCGTCGGGCTGGGCGCCTACCAGTATCACGTATTCCTGGATTTCCACGAGGTGCGCGACGACGCGACCCGCCGTTACGCCGACCTGTGCTCCTACCTGAACGGGCGCGGGGTGCCGAGCATCGACGAGGCGCTGCGGGAGGTGTTCCTGCAGCCGGTGCTCGGACCGTATAAGGAAATAGTGAACGCGGGCATGTTCCGCTACCTGCTCGACGCGCGCGGCGAGACGCCGAATCCGGCGGCGCTGGAGGAGGCGGCGAGGAAGATGCTGGCGCTGCTCCGCGCGGTAAAGGACTTCACCGGCGGAAACGGCGACGAAGCTGCGGTCGCCCGCGAGGTGCGGGAGGAGCTGGAGACCGCATTGCGCCTGGCGGATGCACTGCCGCCGTCGCTTGCCGCGACCCGCCTGGCGGATGATGAAGCGCGCTGGCATACGCTGTTCGGCTGGCTGTTCACCCATGCCCTGGGCCGCATGTCCGCCGACGCGGACCCCGCGGGATCGAGCCGGGCATGGATCGACGAGTGGCTGCTGGGCCGCATCCTGGCCGGCACGTTCACCGAGCTGGGGCGCGACGAGGGCGCGGCGTGGTGGGCGGTGGGCATCGTAAAACTCCTCACCACGCACCAGCGCTGGAGTACCGGGACACCGGATGAGCCACTGAACGCCTTCAACGTGCTGACACGCTTATTGAGCGACGCGGATGTACGGCACTTCCTGAAGGTGAACCGCCACCAGGACGCGCTGTGGTTCAACAGCGAGGCGTTTGACGAGCTGCTGAGGTGGATGCTGACCATCGACCTGCTGCACGGCGCCAATCCCGCTGCTGCCGCCGTCATCGAAGAGCTGCAGCGGGCGAAGGATGAATCCGGTTATCAGGTCGAACGGTTGCTGGAGGCGACGGAGAAGGCGCTGGCGTTATAGTTCCTGGGATCGCAGGCGTCCCGCGCCAAGCCTTTTCCGTGCAGGCGCGGGACGCCTGCGATCCCAGGAATTACCACTCGTAATGCACGTCCCCCCATTCCTCGTTCATGCGGACGTTGAATTTGCGGAGGAGCTGGCAGCCGAGGGCGAAGGGGTCGTTGAGCTTCTTCAGTTTGCGCTGTAGCATCGCCTCAAATTCCGCGCACAGGTTCTCGTTCTGCGCCAGGTTATACATCTGGTATGGGTCGGCTTCGTTATCGAAAAGCAGCCAGGGGCCGAGGTGGTCGCGGACGTAGGTGTAGCGCACTGTGCGCAGACCGCGGAAGTCCCGCCCGCCGGTGTTGTATTTGATCTGGTGGAAAGGACAGTAGCATGCCAGGTAAGCGCCGCCGTCATCCACCTCATCCTCGCCGAGAATAGTCGGAGAGAAATCGCACCCCTCGACGGAATCCGGGATGGGCGCGCCGCAGAGGCCGAGCATGGTGGGCATGACATCAGGCGAGTTCAAGGGAGATTTCACTTCACGCGCTTCCATACCCAGACTCGCCGGCCAGCGCAGCAGGAAGGGTATCAGGATGGATTCGTCATGCGGCCACTGCTTCTTCCAAAGGCCGTGACTGCCGTGCATATCCCCGTGATCGGAGGTGAAGACGACGATCGTATCCTCTGCCAGGCCGGCGCGCTCCAATTCCGCCAGCAGCGCCCCGAAACAGTCATCCAGCGCGCTGCAGTGGGCGTAATACCCCGCCAGATCTTTCTTCGCCCGCGCAGCCGCGTCTTCCGGCACGTTTGGTCGCAGAATAATTGTATCCGGTTGATACAGCGCGCGGAAACGTTCCGGCACTATGTGATACGGATCGTGCGGCGGTCCCCAGGAGAGGAAAAGGGCGAAGGGCTCACGACGGTCCGTTCGCCCACGCAGATATTCGCACGCGGCGCCGGTTTGCGCTTCGGCATCGTAGCCGGCCCAGGTCAGCGGGGTGGGGGCGCCGGCGTAGTAGCGCGAATTGTTGTAGTCATGTGTGCACTCAAATCCGAGCCAGTGCTTGAATCCCATCCGGTCTTCCGGCGGGATAAATGCCGAGCGCCGTGGACCGTGGACGTGCCACTTGCCGATATAAGCGGTGTCGTAGCCGGCGGCGTTCAAGGCATCCGCGATCGAGGCCGGATTCCCCCGAATCCGCTGGTCGTTCACGATCATCCCATGCGTCAGCGGATACTGGCCGGTGAGGAGGGAAGCGCGGTAGGGACTGCAGACGGGATACCCGCTGACCGCGTTGCGCAGGTTGACGCTTTGCGCGGCAAACGCATCGATATTCGGCGTGCGCACGTTCGGGTCGCCGGCATAGCCGCAGGCCTGCGCCCGCCACTGGTCGCCGAAGACGAAGAGTAAATTCGGGAAGGCTGGCATACTACCTGACAATATTCATTCAATAGTCCCGCAAACCCTCTCATGCGGGGCAGACGCTGCATCCGAATGGCGGGGAGATTGTGAACGGCTGACCGAAATACAGTATCCGGCGTACGTAGTAAGCCACGCAGCGGAGCGGAGTGGCGTCGAATTATGCGAACGGATGCGTCAACGGACGCCACTCCGCTGCGGCTGCGTGGCATACTACGAACGGGCTTGCTTATTCACTGACACCTGGGGGGAATGTTATCTAAAAGCGTAACAGAGCCGATATTTATCAAGTATATGTGCCTGAAGCATAACTCATGGTAGAATAGCTACCGGCAGGTTACCGATGAAGACATCACCGCTCCAGTTACAGCTTATCGTCATTGCCGCCTGCGGCCTGCTGGTGTTTGCAGCGGGCCTTATGGCGCCGAAGTATAAGCCGCTCGACGATTTTCGTTTCCTGCTGCTGATCGCGCTGCTGCTGGTGCTCTCCTCGACGGCCATCCGGGCATGGGTGAAGCGCGAGGCACTGCTGGAAACAACGCCGCCGGAGGGGCAGGAGCGCGTTCCGCGGATGGTGGCCTTCTTCGCGCATCCGGTGACGTTGACCGTGCTGCTGGCGGCGGTGCTGGCATCCCGCGCGTTCGCCAAGTCGGCTCGCGCTATGTTCAACGACGAGGCGATCTGGAACTATGTGGCGCATGCCTGGCTTCACTTCGGATTGCCGCCATACGCCGGCACGGTGGAGAACAAAACCCCCGGCATCTTCTACCTGTTTGCGGTGAGCAATCTGCTGGCCGGCGTCAATTTCTGGTTTCCCCGATTGCTCGGCATTCTCACCAGCGCGCTGACGGGATACGGCATCTATGCGATCGGCAGGCGGCTCAGCGGGTGGGAGGTGGGCCTGCCGGCGATGCTGCTATACGGGCTGACGACGGCCAGCCTGGCCCTGGACGCCCCTTTCACCGCACAGACCGAAACGTTCATGCTGGCGTTTACCGTGCTGGCGGCCTGGTTCCTCGTCACCACGCGGCAGGCGCCGACGCTGCATGCGCACCTGCCGGCCATCTTTTTCGCCGGCTGCAGCCTGGGCGCGGCCATCGCCTTCAAGCAGACGGCCGTCATCACCGCGGCCGGGCTGTTTTTCCTCTACCTGTCGCTCAAAGCGCCCCACGCGCGGAGGGTGGGCGCCGTCATCAGAGACTGTCTGGTCTTCGCCGGCGGGATGGTGCTGATCACCTTTGCCAGCCTGACGCCGCTGCTGCTCAGCCATGTCTCCATCGCCGATTATCTGCACGGCGCCTGGCTGCTGCTCGGCGAGTCCGGCAGCTCCGTCGCGTCGCTGACTGTCCGGCTGAACCGGGCCATGTGGATTCTGGAATCGGTGGACTTGCAGATTTACCTGGTGCTCATCATAGTGCTGCTGGCGGTGCGCAAGCGGCTGCCCGCGACGGTTCCCGCGGCCGGGCTGGCAACCTGGCTCCTCGTCGAGCTGTTCGCGGTCAATTCATCCGGCACCTATTGGGGGCATCAACTACGGCAGGCGCTGCCCCCGTTGGTTCTGCTCGGCGGGATGGCGTGGTGGTCGCTGATCAGCGCGAACTACACGCGGGCGCCGGCGCTGCACTGGCCGCACCATGCATTGATCGCCATCTCGATCGCGCTGATCTGGACGCCGCCGCTGGGGTGGTGGCCGTTGAGCGCGCAAGCGGGCGCCGCGCGCGAAACATACACCTGGGTACGCGAGCATACCGGGGGGCAGGATTACGTATATACTTTCGGCGTGCTGAGCGCCAACCAGATCCTTGTGTATACCGGACGGCGCGCGTCCAGCCGGCATTTCAACCAGTATTTCATCAAATCACCGGGCGTCGAGGCGGAAATGCGGCACGACCTGGCCGCCAGGCCGCCGGCGTATATCGTCATCGAGATGCATCGCAGCCTGTCGCTGCTGGAAGAGTTGAAGGTGCCGCCATGGGTCGATGCACTGATCGCGAAGTCGTATCACCTGGAGAAAAAATTTACCTACACGTACAGGACCCTGCTCGACGACCAGGGGATTAATGGCTTCCTCGTTTATCGGCGGACAGCTCCCGAACGTAGATCGCGCCCAGCGGATAACTCGGCGGAGTGAGGCGCAATCCCGGTTTAGAATAAAGCGATGTCGCGTCGTAGATCAGGTATTGCGCCTCCGGCGGCAGCGGCTTGCGCGGCCCCACAAACGGGCGGAGGGTGATGAGCCGCCGGGTAAATTTCTCGCCGAAAAACAGGTATTCCGGGGGGATGCGGCTCACGTCGATGGCGACCACGGCATCCGGGGGTACGACGGTATCGAACATGAACAGATTCAACCCCGGGGCTTCGCGCAGCAGGAGCTGTGACTGCGTGAGCGCGAAGACGAACGGCACGGCCTTGCCTTCGTAATCCCGGTGGGGGATAAGCGCGGTACCGGTGCGGAATGAGGCGGCGATGAGGGCATTCACGCACCCCAGTATGACCACTATCCCCAGGTACATCCGCCCCGGTCTGGAATGCGGCAGCGCGAAGAAGGCGGCGAGGGGCGGCAGGGCGAACAGCGTCCCGGTGGTGAAGAATCGCCCGTGGAATGGATCATACGGGATGATGAAGCACAGAACCAGGTAATACAGCAGCGCGGCGGCGGCGAAGACCTTCATCGCGGTGGGGTAACGCCTTTGCACCAGCGCCAGCCACACGACCGGCCAGGCCAGCAGGAATCCCAGCATCCCCCAGGAAGAGAGGGTTTCGTCCGCGCGGATATGCTTCCGGTAGGAGAAGGGGAACCGCGAGCTAGCACCTTGCGTCGATTCCAGGTTCAGGTGGAGGCTTGAGAAGGCGGCGCGCGGGATCGCGGTCAACGCCGCCTGCGCGCGATCGGCATACGGCACGGGATACCAGCCGTCCAGCACCAGGAAGTCCACCCCGTACCGCAGCACGTTCAGCAGGCCGTCCGCGACCATGCCCGGCAGGGGCCGGCGCTCCTGCGTATATTTTTCCCTTGCCTCGCGCGGGCCGAAGGGGTCGTGAAAGCGGCTGAGATTGTCCCAATACCCGGACGGCAGGATGAGCATCGCGCCGGCAACGGCCAGCGCGGCGAGCGCCACCCCGAGATGCTTTCCGGCGATCGACGGCCTGGTGAACAGGGCATATCCGGCGATCAGCGCGAGGGGGGGCAACGTGACGAGAAAGGTGGCCTTCACCCCGACGGCCAGCGCGAAGGCCATCATGGCCAGGATGAGGTATTTCGTGCTTCGCCACTCTCGATACGCGAATACGAAATACAGCGTTGCGCCGATGAAGGCGGTGAGGATCAGGTCGTTCTGCGCCGTGGACGCCTCGGTCAGGCAGATGATCAGCAACCCAAAAATGAACGCGGCAAAAGCGCCGGCCTGCCGGCGCTGCCCGAGGTGGCGGCAGATGCCGTAGAGGGCCAGCATGCAGATCAGGTAGGCGATGAATTGCACGAGCTGTGTCAGGCAGGCGAAGCCGGAGGTGAGATAAGCATACAGGTGCAGGATGGTGGCGACCTTCGGATACACCACCTGCGCCCAGTATCCCGCGTCATAATAGCCCAGGTTGCCCTGCTGCAGGTAATAGACCATGCGCGCGAGGTGATACTGGTGGGCGTCCGGCGTGGCCGGCTCCAGCGTGGCCACCTCGATGAAGTTGATCGCCGCCACCAGGCCCACCGTGATCGCCAGCACGAGCAGCAGTCGCACGCTGAAATTCTTCCGGTCCGCGCCGGCGATGCGCCGTTCGATGTCCCGCGGCATTTCCGGCCTGCGCAGGCAGACCGCGCGCAAGGCCGGGTTGAACGCCGGCGGCAGGCTGGCCAGCGCAAAGGCCGTCACCCCCGCCTGCGCCCACCAGGCCAGACTGCTCAGCCGACCCATCCAGGAGAGCAGATACCCCTGCAGGACGATGATCGCCGAGAGCAGCACCGCAAAGGTCAGCAGAAACGCCACCCGCGTGTGCACCCGCGCCATCCGCGCCAGCAGGAGGGCGGCGGCAAATACCGAGAGCACCGAGATGAGCCCGTACAAAATATCCATACGCATCGCATAGTTCGCAGATTATTTCATCCGCAGATTAAAACGATTAAAAAGATTAATAATTTTCATTTCAATCATTTCAATCTGCGGTTTCCATTACTTCGTTTCGTGATATGCCTCCTCCGCATTCACCGCCCACAGGTTGTCTTTCTCCTTCACGCCGGACAGGATGTTTTCCACGGCGGACATCGCGGTCAGCATGGAGTGGTCCATGTTGTTGTAGCGGTGCATGCCGTTGCGGCCGATGAGGAAGAGGTTTTCGAAGCGGTCGGTGTATTCGCGGATGCGGTCGAAATCCTTGTAGGTGCCGAAATAGGCCGGGTAGGCCTTTTTGACGCGGATGACGGTGGTATCCAGCACGTCCTCCGGGTCGGCCACGCCGATGGCGGACAATTCCCCCAGTGCCAGGCGGGTGAAGGCTTCGTCCCCCGTGCGCCAGAGCTCGTCGCCTTCGGTGCTGAAGTATTCCATGCCGATCCACACGGTGTTTGGATCGGCGACCATGTAAGGGCTCCAGTTGTTGAAGATCTGCAGGCGGCCCACCTTCACGTCCGGTTCCTGAATGTAAATCCAGTTGTCGGGCACGATATCGTTCACCGTTTTGCGCTCGGTTGTATTATGCAGCTTCAGCCGCTTGAGCAGCACGCCGACGGTGATGAAATCGCGATATTGCAACCCCTGTGCCACCGCGCGCACCGGCTCCGGCGCGGGCAGGCAGGCGATCAATTCGCGCACCGGCATGCTGGAGAAGACATAATCGCCTTGCAGGATTACGCGCTCCCCGTTTTCGTTTTCGGCGATTACCCCGGTCACCCGTCCGTCGTCCGTCAGGATGCCGGCGACTGTCATGCCCATCCGCACTTCGCCGCCGTGCTCCTGCACTTCGCGCGCCACCGTCTCCCACAGTTGCCCCGGGCCGTATTTCGGGTAGAGGAAGGACTCGATCAGGCTGGTTTCCGTGCCCTGCTGCGCGGTGACCGATTTGCGGGAGGTTATGCTTTTCAGCGCGTGCAGGATCGCCCTGGAAAGGGACAATCCCTTCACCCGCTGCGCGCCCCAGTCGGCCGGGATGTCGCGGCACGGCACGCCCCACACCTTTTCGGTGTAATCGCGGAAGAAGGTGCGGTACAGCTCGCGACCGAAGCGGTTGATGAAGAAATCCTCCAGCGACACCTCATGCCTGTTCGGGAAGCAGCGGGCGGCGAAATAGCTGGCGGCGATCTTCGCCATGCGCGAAATGCCCAGGTTGGCGACCGTGGTGCGGCTGAGCGAGACGGGGTAGTCGAAGAACTTGCGCAGGAAGAGGATGCGCGACAGGCGGCTGCGCACCAGCATCACCTCATCCGTCGTCTCCGGGTCGGGCGCGGGGCGCGTCTCGGCAGTGCCGCCGAGCGGGCGGCAGGAGACGGTGGTCGCCAGCTCGATTTGCCGGTTCAGCAGGCGGTCGTCGCGGGCGGGCTCGCCCTGCATGGGGAAAATGTTGAGCCACCACTCCATCACGCGGTCGGATTTGGAGAAGAAGCGGTGGCCGCCGATATCCATGCGGTTGCCGCGGTAGCGGGCGGTGCGCGAGATGCCGCCGATCTCCCCGGAGGCTTCCAGGACGATCGGGTGAATGTCGGTTTTATCGAGCAATTCGTAGGCCGCGGTCAACCCCGCCGGCCCGGCCCCGATGATGAGTGCCGTTTGCTTCATTGTTGCATCTCGTGCTGCGAGTAAGCTATGTCTATTACCGTAGGGAACGCCCTCCGCGGCATTCCTGTTTTCGCATTTTCACACCGTGCGGATTAACACAACCGGAACGCCGCAGAGGGCGTTCCCTACGATCGCATTTCTTGCCGGAAGATCAACAGCTTGCGGCTGATGAAATTCCAGCAGAATGCCAGCCCCAGCGCCGCGCACTTTGCCACCATATAATGGATGTGCCACTGGTCATACAGCAGCCAGATCACGCCCCAGGTGATCACCAGACCGCCCAGCGAGAGCGCGGTGAACACGAGGAAACTGACCGTCGCGTTGCCCGGCACGACGGAGAATACCCACAGGCTGCAAAGCGCATACTGCACCACGCCGCCGACCAGGTAGCTCAACGTCGCGGCGGCCAGCGGGTGCCAGCCGGCCAACTGTACCAGCAGGAAATATCCGAGGGTGTCGATGCCGGCGGCAACCACCGAGACCGCCAGCGCGCGCGGCACCTGCAGCGCCAGCGACCGTGTCGGCGAGAAGCAGACGGTGAATACTTGCCGGGATGTGAGTGGGCCAGGCTGTATCATAAGCGGAAAAATGCCTTCCGAGTGCTATTATTCCATGATACGGCACGGTAGTCCATACCTCTGGAGCAGTAACCGTTCACGGAGGGCCTGCCGCGTCTCCCCCTCACCCCCCGACCCCCTCTCCCCGATGAGAGGGAGAGAAACTGGTG
>Ga0315284_10015098_pt1 | contig 10984 bp, 6 predicted proteins | sample YL17G09_16_MG_FD_203696 | JGI IMG/M metagenome (GOLD analysis project Ga0315284, IMG submission 203696) | Sediment microbial communities from Yellowstone Lake, YNP, Wyoming, USA - YL17G09_16 | ecosystem: Environmental > Aquatic > Freshwater > Lake > Sediment | place: USA: Wyoming | collected...
CTGCCTCCCGACGCCATCCGCTGGGTGTTCGACCTGAACTTCCTGGGCACACTCCTGCCCAGCCAGGTCTTTGGCCAACCGATGGCAGAACAGGGCGCAGGCTGTATCCTCAACGTCTCTTCGATGAGCGCCTTCCGCCCACTGACCCGCATCCCGGCCTATTCGGCGGCCAAGGCGGCGGTGAGCAATTTCACCCAGTGGCTGGCAGTACACATGGCACAGGAGTATTCATCCCGCATCCGCGTCAACGCCATTGCCCCCGGCTTTTTCCTGACCGAACAGAACCGCTTCTTGCTGACCGAAGAGACAACTGGAAATCTGACCCCGCGCGGCCGTACCATCATTGAGCACACGCCTATGGGCCGCTTCGGCGCTCCCGAGGACCTGGTTGGCACCGTGGTGTGGCTGCTTTCTCCCGCCGCAGCCTTCGTCACCGGCGTGGTCGTGCCGGTGGATGGCGGCTTCTCAGCCAATAGCGGCGTATGACACCTGTCGAGGCTGTCACGAAGGTCAGTGCTCACCGGCCTGCACGCGCGTCCGAACCATTGGAGGTGCTCGATGCTTTACCCGCAGTCGAATCCCTTTCGCCAGACGATTGACCTTTCAGGATTCTGGGATTTTCGTTTTGACCCGGACCGGCGAGGAGAGCAAGCCAGATGGAGCGAGGGCTTTGCCGGCGGACGCCCCATCGCCGTCCCTGCCAGTTGGAACGACCAGTTCGAGGACGGGCGGGACTACTTGGGCCCTGCCTGGTACCAAACCCGCTTCGACCTGCCGTGGGGGTGGAGTGAACGGCGGGTGGTAACGCAGATCTTGGGGCACGATGGCGTCGTGCACGTGCGGCTGGAGCAAGCGGGCGGCATCATCCCCACCGCGCGCTTTACCCTGCGGGGGCACGGCACACAAGTTTCGGTAGAAGCGCTGTCCACGAGAGAGGTAACGCTGACGGTGCCCAATGCAGCGCCGTGGACGCCCGGCTCGCCCAGTCTATACGACCTGACGGTGGAACTGGTGCAGGGCGGGGCGGCCTGCGACCGCTACACGCTGCCGGTCGGTATCCGCACCGTCGCCGTGGATGGCGATGCCCTGCTCCTCAACGGCCAGCCCATTTTGCTCAAGGGTTTCGGCCGCCACGAGGATTTTCCGGTGGCGGGGCGGGGACTCGTGCCGGCGGTGATCGTCAAGGACTATGCACTGATGAAGTGGGTGGGGGCCAATTCGTTCCGTACCACCCACTACCCCTACTCTGAGCAGATGATGGACCTGGCCGACCGGTTGGGCTTGATGGTGATTGACGAAACGCCTGCGGTGGGACTGTTCTTCCACGAAGAGGGGTTGGAGCGGCGGCTGGCCCTGTGTCGCCAGTACACGCGAGAGTTGATCGCCCGCGACAAGAACCATCCCAGCGTCATCGTGTGGAGCCTGGCCAACGAGCCGCACTCCCTGCGCCCGGCAGCCAGGCCGTTTTTCCGCGACCTGTACGACCTGGCCAGGTCGCTCGACGCCACGCGGCCGGTGACGGTTGTCAGTTGTATGGGATTGGGGGAAGAGGCGTTCGAGATCGAGGTCGCGAACAGCAAACCCTACGTCGTAGGGCAGCACGTCTGGAACTTGTGCGACTTTAAGACGGGGCAGGCGGTGCACCGGATGGGAGGCATGAACCTGAAGGGGGTATTCACGCGGGATCGGCGGCCCAAACTGGCCGCGCACCGGCTGCGGGAGACGTGGAGCAGCCAATGAATGGCTGGGTACGAACGAATACTTCTTTGGAGGTCATGGATGTCTGACGTATGCAAAGCAGCCGACCACTTGGCAGAGTTGGAACGCCAGTACGATTTCTTCGTCGGCATAGACTCCGATGGCTGCGCGTTCGACACGATGGAGATCAAGCACAAAGAGTGCTTTATCCCCAACATCATCAAGCATTGGGGGCTGCAGGCGGTCTCCAAGTACGCCCGGGAGGCGGGTGAGTTCGTCAACCTATACTCCAAGTGGCGCGGCATCAACCGCTGGCCGGCCCTGGTGATGGTCTTCGATCTCCTGCGCGAGCGGCCGGAGGTGCAGGCGCGGCACGCGGCTGTCCCCCAGGCTCCCCGCGTCCGGGAGTTTATCGCCGACGAGGCCTTCCCCAAGAGCAACGACGGCCTGCGGGCCTACATGGCCGCCCACCCCGATCCGGAATTGGATACGGCGTTGGCCTGGACGACCGGCGTCAACGCCAGCGTGGCCGACATGGTACACGGGGTGCCCCCCTTCCCCTATCTGCGCGAGAGCCTGGAGTACCTGGCCGACAAGGCCGACATGATGGTCGTCTCCGCCACGCCGGTGGAGGCACTGGTCCGAGAGTGGGAGGAGCACGACATCGCCCGCTATGCGCGCGCCATCGCCGGGCAGGAGATGGGCTCCAAGAGCCAGCACCTGGAGTTGGCCGCCAGGGGCAAGTACGCCCCCGATCACATCTTGATGATTGGCGATGCACCGGGGGACATGCAGGCCGCCAGGCAGAATGGCGCTCTCTTTTGTCCGATCAACCCGGGCCGCGAGGACGAATCCTGGCGCCGGTTCTACGAGGAAGCGGTGCACAAATTCCTGGCCGGCACGTACGCGGGCGAGTACGAGACAGCGCTCGTGGCAGACTTCGAGGCACTGCTGCCGGAAGTGCCACCGTGGAAGAAATGATGGAAGGCAGGATCCGCGATCTGGTGGCCGAGGGACTGGCACGGCTCGAATTGAAGGGAAAGCGCGTGCTGGCTATCATCCCCGATGGCACTCGTACCGCACCGATGCCCCTGTTCTTCCGCTTGTTCGGCGAGATACTGGGGAAGCAGGTGACAGCATTGGATTACCTGGTGGCGCTGGGGACCCACCCGCCGATGGACGAGGCAGCGTTGAGCCGGCTGGTCGGCGCGCCGGTGCACAACGGGCGAGCAGGTTCGGCGCGCATCTTCAACCATCGCTGGGACGAGGCTGCCACGTTCACCACGCTGGGAACCATCACGGAAGCGGAAACGCGCAATCTGAGCGAGGGGATGTTGGCGTTGGATGTGCCAGTCAGAGTCAACAAGATGGTCCTGGACTATGACCAACTCCTGGTGTGCGGGCCGGTCTTCCCCCACGAGGTGGTGGGGTTCTCTGGGGGGAACAAGTACTTTTTTCCGGGCATCGCTGGCCCCGAGATCATCAACGTGACGCACTGGCTGGGCGCGCTGTTGACCAGCCGGGCTATCATCGGCACGGTGGACACGCCGGTGCGCCGCATGATTGACCGGGCGGCCTCGTTCATCCCCACGCCACGGCTGTGCTGTGCCTTCGTGATACACGGGCAATCGCTGCACGGCCTCTACGTCGGCGCGATGGAGGAAGCCTGGCGCGCGGCGGCGGCACTGTCCGCCCAACTCGACGTCGTGTACGTGGAACGCCCTTTCCGGCGCGTGCTCTCGGTGATGCCCCACATGTACGACGACCTGTGGACCGCCGCCAAGGGCATGTACAAGATGGAACCGGCCATCGCCGATGGCGGAGAGGTCATCATCTACGCCCCCCACCTCACCGAAGTCTCGTACACCCATGGGAGACTCTTGGACGAGGTCGGCTACCACGTGCGCGATTACTTTCTCAAGCAGTGGGAGCGCTTCAAGGGGTACCCGTGGGGGGTATTGGCCCACTCGACCCACCTGCGTGGCACCGGCACCTACGAGCATGGCGTCGAGCGCCCGCGCATCCAGGTCACGCTGGCCACCGGCATCCCGCGCGAACGCTGCGAGCGGATCGGCCTGGGCTACCTGGACCCGGCGACAGTGGACCCCGAAGCGTGGGCCGGCCGTGAGGATGAGGGAATATTGCTCGTCAGGCGAGCGGGAGAAATGCTGTATCGTGTGAGAGGTAGTATGTGAAGGAGGCAAGTATGACTACTCAATGCGACATCGGCCTCATCGGCCTGGCGGTGATGGGGCAGAACCTGGTGCTCAATATAGAGAGCCACGGCTTCTCGGTGGCCGTCTACAACCGGACCACCGAGCGGACGCTGGAGTTTATGAAGGAGCAGGCGACCGGGAAAAACATCCACGCGGGCACCACGATCGAGGAATTCGCCGGCCTGTTAAAGCGCCCGCGCGCGCTTATGTTGATGGTCAAGGCTGGCGCGCCGGTAGATGAGATGATCGAGCAGGTGCTCCCCTACCTGGAGCCGGGCGACCTGATCGTGGACGGCGGCAACTCTTTCTTCAAGGATACGGAGCGGCGGGCTGAGGCAATGCAGAAGAAGGGGCTCTTGTACATCGGCACCGGCGTCTCGGGCGGGGAATATGGCGCGCTGCACGGCCCCAGCATCATGCCGGGCGGCCAGCCCGAAGCCTACGAGCGGGTGCGCCCCATGCTCGAGGCCATCGCGGCCAAGGTGAACGGCGACCCGTGTGTGACTTATATCGGGCCTCGCGGCGCCGGGCACTATGTGAAGACGGTGCACAATGGCATCGAGTACGGCGACATGCAACTCATCGCCGAGGCCTACGACGTCCTCAGCCGGGCGGGGGGGCTATCGGCGGCGGAGCTGCAGCAGGCCTTTGCCGGGTGGAATCGGGGCGAACTCTCATCGTACCTGATTGAGATCACGGCCGACATCTTCGCCAGGATGGACGACGAGACCGGCAAGCCGCTGGTGGACCTGATCCTGGACGAGGCGCAGCAGAAGGGCACCGGCAAGTGGACCTCGCAGAACGCGCTGGACCTGGGTGCCCCCACACCCACCATCAACGCCGCCGTGGAGAGTCGCATCATCTCCGCCTACAAGGAGGAGCGGGTGGCGGCCTCGCAAGTCCTGGCCGGTCCGGCTGCTGTGGTCCACGGGGACCGGCAGGCGCTGGTCCAGGACGTGCGGCAGGCGCTCTTTGCGGCCAAGGTCTGCTCTTACGCCCAGGGCATGGCCCTCCTGCGGGCGGCCAGCCACGAGTACGTCTACGGCCTCAACCTGGCTGCCATCGCTCGCATCTGGCGCGGCGGGTGCATCATCCGCGCCGTGTTCCTCAACGACGTCAGCCGGGCGTTCGAGCGGAACCCGGAACTCCCCAACCTGCTCCTGGACCCATACTTCAAAGAGGCAGTGGAGAGCCGCCAGGGTGCGCTGCGCCGCGTGGTCCAGGCCGCCGTGGGGGTGGGGATTCCGTGCCTGGCTTTCAGCGCCTCCCTGGCCTACTATGACGCCTACCGCACCGCCCGCCTGCCCGCCAATCTGACCCAGGCACAACGGGATTACTTTGGCGCGCACACCTACCGGCGCGTGGACAAAGAAGGGGTGTTCCACACCGAATGGACCCCAGAGGGGGCATAGCGATGGCCCAACCAAGAAACGTCGTCGTCGCCCAGTCGGGCGGCCCTTCACCGGTCATCAACAACTCGTTGCGGGGGGTCGTGGAGACCTGCACAGGGCTACCGGAGCACTTTGGCACGCTCTACGCCGGCCACCACGGCATCGAAGGCGTGCTCCGGGAGGAACTGCTGGACCTCTCTGCCCAGGATGCAGAGGAAATCGCGCTGCTGCGTACGACCCCGGCCGCCGGGGCCATCGGCACCTGCCGCTACAAACTCAAGGGGAGCCAGCAAGAGGATTTCGAGCGCATCGTCGCCGTCTTCAAGGCCCACGGCGTGGGCTACTTTTTCTACATCGGCGGCAACGACTCGATGGACACCGCTCACAAGGTGGCACAGTTGGCCCACGAACGGGGGTTGGACCTGGTGGCCACCGGTGTACCCAAGACAGTGGACAACGACGTAGGGGACGACGAGTTCAAACTGATTGACCACACCCCCGGTTACGGCAGCGTGGCCCGCTACTGGGCGCTCGCCGTGCAAACTGCAGACCAGGAGAACGCCGGTTCCTCCCCCTCGGACCCGGTGCTAGTGCTCCAGGCCATGGGCCGCAAGATCGGCTTCATCCCCGCTGCCGCCCGCCTGGCCGATCCACAGCGGGAGATGCCGCTCCTCATCTTCTTGCGCGAGTCGGGGCTCACGTTGGCGCAACTGGCCGACCGGGTCAATGACCTGCTGCGGGAGCGGGGGCGGGCGCTGGTCGTCGTCGGCGAGGGGTTCGACGTCGGAGAAATCGGCGAGCGGAAGGACGTCTTCGGCCACACGATGTTCTCCTCCAGCGAGACGACCGTGGAACAGGTAGTGGTCAACTATCTCAACCAGGTCGGGCTGGCGGCCCGGGGGTCAGCGCGGGGCAACGTGCCCGGCACCGACCAACGCCACAACGTCATCGCCTCCTCCACAGTGGACCTGGAGGAGGCCTACCAGGTGGGGCGCAAGGCGGCCTTGATCGCCGTCGAGGAAGGGTCCGGCTACATGGCGACCATCCTGCGCGAGCCCGGCCCCCTCTACCGGGTGCACTACGACAAGGTACCCCTGGAGGTGGTGGCCAATTCCGAGCGCACGTTCCCCAAGGGCTGGATCGCCTCCTCGCGCACCGACGTCACCGACGACTTTGTGCGCTACGCCCGTCCGCTCATGGGTGAGGATTGGCCGAGCGTGCCGTTGGTCAATGGGCTACAGCGCTTCGCCCGCTTCAAGCCGGTCTTTGCCGGGCAGCGGCTGCCCGCCTACGTACCCCAGGCTCACCGCTAATACGAAAATCCACCCTCACCCCCAGCCCCTCTCCCTGGCAGGGAGAGGGGAGTCTGCCCCCTCCCCCTGGCAGGGAGAGGGGAGTCTGCCCCCTCTCCCCCTCGGGGAGAGGGCCGGGGTGAGGGGCGACTCTCGTCAGAGACCCTCGACCATTCCAACGCGAACCGGCGATTACACAGACAAGCCCCCCATACAGACATTGCCCGGCCGACGTATGCATGTTATAATCTCCCACAGATTGAAAAGACTCGTCCTGAATAGTGCGGTTGGAAGCAGTGCTGAGGAGTGGTCTTATGGCAGTGCGTTTCATTCTGACAGAATACGTAGAACAGGCGCTGGCCTATGCCACCTACGACAAACTGGAGGATGGTACGTTCGCTGGTCGTGTTACGCTCTGCAAGGGAGTGATAGCATTGGGGGTTACGCTGCGCGAGTGCGAGGATGAACTGCGTTCGACCCTGGAAGACTGGATCCTGGTTGGCCTGAAACTAGGACACCAGTTGCCGGCTTCCTGATCCCTGATCCCCGATCCCTGATTCCCAGGCTCAATTCTCGGCTCTTAAGGAGGTATAGCAATGAAACTCAAGCAGCGCTTCGCAACTTTGGTCGCAATCGCAGTCATTTTCACCAGCCTGCTGGCCTGCCTGCCCCTCCCCATATTCCGCACCCCGACGCCAGCCCTGACGCCGACCCCACCTCCACCGCCGGTACCGCCCCAGGTGGTCCAGACCATGCCGGAGCGGGGCGAGGAGCAGCCGCTCGACGCGCCGATCCAACTGGTCTTCGACCAGCCGATGGACCCGGCGTCGGTCGAGATGGCCTTTGCCATCGAGCCACAGGTCTCGGGCACCTTCGAGTGGCCCACGGCCCGCGTGCTGCAGTTCAAGCCGGCCGGAACCGGCTTCAAGCGCGCCGCACGCTACACCGTCACTGTCAAAGAGAATGCCCGCAGCGCCGAGGGCCTGGTGCTGAAAGCCCTGGTTCAGTTCCACTTTACCACCGTCGGCTTCCTGGAAGTGGCGGCCGTCCAGCCAGCCCAGGGCACGACCGAGGTCGCCCTGGACGCCACCGTCACCGTCCTCTTCAACCGCCCGGTGGTGCCGCTGACGGCCATCGAGGACCAGGGCAACCTGCCGCAACCGCTCACCTTCGTGCCGCCGGTCCAGGGCCAGGGGGAGTGGTTGAACACCTCGATCTACGTATTCACCCCCGAGCAGGGCTTCGAGCCGGCCACTACGTACAAGGCGCGCGTCGCAGCCGGGTTGGCCGACACCACCGGTGGCCTGCTGGCCGACGACTTTTCCTGGGAATTCACCACCATCGTGCCGGCCGTCGCCGCCACGCATCCCGGCCCCGATACCATCTACGTCAGCCCCGAGCCGACCATCTACGTGGCCTTCAACCAGCCGATGGACCACGCCTCCGCCGAAGCCGTTTTCACGCTGAAGAACGCGACCACCGGCCAGGCCATCGCGGGATCTTTCGAATGGCACGCCGAGGGATTGCTCCTGCCGGAAGGCAAGACCTCCTACTACGAACCCTACCAGTGGTCGTGGGGGGCGGGCAAGGGACCCGAGCGGGTGGGCGTGGAGACGATGGGCTTTACCCCGGCCCAGCCGCTCGAGTTCGCCACCACCTACATCGCCGAGGTCGCGGCGGGCACCCGGGGGGCGGCCGGCGGGCAAGCCGGTACCCCAGTCCCCTACAGGTGGGGCTTCACGACCATCGAACGCCCGTTCATCGTCAGCACTTCGCCAGCCGACGGCGAGCAGCGCGCCGACCCGTGGGGGGCGTTGGTTGTCTCCTTCTCCGGCCCGATGGACCCCGAGTCCGTAGTTGACAACTTTGCCATTAGCCCGCCCGTTTCGGCGACAAACGTATACACCTACTGGTGGGATAGCAACACCCAACTCGAAATCTCATTCCCTGTCCAGCCTAATAGCGACTACGAGGTGACCATCAGCGGCAACGTGCGGGGTCGCTACGGCCACACCCTGGGCCAGGACACGACCGTCCGCTGGCGTACCCGCGCGCTGGACCCCCAGGTCTACCTGCATACCTCCGGCAGCGTGGCCACCTACAATGCCTACACCGACACGCTCACCTACGCGACCGTCCGCAACGTGAGCCAGGTCAATTTCGCCCTCTATACCATGCCGCTGGAAGACTTTTTGCGCGCTAACGGGAGTGACTCGTGGGAATACTGGAACAATTACACCGGCAATGAGAAAAACCTCATCCGGCAATGGACGTTGGAGACCGACCCACCGCTGAACCGGAACCGCATCTACCGCACCAACCTGGCCGGCGACGCGGGAGGGGCGCTGCCGCCTGGGCTGTACTATCTGCAAGTGTGGGTGGGCGCGGAGGCGATCTATCCCGAGGCGCTCCCGGCGTCTGGGTCACTGGGACCCATCAAGCAGATGCTGACCGTCTCCCGCTACAACCTGAGCCTGAAGACGACCGCCACCGAGGCGCTGGTGTGGGCCACCGACCTGGCCTCCGGCGACGTGCTGCCTGGCTTGGACATCACGGTGACGGAAGAGAATGCTGCCCCCATCATACAGGGAACGACGAATCAAGATGGGGTCTTCACAGGCGCATACGACCACACCATGGACCGCTGGACGCCCATCTTTGCCGTGGCCGGCGACCTGCACAACCCGGGCCAGGATTTCGCCATCATCAGCACATGGTGGAGCGACGGCATCTCCCCCTGGAATTTTGGTGTGCCGGTAGAGGATTACCAGAATCCCTACGCCGCCTACTTTTTCACCGACCGCCCCATCTACCGCCCCGGCCAGACGGCCTACTTTAAGGGCGTCCTGCGCAACGACGACGACGCCCACTATTCTCTGCCCGCGCAGAACGCCAACGTGAACGTCGTGATCTGGGACCCCCAGGGCACCAAGGTCTTCGAGAGCGACCTGCCCGTCAACGACATGGGCACGCTGAACGGGAAACTCGACCTGGGCGAAGAGGCGGCGCTGGGCACCTATTCCATCAATGCCACTTACGACGAGCAGTCGTTCGGCACCTCCTTCCAGGTCGCCGAGTACCGCAAGCCCGAGTTCGAGGTGACGGTCGAGGCCGACAAGCCCGAGTACGTCCAGGGGGATACGATCAACGTCACCTCCCAGGCCACCTACTTCTTCGGCGGCCCGGTTGCCGACGCCCAGGTGCGCTACAGCGTCCTGTCCGCTGACTACTTTTTCAATTACCAGGGCCAGGGCTGGTGGGATTTTGCTGACTACGACTACTTCTGGGGAGGCGGTGGAGGCTACGGCGAAATCATCGCCGACGGCACCGGCACGACCGACGCGCAGGGCCGTTTCACCTTCCGCCTGGAGGCCGACATTGCCGAAAGGATCACCAGCCAGCGCTTTACGCTGGAAGTCACCGTCACCGACGTCAACAACCAGGAGGTCTCGAACCGCACCGAGGCCATCGTCCACAAGGGGCTGTACTACATCGGCCTGCGGCCCGAACGGTACGTCGGCACGGTCGGCCAGGAGAACCGCGTCAACGTCATCACCGTGGACTGGAACAGCGAGCCAGTGCCGAACCAGGAACTGACCGTCGTCTTCGCCGAACACAACTGGTACAGCGTCCAAAAACTGGCCGAGGACGGCAGTTACTATTGGGAGAGCGCCGTCGAGGACGTGCCGGTCTTTACCACCACGGTCACGACGGACGGCGAAGGAAAGGGAACGGCCAGTTTTACACCCGAAAAGGGTGGCACTTATAAAGTGATCGCCAGCGGACTCGACCAACGAGAAAACAAGGTCCAGAGTGCCACCTACGTGTGGGTCAGCGGCACCGGCTACGTCAGTTGGCGGCAGGAGAACAACGACCGCATCCAGTTGGTCGCCGACAAGCGGCAATACCAGGTCGGCGACACGGCAACCATCCTCATCCCCCATCCGTACCAGGGCCCGGTCAAGGCGCTCATCACCATCGAGCGCGGGCACATCTATCGCCATTGGGTGCAGACGCTGGAGACCAACTCGGAGCAGATCGAAATCTCCATCACCGCAGACCTCATCCCCGACGTCTTCGTCTCAGTCGTCATCGCCAAGGGCGTGGACGAAACGACGCCGCTCCCGGACTTTAAGGTCGGCTGCGTGCAACTCGCCATCGAGACGAAGGACAAGGAACTGAACATTGCCCTGACTCCCGACCGGCGGGCCGACGAGCACTACCAGCCGGGCGATACGGTGACCTACGACGTGCGCGTGACCGATAGCGCCGGGAACCCGGTGCAGGCAGAACTGGCGCTCAACCTGGTGGACAAGGCGGTGCTGACGCTGGCCGATCAACCCGGGCCGGACATCGTGGGCTACTTTTGGCGCCAGCGCGGCCTGGG
>Ga0315284_10015102_pt1 | contig 10983 bp, 11 predicted proteins | sample YL17G09_16_MG_FD_203696 | JGI IMG/M metagenome (GOLD analysis project Ga0315284, IMG submission 203696) | Sediment microbial communities from Yellowstone Lake, YNP, Wyoming, USA - YL17G09_16 | ecosystem: Environmental > Aquatic > Freshwater > Lake > Sediment | place: USA: Wyoming | collected...
ATATTATTTTGTAATAAAAACGAACGAATAAATTAAAATTAGATACTTAAACTATAATTTGTAATGAAGAGTATTGTTAATATTAGACAACAATAGAAAACCAGTAATAACAGCAATTAATTTTTTAAGAATATCTGTATCCCTAATTTCAAAACCAAACAATTGAAAACAAGCCCAGTCAGCATTTAATTTTGCATTTAATATAAGCCAATCAATACTACTAGATGTTTCATTACCTGTAATAACATTTCTTAATGATAATTCTTTGATAAAGTTCATTTTTTTATTCATGGCTGCTTTTAATTTATCTTTATTATTTACATCATCAAGTATATTTATTTTATTATCTATTAATTTTAATTCTTCAACATTTGATTTAGAAAGTATATATGATTCATAAGTATCTCCAATTATATTTTCAAATTTACTTTTTGACATAAATACATCAACTGATTTTGATGTATTGATAACATCTGAAATTTTTGACACAGCATCTTTAATACAACTAATAGAATATATGTATATTGATTCAATAATAACAAACCATGCAATGTCAAAATATGTTATTATACCCACATAAGATGTTCCAAAATTAGAATATGTAAAATAGCATCCGAGCATACCCAAAATAGTTAAGTATGAAAATATATTGTTCAATTTATCTACCGATTTTGTATGAAAACCCTTCAGTTCTGAAAATTCTTTAATAACAGAATGAAGTGTACTATCATTTAAATTTTTATTAAGTAATTCATTTAATTTTTTACTATAATTTTTTATATTTATACCATGAACTACAAATATGGTAGAAAATGTTATAATGTTTGCAAAAAATATATTATATGCATAAAATTTATCTACTACTATCATAACACATAAGAAAAATTTCCCGGCATCACTTGTTTGATCATATATTAAAGAATAAGCATTGACGTTTATTTTTTGTGTCAGTAAAATAACTGAAATTATCGGTATTATTGCACTTATAAGAATACCAACTATGATTAATATTTTATAATATTTGCTATATTGTTTTGTATATATCATTACTTTTGCGAAATGTTTCCTTCTATAATATAATATTCCAAGAATAAACTGAAATACATACATATATGAAAACATATTTGATGATATATATCTTAAATCTTTTGTTTCAATTGCTTTAACAATATTGTAGACACATGATGATCCTATGATGCAAAAAATAAAAATTATATATATAATATTAATAACATTTTTGAAAGTATTTGCATTATACCATTTATCATCTCTTGTTATAATTCGCTGAACTCTCCTATTTTTATCAATAACAATTTTTATTTCATCTGTGTTATTATTATCAATATGATTTTCCAAATTATTCCTTTTCTTGTTGACAAATGGTAATACTCCTAGAGATTTTAAATATATCTTATAAAAATACATTTTAATATTTACTTTCCTTATAATATTTACTTTCCTTATAATATTTACTTTCCTTATAATATTTACTTTCCTTTGGTATTTTATCACATTTTATAAATAAGATTTATATTATATTCCATTTTCAATTTTTTATTATAAGTGCGTATAATAACACATAAAAATATCACAATATACATTATTATTATGGAACAACATTACAAAAACTTTGTCACAACATTATATACATTTATGGAAGCCTTAAATAGGTATTATCCAAATGAAAATATACAAAAATTCATTTCAGTCTATGACAAATTGGACATATCAAAGGTTATTTTTAAAATTGCAATTGTTACAAAAGAACATCAGGTATTTATTACAGAGAAAAATTCTCAAATGTTTAATCAATCATGTTTCATATTACCAGAAATTGATTTGAGTGCACATTGGCAAAAATTATCTACTGGGCAAAAAAATAAAGTGTGGACATATTTACAAATATTATCAATTGAATCAGAATTTTTGATAAATTATGATAAATCTAAAACGACAACATCTACATCAATACCTTTAAATCCTCCCCCAATGCCAGAAGAAACATCTGTCCAAAGTAGTACAACTGCAACAACAGTAACTAAAAGTCCAGAAGAACCTGCTGTTAAAAAGCCATTAGAATTTAATCCTTATGTTGGAATTGGATCTAATGATCAATCATATGGAGTTGAGGATATGTATTCTGCCAATCCATCATTAGCAGAGGATAAACCAAGTGCACCTGGTATTGGTTCAGTTATAAGTATGTTAGGAGTTGATAAGATGATTAACATGGAAGATTTATCTAATCAATTGAAAAACATGAAGAAAGAAGATATTGATACTGCAACAAATACAATTCGCAGCTTCTTGGGTCCAAATGTTGATGAAAATACCACAACATTAATTTCTGATATGTTGACTGGAATTACAACTGAATTGAAACTGAAAGATTTATCTAATGGAGACCCTTTAAGTAATATCATGAAAATTGCGGAAACAGTAGCAACAAAAATGCAACCTCAAATGATCGAAAAAGGAATTGATATGTCAGCTCTTTTAAATTCAACACAAAATCTTGCAAACCAATGTAAAGACGATAAAGGAAACCCAATATTTGGTGGCGAAAATAATCCATTCTCAATGTTGTCACAGTTAACCAATACATTAAATGGTAGTATGTCTGAAAATATGACAGAAGATCAATATATCAAAAATTGCAATGATATGCTTAAAAATATGGGTATGGAAGGTGTAGATATGGCAAACATGGATCTAAGTAAATTAACAGGTCAATTGCAAAATAAAATGCAATCACAAATGAAAAGTGTTGATAAAAAAAGCACCAAATCAAAAAAAAATAAAAATAAAAAGAAATAGACAGTTGGATTCCATCAACAAGTGATGGATTTAAATACCATATTTATTTATTAATCTATAAATAAATATTATACATGTATAACTTTAGTGCGTTAACATATATAAATAAATAGTCCTAATAATAGCTATAGAAGTATAGGAAGTATAATGGAAAATAATTTATTTCAACTATTAAATGAAAACGACGTAGATGAAATCATGGAAGACAACCAACAAACGTTAATTGTCGCTATGTTTTCATCAACAACAAGTACACCATGTAAACAAATAAAACCAATATTTGTTGACTTATCAAAACGTTATAACGATTGTATATTTTTGTATATTGATATAAACAATTTCAAAAATACAAATTATAAATTTACAAAAAACATTGAGGCAACACCAAAGTTTGTTTTTTATATTGGAAGTGATCAAATTGCCTTTATAACTGGAGCACATGAAAAGCAATTGGTTGATAATTTTACTACACTTAAATTAAGAATTGATGCCAAACGTAAAGAATTTCAAGAAAAAGAAATAATGTTGTTAGAAAAACAGAAACAACAAGAAATTCAACAACAGTTGCAACAACAACAGCAACAACAACAGCAACAACAACATCAACAACCTCAACAACCTCAACAACCATCACCTCCACAATTGAACATTGATCTGATGAATAAAAAAATAGAATTATTACAAAAATTATTTGATTTAATGCAAAAAGGTGTTAAGTTATCAAAACAATATAATTTAGAATCAAATTATGATGAAATGATAACAGAATATGAATATCATATGCAACAATTATATCCACCAAATAATAATAGTCCATCTCAAGTAAATTCTACAGTTACCCCATCGTCTTCAGTCAATCCACAAGTGAACCAACAAATGAACCAACAAGTTAACCAACAAGTGAACCCACAAGTGAACCAACCAGTGAACCAACCAGTGAACCAACAAGTTAACCAACAAGTGAACCAAAAACAGGCAACCGAACAGGAACAAATATTAAAGAAACAAGAGCAACTTAGACAAGTACAAGAATTAAATAAAATGAATCAGTCGATGCAAATGCAACAATTGATGAGAATTCAACAATTAAAATATTTACAAAAAATGAAAGAACAACAGGAGAAACGTGAAGAGGAAACTGAAAAAAGAAAACAAAAAAATGCATAAGATATAATATTTATGTACTTACATTTTTAATGATAAATAATATCAGAATATAACAGATATTATTTAATAAATTATTTTAAATTTCACATTTATAATATATTGATGTCAGAGACAGCATGTAATAATCCTTTAGCATTATGTAAAACATCAAAACATGAAAAGTTTTGGATGGATGATGCAAGTGAATTATATAAAGATAATAATTACATTAAATTTATACCCAAATATGAAATGACAAGAGAGGAACAATTAAATTCATTATCTCGATGTGCAATTTATATGTTAATATTATTAATTCTATTTAGAAGAAGTGAATCATGGTTATATATTCCAATTACAATACTTATTATAGCTATTATGTTAAATTATTTTAATAAATATGATAAAGATGGTAAGAGAAAAGATTTACAGAAAATATTAAATATCCGTGCAGAAACTAGAGAAGAGGAAAAAGAGGGATTTCGAAAGGAATATGCTCATGATGGTGATGTGAAGATAACAAATCCTGATATAGATCCCATTGATTTTAACCAACCAGAAGAAGATGTGGATATATTGGGCAATAAGAAAGATTATAAATTAGAAAGTGGATATTATGATTCTAATGGACAATTAAGAATGGGAACAAAAGAAAAATTAAACAAATTTTATGAAAAAGGACCAGATCCATCATTATATACAATAGATGAATTATTGGATTATGAAAAAAATACATGCCGAAAATCAACGATGGATAATCCAATGATGAATCCAAATATTACCGAATTTGGAAATAATAATGATCCGCCTGCAGCATGTAATGCAGATGATGATGAGATCAAGGAAAGCATAAAAGTTAATTTTAATCATCAATTATTTAGAGATGTTGATGAATTGTGGGAACGTGAGAACTCACAAAGACAATTTTATACTATGCCAAATACAGCTATCCCAAATAATCAAACAGAATTTGCTAATTGGTTATACGGTGGAGCAACTGCATGTAAATCAGATTCAACAGCATGTTTGAGATATGATGATTTGAGAACAACCAGAAGACACTAAAAAAATAAATATCACAATATAGTATAATGATGTTTTATACCGATAATAAAATAAATAATTTATTAATCAATCATTCTATAATTATCATGTTATTCTTTTCTATATACTCATACCATTACATTAAAGGTAAAGATGAACATTTTACTTATCCACATGATATACATAACTTGTGGGATATTTTTTATTACACTATGACAACACATAGTACAACTGGTTATGGCGATATTTCACCGAAAAGTACACAAATGCGTATTGTTACCTCAATACATATGTTATGTGTTGTCATATTATCCATACATTTATATTATGTCTTATTTCAAAATAAATCATAAATATAAAGCCATCTGTATATTTTTCTGTTCGTATCCACATTTATTATAAAAATCAATACATTCCTTCGAACAATCTAATATGACTTTGTAACAACCATTATTTCTAGCAAATTCTGTTAAATAATTAATAATTAATTTACCGATACCTTTATTTCTATATTCTTTATCGATAACAATATCTTCAATATGTCCAACAGAGCTTAAATTATGTATAAATTTTTTTTCAATCACAATAGTTCCACAACCAACCAATCCATTATTATCCATAATAGTAAAAATATGAATATTACCAGATAAATTAATCATATCCAATTGTTCCTTAAAATCATCAAATGTGATATTTTCACTATTGACAACCGTCAATTGTTCTAATAAAGTCAAATAGCCTAAATGATAATCATCATATGTTAATTTATGAAATGTATAAGTATCCATGATTGTAATATCTTATACAATATAAAATAAATAAACTTTATTAATCATAATATTTCAGATAATTATTATTTGTCAATTTACTATCTAATTTGAAATCCATTTTGATAATTTCAGTAAATCCTTCTTCCTTAATAGGTTCGACATATTTACCTTTCATAATATTGTATGCTATCTTTGGAACAATTTTAACTTGTCCATTAGTTGAACAATAACGGTACAAATTATTATGTTTACATAGATCTATAGATGTTGTAAAGACAATAGATCGACACGTATATTTATATTGTTTGGCTAAATCTAAATATATCTTCCTTTTTTCCAAAGACAAATTGGTATTATCAATAATAATATTTTTCTTTAATTTTAATTGTTTTTCAGTTTCTATCAAACATTTTTTCTCAGTTTTCATTGTATCTTGATTAATATATGCATATCCATGAGGTATGATATAATTGACAGCATAATAAGATTTACCAGATGCTGGAAAACCAACTAGTATAATCAGTTCATTTGCTGATGGAGTAAATGCATCATATACTCCAGTGGTTATTTGTTTGAAATTTACATAATTAGGTTCATACTTTTTCTTACTATAATCGACACCATAGATAAATTCATCTCTATGTATGAATTGTATACATAAGTTAAGAGCAAATTTTAAATCAGAATCACTAAAATCTTTTGAAATGTCATTACCATTGATTTTTCTTTTAGGTAATCCACCAGCATCACCACAGTAAAAGGAAGTAGTTTTGTCACCTTTAATAAATTCATCCCAAAATTTCATTCTTGGTTTACGATAAAGATTGTCATCAATACTTGCATAAACTGTAAAATCAATATTAAGAATTTTATACAAGTCTTCCATTTTTGTTTTAAATTGTTCTATCGTTATATGGCCTTTTTTGATACCCATTTGATTTGTAATAATAACTATTTTATAGTTGTCATTAATATATTGGTTCAATTTATTTTTGATTGTAGGATGATACATTTCAACTGCATGATGATCTACTTTTGTTGTTTTATTAAATATACTTATTGTCAATGTATCATCTAGATCAAAACTAGCAATGGATGCATTTTCTAGAACTATGTCTAATTTGGTTGATCCTATTAAATAATCGTCAGTTGTTGTCCAATTCATATTTGATATTGAGGTATATATTTATTTATATTTTTATAGTTATTTAATTGTGTATGATGATAGTTTTTCAATTTTATGTGCATGATTTGAGTCTAAAAAAGTAAAATAAAATAAAATTATAATGTATAAAATATGAATTATAACATGGTGAATTACGAAAATAAAAAGAATGGTTTTGACAGAGATACTCATAACCATAATATTGAAAGAAGAATGATGGAAAGGAATGGTATGTTTGGTGCTGTAACTAGAGATGATACATCTGCAACAAAAAAAAGTTCAAATGTTAGTTCAGATACTAACTTTAGTGATCGTAATATATTTAGTCAAACTAATAATATTGGAGAAATAACGGGAGATTCATTTGATGAAACAGAAGTCACTCAAGGAATGCCATTAAGACCGTCGATGGCAAGTAGAAGTAAAGATAGATATGCTGGAAATAATGATGATACAATTTATAACCATCATTTAGATTTTGATTTGTATGCATCAAAGCCCAATATTAAGGTGTCTTATAATGATCCAATGAATTATTCACCCAATACAAGTTCATCAAATATGGAATTTGCCCAATTAGATGATAATCAGCAAACATTAGCAGCCCAAAAAATAACCAGATCTTCCATTGTATCTTCTATTAATAATAATTTCACATTAGATTTTTTATCGAAATTTTATAAAAATACAAGAGATAAGAAATCCACTATTTTATCACCCTTTAGCATTTTTCAATTATTTACAATATTATATATTTCATCAAAAAATAAAACTGAAGCAGAATTGAAAGAATATTTTAACTATCCAGATAAAAATTTAACATATGATACATTAAATAAAGTTAACAGTTTGCTTGAAACATCTGGCTCATTTAAAAAAATGAATTTAATATGTGTTCCTAGTAATAGTAACATCAATAAGGCATTTACAACTTATATTTCCAAATTGGGTGTTATATATTCATTAAATATTAATGATCCACAAAATGAATCATCAAAGTTAAATAATATTATATCAAAATCTACTAATGGTATGATACGTGATATTATTAAACCATCTATGATTAATTTAAATACAAGTTTAATGTTAGTTAATACTTTATATTTTTATTCAAAATGGAAAAAGTCATTTAATTCCCAATTAACCAAAAAAATGATATTTAATGGTATACAACAAAAATCACAAATCGATATGATGAAACAAAATGATATTAAAACCAGATATTTTGAAAATGATATTAATCAGATATTGGAACTGGATTATCAAGATGAATCATTTTGTATGGGTTTCATATTACCAAAGCAAGTTGATGTGACAAAAAGTATAAAAATACCAGACGTGGTACATGATGAATTTGAATATTATATCTCAGAATTGCAAGAAACAAAAATAAATACATTACAGATACCAAAATTTAAACATGAATCAAGATATAAAATAGACAATTTGTTTAAGAAATATGGTTTGATAGAGGTATTTACCGATTTAGATTGTCCAGAATTATTATCATCAAGTGGTAGTTATATCTCAGATATTATTCATCAAGCCGTTATTGTTGTTAATGAAGTTGGGGTGGAGGCAAGTTCGGCAACAGTAGTAACTAGAATTTATGCATCAGCTGCACCTTCTAAAACAAAAGAAATAAATTTTATCGCCCATCATCCATTTTTGTATTACATCAGATATAAACCTCAAAATATTATTTTATTTGTTGGTAAATATTTGTAAATTAATATGTATAATATACATTATGTGTTTTAAAGTTGTTTGTAGTAAATGTAATAAATTTACATGGTCTGGTTGTGGTATGCATATTGAAGAAGCATTAAAAGATGTTCCAAAGAGTAATAGATGTAATTGTCCACGAAACAAGTAAACAATAATAATATAATAAAAATGAAGTTTATTCGAATAATTTTTTATCTGAATAAATGATATATGTCAAATAACAAATTATATTCAGGTAATAACAACTTTAATTTTGACAATAAAGTAGATCCAAGACAATATCCATCGAAAGAACAGTTGGTCGATGGGATATATAATATGTCATGTTATGGAGAAATGACATTGGAACCGCGTTTACAGGAGTATATGAGGAAAAAGAAATATTACAAAGAAAATAATATTGCAATATGTATACCACTCGAGAATGAATTTCAGATAACCCATCATGATAAGAAGTTACTACAAGCCTTTTTGAGAGGTAATCGTGATGTCTATAATCAAAAGTCAAAATATAATCAATTTAATAAAGAAAGTAGAAGTAATGATAGAAAAAAATATTTTCCATCGAAAGACTTTAGAGACAATGATGAAAGAGTTCAAAAGGTTAAGAATCCAAATAAATATAGTGAAGTGCCAAAAAATTTAGGTATGTTTGTTCCGGAAAATGATGGTAGATATTACGATATGGCACCACAAAGAAGCCAACAACAAAATATTATGGATGCAAGAGATTTGGAATATGAAATAAGTGGATCAGAAATTGATTCAGCATATAAGGCAAATTCTAACATACAAGAATATAATATGTCACAACAGAATTACAAAGGGTTTGATTTAGATCATAATAGATTTAATCCACGTAATGATTCTCAAATAGATCCAGTTGGGAAGGAAAAGTATAATAAAAAAACATCACAGTATAGAATTGATCCAAGCGATGATCCTAGAAATAAATATATGATAACTGATTTGTTTGACGATAATATTCCATTTAATACACCTCGTGGTGAACAATGCAGTAAAGATGCTAAAAATAATAATTACATTGATAGATTTAATTCTGGATATACATCGGATAATTCAGCATTTAGTAATATTTCAAATTATAATGATCAAGAAGAGTCAATGGAACAACAAGGTATGTCAACACAACAAGGTATGTCAACCCAACAAGGTATGTCAACACAACAAGGTATGTCAACCCAACAAGGTATGTCAACACAACAAGGTATGTCAACCAAACAAGAGATGAGATATGGTGAAGTTAACAATCAAAAATTAAGTAGAATGTCTGATATGGATATAAATTTAAAGACAGTTACACCGAATGTTGCATCTAGAGCAAAAAAAGATTTGGATACATCAGATTATATTTTTAATAATTTTGTTATAAGACCAACAGAAATCATGGATCATACATTAGAGACAAGTATGATGAGAGGTATGCCATCTAGACCTAAAAATCGTTCATATGGATATCGCGATAAATCGGAACATTCTTTTGATTATATAGATGATGAATTTCAAAGTTCAGTTGAAGATTGGGAACGAGGAGGTGCGGGTACAAGAATGCATGATAAATCTGCAGCCAAAAATGATCGATATAAATAAATAAAATTATCAAATACTATAAAATTAATTGAAAATAAAATTATTATAAATCGAATATAAAAATAATATCTTTTATTATTATATAAAAGATATGAATATTGGAAGTTCGTCTAGAGGTAAATATGATACTTGTGCATATCAAAAAGAATTGTTTGAATCAACCAGCCCATTAGCCTATCAACTTTATGGAGGAAAATTTGAAAACTGTAATAAATGTTTGTTTGATAAATTTTACATGAAATATGATTTGGTTGATATCGAAACCGAATTAAGAAATCAAACTCGTCCATTATCTAAATGTGATCAATTTAAATACTCACCAACCTGTAAAAAATCTGGATTATGTTTAAGTACTTTTGATAAATCAAATCCAATTGTTTTTGCACCAGAAGTATGCCCAATCGTATATAACAATATCCCAAAAATGACACATCCCGGATATAAATTACCTGATCCAAATTTTTGCAGAGCTTTGTATTAAGTTAAATAAACAAAGTAAACACTGAGTAAACAACTAAGTAAACAACTAAGTAAACAACTAAGTAAACACTAAGTAAACATCTCCAAAAAAATTGAATTTTAAATTATAAATATAATATCCCTTATTATATTTATAAGTATAACAATGAGCGGTACATATATTAAAAGATTACAACGTGAAATCTCTGATATGAGAGATCCCCCTGAAAATTGTTCAGCTGG
>Ga0315284_10015104_pt1 | contig 10982 bp, 10 predicted proteins | sample YL17G09_16_MG_FD_203696 | JGI IMG/M metagenome (GOLD analysis project Ga0315284, IMG submission 203696) | Sediment microbial communities from Yellowstone Lake, YNP, Wyoming, USA - YL17G09_16 | ecosystem: Environmental > Aquatic > Freshwater > Lake > Sediment | place: USA: Wyoming | collected...
AGCGCGCGGCCGTGAACCCGGCCGCCTCGAGCTGGAAGAGACGCCTGTCCCAGATGACGATGTTCGCCTTGGCGACGCCCGCGGCCAGGAGCCCCTCGATAATGGCGTCCACGACCTCGGGCTTGGTCGAGAGGATGGCCTCCCCGATGGGGTTGACCTTGATGCCGACGACGTCCTTCGGCCCGACGAACTTCCCCCAGGCCTTGCCCAGGTTCTTTTCCCCGGTGAGCTCGGCCATGCCGGCGCTCATTTCCTTGCGCACCCTCTCCCCGTCGATCTTCTGCCCGACGGGGTTCGCTCCGGTCTTGACCCTGACCACCTTGCCGGGGTATTTCCCGGGGAGCGAGCCCTCGACCCTGGGGATCTTACGGACCTCGTCGATATTGGTCTTGATCTCCGCAGGCGAGGGAGCTGGGGGCTTCTGCTCCTGGACCTTCTCTTGGGGAATCAGGCGCGGGGCGAGGGCCGCCCCGGCCGCGACCATGGCCGCGGAGGCGAAAAACTTCCGGCGTGAGAATTTATCCGACGGGCGAGCGTCCTTTTCTCCTGTAAGGGTCATGATGTCGTCTTTTGCCATCGGGCCTCCTGGGGATTAGGATGGGGAAAGTATAGGCGGGGGAGGGGGAAAAGGCAATCTATGAATCTAGAAACTTAAGCATGAAACGAAGGCGCCATAGTAAGCTATTCCATAGATAGATCATTCTTAGTAGTCCACTTTAACAAACAGAGTGAAATGAGCATTGGACTTCGAATCCAAAGGTCGGGGGTTCAAATCCCTCCGGGCTCGCTTCTTTCTTATTCATTTTTCAGCCATTTAGCCTTTCCCGTATTTTCAGCCTGAGTCACTAAAAACTGAGCAATTTCTAGCGGTTTTGTCCACACGGAGAGGGATAGCCTTGTCTGAATAAGCCCCTTGAATGGCATTCAAGAGGTCGCCAGTTCGATCCTGGTCAGCTCCACCACCGAAAATACTCTGATTCCCTCCGATTTCCCCAAGTTTCCTGTGGTATTGGCTTTAGGCTCCATTAAGCCAAGTTAAGCGAGATTACTCACAATCTGTTACACCGGCGTGACACGGCGGAGGAGTCTGCCTGCTGACTTAGACCTGTTTTGAGGCCCCGGCGAGCCCTGGCTGGCTAACTGACCCGTTGCCCCCAATTTAAGGATAAAGCCAAGGATAACCTGCTCAGGAAAATGCGATGCCAAAATTAGGCCTATGGGCCTAGCTAGGTGCATCAATCACTTTGTGACTAAACAAACATTATAGGTAGTCCAGTTTTACGGGATGAGGCCCCTGGTTTGAAAACCCTCATAAGTTGGTAGTATATTAAGCGGAGGGCGGTCATTTTGAAGAATTCAATCGTTTATTCAGGAATTTCTAATGAAACCTGAAGTGCCTAGGAACCTCAGTGAACTCAGTAAGCTCGTTGAAGATCTCCTCTCATCGGCACAGCAAGCAGGACTCTTGATTTCTCCCAAAGTGATTGATGCAGAATTCCATTCTGCACCTCATATGCAACCTACTTGTCTGCCTCCAGAAAAGCAAGCGTTGTATTGGTTCTCAGTCGAAAATCGGTGTCTAAAGGTCGGTAAAGCGGGGCCTAATAGCAACGCTCGGTATACGAGTCAGCATTATAATCCTCGAAGCTCACAAAGTAATTTGGCAAAGTCAATTCTTAAACACCCAAATATTATCAAGGAAGTATTGCCAATTGACCAACAATATGAAATTGATATGCTAAATGAAGAATCTGTCGGGAGGTGGATAAAAGAGAATACAAATCGATGTAATTTCCTAATTGATATCTCCCTAAATCCAGTAGCGCTTTCCTTTCTTGAAACGTTTCTCCAGGTTCGATTAAATCCACTTTTTGAAGGCAAAGTAAAAGGACCTAACGTAATGCGTTAGCCGCATATCGGGCCTCCCCAGGGTTCACGCCCGCTGGATCTTAAGCCATTGACACCCATCATAGACCAGGTTATGTTCTTTTTGCGTTGGGAAGAGTTGACACGGAGTTCAAAGCTGGCGTTTCATGTCGTAGGGAAAAAGGTTCCCTCTCCTTCTGTTTTCTTATACCTTAATCGCAAAGGACGCCCGCGATGGGTACACCGCCCTTCCTGTTCTTACGAAATTTGAATCGTTAATCTTATGGAGGTTTAAGATGCCTAATCAAGTCGGGATTCCCGGCAATCAGGCTGCTTCAGAAGTAAATTCCCTAAGGAAATCTATGGCAGATTTCAGCAATCAAGCTAATCGGCAGACAAAAAAAATGATTAAACTAACCTGCGTATTAACCTGGTTGACAGCTGTAATGACGGTGCTCGTTGGATTGCAGGTTTATCTGACCATATTTAAATGAAGATCTTTAGTAATTAACGAAGCTCTATTACAGCACAATAATGAGATTGTTAATTAAGACACGCGTATGCTGTCATCGGCCGAATAGTTGGGCGAAGGTGCTTGTTCTTCCAAGCAAAAGGATGACGGTGGGGAAAAGCTACTTTCGAATCCGCGGTACTCTGACAAGTCTAGTGCGATTGGACTCTAAGTGAGAACCTGGATCACTTTTTGGGGGCGGCCCCCTCTACAATAACGATCTTGATCTTATTTAAGTTTTGATACGTGGACTGAACTTCCCTTTTGTACCATTCCGCATTATCTTTAGCTATGTCGGGTAAATAGTGGATTGTGAATATTCTTATTGCCGACAAGCCGAATGTGATAGCCATTAGTGCAACGAATGGAGCTTCGGCGGGGAACCTAAGCTGGGCGAACGATACCAATCCAGGTCCTTCAATTGAAAATTTGTCTTTCAGGATATCTGTTCCATGCACTGATCCTGACCAGGAGCGGTACAATATTTCGTATTGGGCTGGAAATCCTAATCGGTCTGCTAGCTGATAAGTATCATTTGGGCCGCCATGCATGCTAAACCAGTGTTTCGGCGGCTTTCCCCTGTGGGCTGACTTAATTCGCTCGTATTCATCGTTTGATTCCTTATACGAAGGAAGATCAAACATTTTTTTAATATTCGAGAGCCGCTCGTCAATATCAGGAACATCCATTTGAGGGATATCTTTAGTGATTTGATCTCGTGCCTTCTTCTCCTGATAACGTATATATAGTTCATCTTTTGGATCGAAGCGCCTTAGCGATTCGATCTCTTTATGACGATAGCAGACCAGGAAGTCCATTCCCTTTGTTTTGAAATTGTTTTCAAAAAGGTAATTAAAATTGAGAAACGATTCAAAAAGTGACCGCAAAATGATATAACAAGGCTCAATACAGGAATTCTTTATAAGCACAGAAATCGAATCTATCAATTCAAAAATATTCCTAAACATGAGCATTGCAGGCACATTTTCATCGCCGGCTCTGATAGATTCTATGCTCCATTTAAACAGGTGGGAACTGCGGTTTACTACCTCGTCAATAAGTGAAGATAATTGATCTAGGACACGCTTTAGATCAGGATTATCTATTTCCCTAGGAATGTATTCTTCAATTGGCTCTGTAGGCACGGCAGTTATCCTTTCAGATTTAGTTACTTTGGAGAATTATAGTAAACATGCCATTGCTGCCTCTGGATACGGATGAGCATCGTTGTATTTGTCCGCTGCTATACGGCTGCTATCCTTGAGAACTTTTTATACTGACCGTCAATTAGTGTCAAGCTGAGATGCCCTGCCCTGACATTGCGCCTGCCCAAGAGGGAGTTTCCCGACTTCATACGCCTCTAGTGCTGGCAGTTTCCCTCGATATATTAAGGTACCGGGGAGGCCTACCCGGGCGCTCCCCTGATCTGCGACAGACGCTGTTTAGGCGGTGGATTGGGCCTCGATCGGATAGACGCTCGGTGGGGGTGAGTCAGATAATTATCTGTTCAGGCGTGGGGGATTGCAAACGCCACAGGGTCCGTATCGCGCTGCTGCCTCCTTGAGTTTCATTGGTATCGCGCTTTTGGATAGATATCGGCACCCGGCCTTGTGGTATTTGGAACCCGTACGAGTCACGTAGACTATCTGCTCGCCGGTATCAGGGGTAGTAGCGGCCGAGGATTTGGGCTCGACGGCGACTGTCGATTGCTGTACTGTCGTGGCCGCGTCGGTAGTCGGCGGATTGCAGACTGAGCATGGCCCGTACCCTTTGGCAATAGCGTCCGCGAGCGTAATGGCGATCTTGCTCTTGTTGATGTATCGACACCCGTCGGCGTGATATTTTTTGCCGCTGACGGTGATATAGACTGTCTGCGCCGTTGGCCGCGCCTGCACACCCTGCCCCGCTTTGGCCTTAACCGGAGGCGTTGATGATTCCGTCACGGCCGCTGTTCCGTGTCGCCACTCCCAGGGGGCGACGGCATGAGGATCGGACCACAGCCCGACCTTCTTTTCTCTAGCTTCCTTCTCAAGTTTCGCGAGAGTTTCGTCTTTGCTATATTCTTTGTAGTGCCACGCCATCCCTGCCTTGACCAGCTCCTGATTGAGGATGCGCCCGTCCCCAAGAATTACGTCCCCAAGTGTTCGCCCGTATTTGTCGGTGCCCAGTGCTTTGACAATTACCTCGTCGCCAAAGCATAAGGCTGAAGCAAACTGCTTTGCACGCTCCCCGAACGGTTGGCCCGCTTCAGGTGCGTCAATCCCATTCAGGCGCAACTTTATGGGTGTCGTGCCCCTTAGGATAGTAATGGTGTCTCCGTCTGTTACCCCGACGACCTTGCCTCTAAACTCTTGCGCGTTTAGCGATGATGAAATCAGACAGGCCGATAGGAACACAACAAGCCACCATCGGCAATTCATGGTTAATAATGGAATGCTATTTCTCTGGCGCATGATGAATTTCTTCCCTCGTTGCTAGCCCGACCTGCCTCCAATCAAGGTATCACCTTTAAAGTAAATATTTCAACCCATTCTGCTTTTGGTGCTGGCGGTCAATAGTTCAGATAGTATGAGGCCCTCGGGGAGGCCGAATCGTCGGCGCTCCCCGTTTTGAAAAGGACGCTTTTTAGGCGGATGATGGCCTCGTAGAAATAGACGTCCGGCGGACTGAATATTCTCACACGGCAGAAGCCATTATCGCCTCAGCGGCGCGTATAGACGGGCTCCTGCCCTTTTGCTTATATGAACAGTCCGTTCTCTTAGATCTTGCTCTTAAGGTAGTTGATAATCGTATCCGCTTCGTTCTTAAGTGCGGCGCGGTCGGCATCGGAAAGATGGGGATCGTTATCGCACTTTAGCCTAAAGGCTTCTAGTTGATTGATGGTGTTCGCATAATCATTCGCAACAGCCTTTGAATACGAATCCTGAGCTGCCTCGAGCTTTGCGCTATAGCCCCCGGCATTTTGTAGATCGATTGCTTGGACATGTTGGATTAGCGATGCTATCATTCCCCCTGCAAATGCATATCTAGCTACCCATTGTTCGAGCCCGGACGAATCATATTTAATCGTAGCATAACAAGTAATATCATCTTGAAGAGTACTCTCTCCTGTAACATATACATTGCCCATCCCATCTACGCAGATGTCTAGAGCACCATAATGGCTTCCGGGCCTACTATATCTTGCCACCCAAAGCTCATTTCCATCTTCATCATATTTAATAGTCGCATAATCGCTAGCAATATCGCTTCCTACGCTTGGCCCCGTTACGTACACATTGCCTCCTATGTCTAAGGCAATAGCACGAGGCACATCCCAAAACATCCATCCGGTCCCCCCAATCCAGTATATCTTCTTGCCCAGAGCTCGTTTCCGGCCGGGTCGTACTTGATTGTGACATAATCCATTGAAGTTATGCCTCCACTAGAGCTTCCTGTTACATACACATTCCCTAACGAATCGATGACGAGGTCATAGGCAGTATCCGGTCCGTTCGCCGTTCCATTGTATCTTGCTACCCAGAGCTCGTTTCCGGCTGGGTCGTACTTAATCGTGGCAATATCTCCGTTTGTTCCAATCCCACGACTCTGCCCCGTAACACACACATTTCCTAGCCCATCTATGGCTAGGGAAATGGCATTATCAAGTAGGTTTCCAGGCCCATTGTATCTGACCACCCAGAGCTCATTTCCATTTGGATCGTATTTGACCGTGGCATAGTCCTCATCTCCTATTGTTAAGGAGTTCCTACTTCTTCCCGTCACATACACATTTCCAACCGAATCTACAGCTATTGAATTCGCAAAATCATCCAAGTTTGCTGGGCCATTGTATCTGGCGACCCAGAGCTCGTTTCCGGCCGAATCATATTTGATTACCATATAGTCAAAATATATACTGTCAGTTTTTTCATAGCCCGCTACATATACATTCCCTTGCGAATCTAAGGTAACCGCCATTCCGTATCCATTATCATTGGACCTCGCTACCCAGAGTTCTTTTCCGTTTGAATCATATTTTATCGTCGCGAAGTTTGATACCACAACCCCTCTACTGAATCCAGTCACATACAAATTCCCAAAAGAATCGATAACGAGGTCATAGATAACATCCGGTCCGTCCCCCGGTCCATTGTATCTTGCTACCCAGAGTTCGTTTCCGGCTGGGTCGTACTTGATCGTTGCATAATCGTAATCATTAAATGTCTCGGAGTTAGCACTTGATCCCGTCACATACACATTTCCAGCAGAATCTACGGCGATTTTCCGACCGGTGTTAGATATTTGTCCGTATATATTTGCACCAGCTAAGGCGATAAAAAAAGCCAAGAGCAATGTAAAACCTATAATTTTGAGTATTTCAGTTCGTGCCTTCTTTAGAGATAACAGGAATCCGCCCAAAAGTAGTTGCGTCATAATAATCCCTCCCAAAATCGAAATTGGGGACAAGCCCAAAGAAGATTATGGCTCCCAGCACTCGGGTAAAGAAATATCCCGGCCTGCGTTAGGAGAATTTATCAATAGCCTCGTCCCTCAGCCGGAAATATATACGCCGTCGAATAATAATGTCAATAAAGCGACTCAGACAGGGACTAGCTATGAGGCCCTCCGGGAGGCCGAATCGCCGGACGCTCCCCCGTTTATGATAGACGCTGGTTAGGCGGAGAATTGGCCTCGATAGGTAGACGCTCGGCGGGGGAGGGGATTCTCATTGACTCCCCAGATTCAGTTTGGTATACACAAATGATAAGAGTGGGTCAGTTGCGCCAAAAAGATATAATCTGTGAACATTGTGGAAGCACATTGATCTCCAAAGATCCATTCGCCGATCGCGCTCAAGTACAAGAGATTTCCCAAGAGACAGGAGAACCCATCGGCCCTCCAAAAACATTCTATATGTTTAAATGCCTTTCTTGTGGCGGGGACGTCTATCTAGAGAAGTTCGAAGGGCAAAAGAAATCTAGTTCAATAACATGACGCTAATCTAGTCGCACTTTTGCCTCCTTTTGGACATAAGCAATAATCTGGGCTGCGGGCCTTTGTCGATCCTTGCTCAATCAACCTCTGCCGAAGCAATATTGTTTTAAATATAAACGGTTTTTGGTACCGATAGTTCATGCCCTTTAAATATGTGAGCCCTTGGGGAGGCCGGTTGCCCGGTGACAATGCCCCGGCTTGAAAAGGAGCTTTTTTATCGGAAGCTGGAGGCGCTTATGCTATAGAGCGCTTTATAGAAAAACGCAAGATAATAAACTGAGAAATATACCTGCCCAAAAAAGACAATTTACAACCGTGTGCATTGCTATGCGGGTTCCTTTCGCTGTAGCTGGCTTGCCCCAGTCGTCGTCGTTTTCATCCCGATTCTTGAAATCTACTTTAGGACGTGAAGGCTTATCCTTTAACGGACGCCCTACCTTCATGTATTTCAAGGCAACACCCTCTAATTTCCATTTTCTCTCAAAATCTCGAGCCCTCTCATTCGCCGCCTCTGCCCAGATTCTGTTTCTGTTATATAGGATGAGCCAGAATCCTAGTAATATGACTATGAAAAAGAAAACGATCAAACGCTTTATAAAAAAGGTAACACACACACAGCCAATGAGCGGAAGGTTAACCGATGAAGATTCAACTATCTTTGGAATAGCGGTATTAAGAAAGCCTACTGCTGCGAGGATAATCGCGCCTATCGTCCAGGAAAGAATATCGTAGTGGCGCTTTTCCTCGAAGCAAGTGCGATACGCTACTATCTCGTGTGATCCTGGAGAGGTTGTTTCCTGGTCTGACATTGTGATTTACCTCCGATGTAGTTTCTAATTTCCGCAGTGGCAACAGCCCTAGGCGGTCTCCTTTTTGGTTAATATCCCCCACGCACTAAAAATACCACAACCAAATGAGCTTTTCAAGGTGTCCTGCATCTTGCGCCAGCGGCCGATAATACAGGGATAAATGAGGCCCTCGGGGAGGCCGGTTGCCCGGACGCTCCCCGGATTACGATAGACGCTGGTTAGGCGATGGATTGGCCTCGCTATGGTAGACGGACGAGGCGGGCGGGGATTCTCATTGACTTCCCCTATTTCAGTTTGATATATAGGCAGGGAAGGGACAGGTCGATGGGAAATCAGCGTATAACCATCTTAATTCTCGCTTTCCTTCTCTGTTTTGCCGCCATCAGTTGCACGAGCGCAACTGGCCCTGATAATCCAGATGATCCCAATGATCCTGACACCACCCCCAAAAGCGTTAGCGTGGAGGTAAAGTATGTGAGAATAGAGCCCTGGTACTTGGAGTCGGCAGAGGTGGTTTTCTTAAACTGGAGCTATACGAACTATGCTGATTCAGCGGAAATGCCAAAAATATCCGAGAACACCCATACTATTGGTGGTATTATGATAAAAACCGAAACAGGGATTACAATGAGAGCTGAAGATTGGCGGAAAAGAGGCGCGGTGCGTAAACGTTTTTTCATTGATGGATTCGAACTCATTTTCAATGGTTCGGAATACGGCGACGTGGTATTTGTTCATCACAATGACGGGACTATCGAACTCATCAGCCCAAGGTAAGTTCGGGGCTAACAAAATCAATTAACTTTCCTTAGGCGGTGGATTGGCCTCGGCAACATAGACGATCGAGGCCAGCAGGGATTCTCATTGACTTCGATGATTCCTGTTTGATATATAGACAGGAAAGGGACAGACTGATGGGCTATCGGCTTATAATTATCCTAATTCTGGCTATTTGTCTCTTTTTTGCCATTATCAGTTGCAAGAGCCCAGCTGGCCCAGATGGTGAGGACACCGCCCCGAAAAATATTACCGTAGAAGTAAAGTACATAAGAATAGAGCCTTATTACCCGCAGTGGCTAGAAGTGGTTTCATTAAATTGGTCTTATGGGCTCGAACGCGGGGCGGCAGATATGCCAAAAGAATCTGAGAACATCTATGTTGCTGCCAGTGTCCGGATAAAAACAGAAACAGCAATTACGATGAAGGTTATTGATGTTTGGAAAACAGATTACGCGCGCAAGCGTCTTTTCATCAACGAAATCGAACTGATTTTTGAGGGCTCGGAATACGGAGAAGTAGGATTTATTCTTCACAACGACGAGAGTATTGAAATTATTTATCCTAAGTGATAGTCGAAACCTCAGCCGAAAACTGATTCCGGAAAAAGTTTAGTTTTTGGCCTTGGGAGTCGACGGCCAATCTCTCGACGAGACTGAGGCCCTCGGGGAGGCCGGATCGCCGGGCACAAGGAAAAGGTAGAAAGAAACCAACTGAGGTCGAATTGGAAAGGCTTTATAAGGAAGAAGGCCACTCAGTCAGAGATATTGCAGAATTGCTGGGCTGGGCCGTTCTAAGGATATGGTCGCCAGGTCCCTCCGATCCTATGGAATCAAGGTCAGGACAAACGCCAGGCGATCAAGCCTGAGGAATTACAATCTGGAATTCCTAGAGCAGGGTATCAAGAACAAGGGCCTCCGAGTGTCAAGCGGCGCATAGATTTACGAGGTAAATCGGCGTGTAGTTTTACGAGCTGCCGGGGGAGGCCGGGACACAAAGACAAGACGGCGATGAAGCGCGCTTGCTGGTTCAAGCATGTCGGTGATCTCCTCACCATCGTTTGGCTGGTAGCCGGCCCTTTGACCTTCAACTACCCAGAGTAAATGGCAGAGAACTATAAAAAGTAGACCCTAGAAAACGGCCGAATTAATCTCTTGCGCTTGTCCTGAGAATAGTAATTTCGCTAGCGATCCTAATTATTGTTCCAGTGTCAGATTCGCCAGTTGGTTGAGCGGTAAGCATTCCCGCGATAAGCATTGGCTGCATAGATAGCAAATATAGAAAGGGAATTTGTAAATTCGTCTCGGTGCCGCCGGAGGGCGTAGCCATAAGCGAAGGAGTTGCGCCCACGAGAATAACGAGCCCAACCATAAGGCCAATAATTCGCTTTTTCTTTTTGCCCATCATGAAAAACCTCCTGTAATAGACTAAACACTTAGGAAAAGAAAAAAAGATAATGACTCAACTATGATAGTTATTGCCCGCTCGCCATCTTTAGACTGGCTTTATAATTGTTTAAGAACATCATCATGTCAAGTCATTTTTCCTGGCCTTATAATGCATCCGATTTCAGCTCTGGCACAACATTAGCAAAATGCAGGGCGTATCCGCCAGATTAGAATAAAAATGCGCGAATAGCCCTAGCTTTCCAGGCCCCGACCCAAAATCGGCCCCGTCGCCATCCCCGCTATTCTCTTAGGGCGGCCAGGGGGCGGGGGCCGCTTGCCGGTGTCCCCGATAAATATCGCTTAGAACGGGGGAGGGATGGCCGACGTCGCTCCACCCAGGCCTCGCCTTGAATGATTGGGGCAATTTCATATAATAGGGAATTCGCGGTGAGATCATGAGCGAAATGTCCAAGGACAACCTCCTCCGCTCCTGGAAGGACATCTCCGCCTATCTTGGGTGTGACGTCCGGACCTGCTGCCGCTGGGAGAAGAAATACGGCATGCCCGTCCACCGGGCCGAGGGGGGAGAGAAGAAGTCGCACGTCTTCGCCTACACGGACGAGCTCGACCGCTGGTTCCAGGAAACCTTCAAGA
>Ga0315284_10015105_pt1 | contig 10981 bp, 4 predicted proteins | sample YL17G09_16_MG_FD_203696 | JGI IMG/M metagenome (GOLD analysis project Ga0315284, IMG submission 203696) | Sediment microbial communities from Yellowstone Lake, YNP, Wyoming, USA - YL17G09_16 | ecosystem: Environmental > Aquatic > Freshwater > Lake > Sediment | place: USA: Wyoming | collected...
CATCGTCGAGAACATCTATCCAATGCATCCGGCGGCCACCTACTGCGTCATCCAGCTCTCCAAGGAGGTCGGCTCCAACGCCCGCTCGGTCTTCACCTTCTTCTCCGGCGCGTTCAGTCCCGGCGACGGTTCCTACCCCTGGTACGTCGCCGAGACCGGCGTCGTCACCGGCGGCCGCCTGAACCTCTACACGGCCGACCTGCTGACGACCTACTTTCAGAACGAACTCAAGCCCGACAACACCGGCGCCCGCGAAGCGGTCCGCCAGCACGTCCGCAACTACCGCGCCTCGCTGCGGGAGGTTCAGAAGGAGGCCGCCGCCCGGCTGGACAGGATGGTGGACCCGCTCGTCCAGCGCGTCCTCGACCTGCTGCTGGTGTACGAAATTGCGGGCGTCGCCAACAGCGCCGACAACCTGGCCTTCGGCCTCTATTGCGAGAACGAGGAAGAGCGCGCCCGGCTGGACAACCGGCTGGCTGCGCTGGTCAGGGACAAGGTCCTCTTCCGCTCCGCGGCCGGCGTCTACGAGTTCCGCCGCAGTGAGGCGGCCGATTTCGAGGCCATGATCGAGGAGTACAAGGCCGACCCGGCCAACCTGCCCGCCGACCTGGCCCACGAGGTGGTCGAACGGGTGCCGCTGGGAAAAGAGGGCCAGTGGTTGGAGGCCAGGAATTACAACGGGACCTACGACGAGGACAAGCGGTTGCTGCGGGCCTTCGTCCGCCCCGGCGACCTGGAGGCGCAGGTTATTTCCGAGGGTGAGCCGGTGGACTTGTTCACCCACCAGGAACGGCGCATGCGGGCGGTGACGGCCTGGAAGGAGCGCTACGAGGGCGTGGCCGTCTACGTGCTGTGCGAGACCGACGAGGAGGTGCAGCGCGCCCGCCGCCTGGCCGAGCGAAACGCGAGCGCTTACGTCATCGTGGGCATTCCCCGCCAGCCGCTCCCCATCCGCGAAGCGGTGCTGAATTTGCGCGCGGCGCAGCACATTCAGGAGACCGAAGACCTGAGCGCCATGTCGCTGCAAGACCGCTCGCGCCTGCAGGACTTGATCGGCGACGAGCACAAGGGGTACAAGGGGGATTTGTTCAGGGTGCGCGGGCAGTACCTGGAGGGCAAGACGCTGACCTGGTACGCGGCCGGGGGGCGGGTGCTGGTATCCCAGCCCAGGAGCGAGTACGAGCCGGCCGACGAGTTGATGGGAGCGCTGTTCGACCGGCGCAACGAATTTCCCCACGACCACCTCAACCGCCTCCACGTCGCCCGGTTCGGGCCGGGCAAGGACGTGGCGCTGAGCGACGCGCTCGAAGCGCTATTGCGCGCGCACCGCCCGGTGGAGATTGACCGCAACGCGGCCGCCAACCGTGGCGAGATGCGCTTCCTGAAGCGGTGCCTGGCCGACCACGGGGCGCTGGCACAACTGGGGCCTTATCACGGCTCCGTCGCCGCCTACCAGGCCGAGACCAACCCCGACAAGTTCCGCGCCAAACTGCCCGCGCTGGCGGCGCTGCTGGAGCGGCTGCGAGGGCTGGAGCAGGGAGAGAAGGTCCCAGTGCGCGAGTTGGTCGAGGCGTGTGCGCGCGACCCGTACGGGCAGGGGCCGGTGGCGCTCGCGCTCTACCTGGCGTTCGTCGTGCGTGCCTTCGGCGACGAGCTGCGCCTGCAACTGCAGCCCGGCGCGGTCGGCTGGGCGACTGTCCAGGACGCCGACCAGGTCTACGCGCTGGTCGAGGGGCAGCACCCCAACGCGGCCTTCGAGCGCCAGGCGATCAGCGTGCCCGCCCGCGCACTCATCAATGGCCTGTACAACCTCTTCGCCGGGGAGCCGGGCGCGGCCGGGCAGCCGCACACCGTCAGTGAGGCGTTCGCCGCCGTGCGCGAGTGGTGGACGGGGCGGCCGAACCTGGCCCGCGCAGTGGAGCTCTACCCGCCGGAAGTGTGCCCTACGGCGCGCGCGCTGGTGGACTTGATGGGAGGGCTCGAGACGCACAACCCCTACGCCTTCGTGCTCGAGGACCTGCAGACCGTCTACGGCTACGACGCGCAGGCGGCGCTCACTGACGAGAGCCAGGCCGAAATCCTGGAGGGCCTGAAGGCCGACAAGGCGACCATCGAAGGCGGCCCGCAGCGGGTGAAAACAGCCCTGCTGGTCCAATTGATGGCCCCCTTCTCGCCCCAGAGTGACCTGTATGGCGATTACCAGGCAGCGGTCGAAGCCTGGTACAAGGGGCTGGACGCCGGGCAACAGGACCCCTACTCCGATTGGCACAGCAACCAGTCGCAAGCCATCATCCAGCACCTGAAAGCCATCACCAACGTCGAGACCACCTTCTTCGAGGGGGTACCGGCCCATGCGGGCTTCGGCCTGGGACCGGTGGACGACTGGCACCGCGACCGCAGCGCCGAGTACGTGCGCATGTTCTGCGACGGGCTGGCGCACGTCGCGGCCCACCGCATTCAGGTACCGGAGCCAGTATGGAAAATACGAGGAGTGCATCAGAAGCAATCCACCCACGATGGTGCGCAGGTCGTCTACCGGCGTGGGGTCACGCTAGTCGTCCAGGCGCCCGAGCCGGGTATCGTCGTCTACCTGACCGAGAGCGGGGCTGACCCACGCCAGGCAGACGTCCAGCGGGAGCGCGTGGAGAGCCGCTACGAGCTGAGCGTGAAGCGCAGCCCGAACGTCAGACTGGTCAGCCAGAGAGAGGATGGCGTGTACGGGCAGGTGCTCACGCTCTCCTTTGTCAATGAGGACACCAAATACGAGGTGCAGCCGGTGACGCAGCAGGCGCTGCTGGAGCCGGAGTTCAAGTTCGTCTTCCCCGAGGACCGCGAGTCGCTGGTGGTGACCATCCGCAGCCTGCTGGAGAGCGCCATCGCGCGAGGATTAGTGGATCAGAACGGAATACGGAAGTTGCTGGAGGGGTTGGTAGAGGAGTTAAACCAACGCGGATCGGGGAACTGAGCGACTGTCAGGACGATGTGAGGTAGACTGGACATGATGGGCGATGCTTTCACTCCATATGAAATAGGTCTGGAAGAACTTCAGCAGGAATTGGGGCAACAACATGAACGGCTGTTGGAATTCCTGAACTATGAGGGTCAACTGAGCGCGAACATCCGGCAGGCACGAGGGGATGGAGAGACCCCAGTCCTCAGTGCCGACCGCAATCGAATTGTAAGACAGTTGAACGCCCTGGCACTGGAGACAGTGCAGATAAGTTTCAACGAATTGTGCGGACTGAGGCGCCACGGCCCCGTGTTGACAACGACGATGGTCAGGCTATCCCCACCGGTTATGTTGTTTTTCAACCTTGTGGTCATCGCTATACCAGCCTTTAGCCTGAAGCCTCTGACCTCAGCTTCACTACCGTGCGTACCGCCTCTGTTCAGTGCGTCGAGTCTAGCCGTCATTCTGCTTGTGCTCTTCCACCTGGCCTGGCGTTACTTCAATCCGGTGTTCAAAGTGGCTGGTGGCACGGTTACAGTGACGTGGATTGCCCTCCCAATCAAGGTACTCGCCTCGCTGGCCGATGCTCTACATCCGTGGATATTATCTGATCTGGTGTTATGGGTATCGGCTATATGTCTCTTTCTGGCTGCTGTGATCCTCGGCCTGACCCCGCTTTCTCCATTACCCTCTCCGCCCGAGGAGACGGTAATCATCCAGAGCTTCTCTGTAGAATATCCTGAAAGGGCTGCCACGACAGTATCCCTTGAGCCGGGCGATATGATTGAGATCGAGGCTGACGAGTTAGTACTGGTGAAGGTCCGAACCTTAGGACAAGTTGGCCTGTGCAAGTGGTCTGCCTTCAATGGTAGTCTGCATCCAGCAGAGGGGTGTTCCACCCTATATAGCGCTCCATTTGACGAAGTGTATGATGTTCTGGACGTCTTGGCTCAGTCACCGTGTAAGACACAGAATGCATCAGCGAGCTTACGCATCGAAGTGACTCCTGGTAACCAGTGACTATTCTTAGCACAAGGAGGTGCAATATGTTTCCACGTCACCACTCTACAGTTCTGTTGGTGAGCCTGGTTCTTGTGTGTGGGTTGCTCGGAGCTTGTAGCCCGCCGCCGCCACCTGTGGTAGGTGAGATTGACGTTCAGCCGAGTACTACCATCTTTGTGGGCGGGATGGCGACTCTGACGACCAAGGCCTCAGGGACTGACCTTCAGTTCAGATGGACAACGGCCAGGGGGAACCTATCATCTTCTACAACATCGTCCGTCATCTATACAGCTCCCGCCTCACCCGGCCCCGATACGGCGACGATCGAAGTGACCGGCAAAGGTGGCAGCACCGTGCGAAGTATCACTTTTGAAGTCATTGTACCACCTACCCCAACGCCAACTCCGACCCCTACGCTGTTTCCCACGGACACCCCTACTCTAGCGCCAACTGCTACCCCAACGTTGACACCGACCCCCGTGCGGATTCTGGCCGAGATATTCCCACAGGTCGGATATGGCGAAGACTTTGTGTTCATGAACAAGGGTGGGGAGTTGAACTACCAATATTCAGAAGAGGAGGGATGTCGCCACTCTGGCAAGTTCGGGCTACAACTTACCTATGCGATGAGCGGGGAAGGGAACGGGGGCTGGGGCGTCCAGTGGGACAATGCACCCACAGGGGACTTTGACGCATCGGGGTTCTCTGCCCTCGTCTTGTGGGTCATAGGAGCCTACGGTGGCGAGACATTTCAGATCGGTCTAAAAGACGCGGACGGTCGAGAGTTCAAGGTCGAGTCGAAGCCACTGGTCCTCGTCAGTAGGTCCAAATGGCAGATGGTGAGGGTGGAATTGAGCCAATTCAGAGAAAACGGGGTAAACGTGGCCTCCCTGAGAAATCTGAACTTTGGCTTTAACCGGAATCATGGCTCGAGCATCATCTGCATAGACGATATCGCTTTCGAGAAGCCACAGGGCGCATGCATTTTGGAGATCGTGCAAGCAGAATGAAGATCAGGCTTTTCTCCATCGCCGTGGCTTTGCTCCTGGGACTTTGCTTGACCGTTGCCTTCGCCCGTGGGAAGGCCACTCCGGCCTATTGCTCACCTATCTACCAGGACACCGCCTGGGCGATCTCCACCTGCCCTACCGATCCCAGTATCCCCGCGACAATGGCTGTCTGGCTTGATGGGGTGAAACAATCCGACCTCGCTGCTCGCCTGGAAATTGCCCATCTCACGGACGATGGTGTGGACCGGCCCATAGTCGCCGCGCTGTACGCCTCTGGCTTTGTCCGCCTGAAGCCAAACGCCGACCCGACGCCGCCCATCCCGTTTGGAACCAGCGCCGTGCTGGGCCCCGCCTACTGGTCCGGTGGCGTCTATCATCACAACCCTACGCTGGAGAGTGTGTATGTGGCTACCGGTTGGTTGCCCAACGGGCCACTCCGCTTGAGGATCATCGGGACCAACGGGAACCTGGCGGTCGAATATGAGGTGACGGTGCCCGCACCCTCCGACCACTTGACCCGCTGGCACGTTGCCCAGACGTATACGGCCACCACAGCGATCACGCTCGACGCCGGGCGCCTGGCCAACCATGAGGGGTTCAAACTGGCCCAGTTTTCGTCCATGTTCGTCAACCAGTCCGGTTCCTGCGGTGGGGGGAGCGGCGGCTGCCACGACGCCGACGGCGCGCGTTACATCGCCACCGACGGAGCCCGCCGGCAGGTCGCCTTCGCCAACGTGGGAGGAGGATGGGTGTTCAGTTCTACCAACGCACTGGGGGACGTCTGGCTGGACGCCCTACACGGCGACGATCAAAGCTGGCAGGGCAACACGCCCAACGTGCGCCTGGCGCTGGACGCCCTCCCCGCAGCCGGGACAATCACCCCGCAGGGATGGATTTCCCCGACGGCCGACCCGAACCAGGATAACGTGGGGCTCTGGCTGCACGACGACGGTGTGACCGGGTGGAGTGCGGGCCAATCGGCCTCGACCGGCTACTGGATCCTGGCTCAGGACGACCCACCCGAGCCCTGGGCCGATTCGGGCCTGAGAGCCGGGCTGACGTTCCTCGATTTTGAGGACAGCGCCAACTGCTTTTTCGTCCACGACTCTGGTCAGACCACCACGGGCACGGTGGGCACCATCGCCGGATACACCGACACAGCACTGCAACTGCGCTACGATTTAGGTAGCGCGGACCACAACTGGGCTCAGGTCCGCTGCGACTTCGAGCCCTCGCTCGATCTGTCAGCCTATGATCACCTGCGCTTCGACTGGCGCGGCGATCCCAGCGCTGCCAACTCGCTGGAGGTGGGGCTGATTGACCAGGTGGGCACCACCCAGCGTATCTTTGGTCGTGGCTACCACCACGTCACGCATCGAGACTGGTGGGGCCAACTCGTTGTCCCGTTCAACTTCCTCAGCCCGTGGACGGAAGGTACCACTTTTGATGCCTCCCGCGTGGTTGCCTTCATCCTCTCCGTCGTCAAGGATGGCCCCGACGACACTGGCGGGATGGGCCGCATCGCCATTGACAACCTGAGTGCCTACAACGTTGTCTCGCGCACCATACCGGCGGACTTTTCACCCACGCTGACGCACACTGTTGCTGCAACGTCGGCGGCTCAATGGCTCGCCTCGCAGCAGCAGGAGACCGGCCTGCTCAAATCGTGGGCGGAGGAGCCCACGTGTGCAGCCCATACCTACGACCAGGCGCTGGCCCTGCTCGTTTTCAGCCGCGAGGGGCTGTGGACGCAGGCAGATGCGCTTGTCAGGGCCCTGGCTCAGGCACAGAATGACGATGGGTCCTGGTTCAAAAGCTACGACTGCAACGATAGCAACCTGCCGTGCGTGCATTGCCACAAGTGGGAAGGCGACATCGCCTGGGCGATCTATGCGCTGAGTCGCTACATAGCACTGGGGGGCACACACCCTCAGGCGCGCACGGCCATGAATGATGGTGCAGTCTGGCTGGCGACACGCCTGGGCCCCGACGGATGCCTGGTCATTGACCACACGGAGGGGACGATAGGTGCCTGGTGGGCACTCCAGGCTGCCGGGCCAGGCTATCGGGACGAGGCCGACAAACTGAGAGACTGTCTACTGACCTGCTACTGGGATGGCACCATGGGACGCTTCAAGGGCGGCCAGGACTGGCAGCAACCATACCTGGACAACCAGACCTGGGGCAGCGCCTTTCTCCGGGCTGTCGGTCGGGGGAAGGATGCCCACCGGGCGTTGAGCTATGCCTACCAGGTCCTGCGCCTGCCGGCGCGTGGTGGGCAGATTTTCGGCCTCGATGGCCAGGGAGGACCCTGGTCGGTGTGGAACGAGGGAAGCGGCCAGTATGCCGCCACCGGAGGAGAAAAAGCCACTGCCTTTGTGCACGAGCTCTTGGCCCAACAGCGGTCTGATGGCGCTTTGCCCAGTTCGCCTGACAATTTCACCGGCGGAGGGGTATGGACTACCCGCTGGCACGGGGTCGCGCCCACAGCCTGGCTCTACTTCGCCCTGAACCCCCCTGAGCCCTTCCGAGCAACCACCTGGGTATGGCTGCCGCTGGTCTTGAGGAGCCACCAATAAAGCAAGAAGAGCGATTCTAATGGGTTCTGTCCAACTCTACCTCGACCACGCACAAATCCTCAAACCTGCCCCCGACCACACCCTGATCGAGGGCGTCCTCGACTACGTCCCCGCCTACACCCGGATGGTCGAGGCCATCCACGCCGGGCGGTCGCTGACCATCATCGTCCGCCATCCCACCTGTGCCGCCTGGTTGCGGGCGGCGCAGGACAGGTACGGCCCGGAGCGCATCCAGGTGCAGGAGGTCACTTGCCGGGGCCGGCTGGCCGAGTTGTGGGGCGTCGAAGTCCCCGCCTGGGTCAGCGGCGAAGCCATCGCCCGCTCCGGCCTGCTCGACGTGCCGCTGCAGGCCCAGCCCGGCCAGCGCTTCGAGGACGTCGTGCTGGAAACCTTCTACAGCCCCTTCCTGGCCTATGACCGGTTGCCCATGCCCTACGTGGCCGACCTGCTCACCAGTTACGACCCAGAGCGCTGGGCCAGCGCGGATCGGCGACCGTTGGTCAAAGAAGTGTTGGCCCGGCGGCTGCAGGCCTGGGCCGAGGGGGCCTCGTCTCCGGGCGAACAGTTGTTGGTCGAGGGGTTGCAGCGCGACCCCGCCGCGCTGGCCCGCAGACTGGCGCTGGTGAAAGTCCTCGCCGGCTACCCGCCTCAGGTTGGCCAGCGCATCCTCGGCCCCGAATACGATCCCCTGGCTGCCCTGAACCTGGACCTCAGTGGGCTGCCCGTGCGCGAAGCCGGCGTCGCCGAGGCCGCAGACCACATCCGCGTCCACCTGAACACACTGGCGCACACCTTACCACCGTCGCAGGCGCTGTCCGCGCTGCTCGAGCAGGCCAGCGGCCACCTGATGGCCGAATTCGAGGCGCTCCAGGCGCTCCTCAAGTCTGGAGAGATTGCTGTAGACACCGGTCTGATCCGCCAGGTGCAGCAGAAGTTCGCGTCCATCCACGACCGCGTGGAGCAGGAACTGGCCGACCTGGCATTGCTGGTCACGCCACCCCGCCCCCCTCAACCTGACCCCGCTGACGCCTGGACGGCCGGCGACTGGCTGGACTGGGCGGTCGAGCATTACCTGCCCTACCGCTTCTGGCTGGAAGAGATCGGCCAGTACGACGAGGAAATCGCCGCCCAGGCCGATGCCTACGCCGAGTGGCTCTACGTCCATTACCCGGCGTTGCGGCTGACCTATCCCCGCATGGTCTACCAGGGACTACTGGCCCTGCACGACCGGCTGAGCGGCCCGGCCCCGGTGCTGGTCGTCGTGGCGGACGACCTCAACGGCAAGTTCCTCCCCGACCTGGCGCGCTACCTCCAGGCGCAGGGTTTCTTCGCCGGGGAGTCCACCCCACACCTGGCGATGCTGCCCTCCTGCACCGAAGTCAGCAAAAAGTGCCTGTTCACCGGACAGCCGGAGCCTTTCCGCGGCACGGCCTACGAGAAGCCAACGCTGGCAGCCTGGGAGCCGGCGCTGGGCGGGCGGCGGGTGCGCTATCTATCCGACGTTGGCGCGCTGCGCTCGGTCAAGCGGCGGGAGCACGACGTCTACTTCCTGAACTATACGCCGGTAGACCAGGCCCTGCACGACGACGAACGGCAAACCGGGGTGCCCACCAGTGTCGCCGTCCGCCAGCGGCTGCGGGCGCTGGCCGGGGACGTGCGGGCCTTCGCCGAGCGGATCGGCGCCGAACGCGACCTGCTCGTGATCGTCGTCTCCGATCACGGCTCCACCCGCATCCCGGCCAAGGCACCCAACCCGATTGACCGCCGGTTCTACGCGGACAGGGTGGACGACAGGCACCACCGCTACGTGACCATCAGCGACGAGGAGCTGGCGGCGCTGCCGGGCAACGTGCGCTTCGAGTGTTACGTCTTCGAGCGAGACCGCTTCGACCTGCCGGCCAACTACCTGGCGGCCCGCAGCACGTATCGCTTTGCCGAAGCGGGTGAAGGGATCTACGTCCACGGCGGCCTGTCGCCGGAGGAGACGATTGTGCCCCTCACCGTCTTCACTCCGGTGGCTGTCACTCCTAAACCACTGGCGATCCGCCTGCTGACCGACGAGTTCCGCTACGGCGTCAAATCGCTCGTCCGGTTGGAACTGGTCAACCCCAACCGGTACGCCTGCCAGGAGGTGCGCGTCGAGGTGCTCAACTCCAACGTCGAAGCGGCCCCGGTCGTGGTGGGCGACCTGGATGCGCTGAGCCAGGCCGAGGTGCAGATCGAGGCCCGCATCCGCCGCAGCGGGGAAGACCTGACAGCGCTGCAGGTACGGGTCACCTATCGGTTCCTGGACCAGCCGCACAGCCAGACAGAAGAACTGCCCATCAAGATGAAGCGGATCATGACGACGACCTTTGACGTGGACGAATTATGATGGAGACGTTCGAGCAGAAAGCGCTGGACTATTACGGTGAAGTCATCATCAACAAGCACCTGATCCACGAGGCTGGCTTTGGTGCGCGGGCCATCCCCACCTACGTCGGCGAGTGGATCCTTTCGGCCTACGCCGAAGAAGGCGCGTTGACCGAGGCCAGCCGGGAGCGCATCGCCGCCTTCCTGGGCAAATACCTGCCCACCAAGGGGCAGAAGGACGAAATCAAGAATCGCCTGCTAAAGATGGAGACTGTGCGCCTGCTGGACGACTATAGCGTGTCCATCAACCTGAAAACGGGCGAACGGCTGTTGCGCATTCCGCTGCTCGACGTCAACGACGCCCAGGTCAGCGGTCCCATCGTGGACCACAACGAACTGCTGGTCACCAGCGGGGTATGGGGCATCGGCGACCTGTTCTACACGCCGCCAGAGAGCACACGGGAGCAAGGCCGGGTCTGGATGCGCGAGTTTCGCCCCTTCCAGGTCAGCAGCGTGGACCTGGACTATTTCAAGGCCTGCCGCCGCCACTTTACGCTGGATGAATGGCTGGACCTGATGGTCTCCAGCATCGGCTTCAACCCGCGGGCGCTGACCGGGCCGCAGAAGATGATCCTCATCACCCGCATCGTTCCGCTGGCCGAGCCGCGGGTGAACCTGGTCGAACTGGCGCCCAAGGGCACCGGCAAATCCTTCGTCTACGACAACCTCTCCCGCTACGCGCGGGTCATCGGTGGGGGAAGGATCACGCCGGCAGCGCTGCTTCACAACCTGGCCTCGCACACGCCGGGCCTGATCACCCGCTACGACGCCATCGTGCTGGACGAGGTGCAGAGCATCCACGGCGACAGCGCTGGGGAGTTGATCGCCGGGCTGAAGGTCTACCTGGAGTCGGGACGCTACAGCCGGGGCAAGACGATGGGCACGGCTGAGGCCAGTTTCGTCATGCTGGGCAATCTCACGCTGGACGAAGCCCGGCGGCCGGTCTACGCCGACGTGGGGCTGTTCCGGGAGATTCCCAACTTCCTGCAAGAGACGGCCTTTCTCGACCGCATCCACGGGCTGATCGC
>Ga0315284_10015106_pt1 | contig 10981 bp, 19 predicted proteins | sample YL17G09_16_MG_FD_203696 | JGI IMG/M metagenome (GOLD analysis project Ga0315284, IMG submission 203696) | Sediment microbial communities from Yellowstone Lake, YNP, Wyoming, USA - YL17G09_16 | ecosystem: Environmental > Aquatic > Freshwater > Lake > Sediment | place: USA: Wyoming | collected...
TTATGGAAGTCATTGATGGACAGCATAGGCTTGAAGCACTGAAACGTCTTGGAAAACCCGTAGACTACATCATCATTCCTGGCTTGAGACTCAAAGATGTTGTACGTTATAATGCCGTACAGAAAGCGTGGGGTAAACCCGATTATGCAAATAGTTTTGCAGATGCTGGCAACCCATCTTATAAAATTCTGAAAGAATTCATGGAAGTCTACCCGGACTTTGGAATTGGTGCTGCTCTCAGTATGCTCACCAATCGCAACGAATCCAATGATGCAGGTAAAAAAGTCAAAAACGCCAAAGGTAAACCCACCGGTAAAAAGAAAACATTTGAGAATGGCGATTTGGTAATTACTATGAATGACAAGCAGACTGGATATCTGATTGCTGCCGAAGTAATCAAGTATAAGCCGTTGTTCAAGAAATACAATCACTCGGTCTTTGTGAAAACAATCATCGCATTATTGAAACTTGATAAGTTTGACAACGACAGGATGATTGCGCAGATTGCGAAACAGCCGACTCTTATGCTACAGTGCTCCACTGTGGGTCTTTACAAGAAGATGCTACAAGATATCTACAACTACAATAAGTCTGAGAAAAACAGATTGGCGTTGTACGTGTAATTGGTTGATTTTTTGTCATTTTTTAAGGGGTGACTCGTTTAATCAGAACGACACCCCTTTTTTTATTGTATTTTTTGTAACTTTTCTACGTGGATTACGTATAATCATTTATGTTTAACCAATAAATTTATAATTATGCAGAACTTAGAAACAATCAGTGCAAGCATTCAGACGAAAAAAAGAGCAGATTTGGACACCCAAAGTTTTCCACTATCTAAACTCAAGCTATCTCCTTATGATATCAGAAAAAATCGTGCTCGTAATCCGAAACTGAAAGAAGACCTTCTTCGTGATGGTCAACTCCAGCCAATAACGATTAACGTTAAAACAAACGGGAAAAAAATAACTAATATTAATACTGCTAATGAAGCTACTGTTATAAATGGTAGAACCCGTAAAATTGAAATGGATGAACTGAGTAAAACAAAGGGTTTATTCAAAACAGTTAATGTTGAGGTATATGTGGACTTAGATGAATTGGAAGAAGATTATCTTAACGCCCAAATCAACGTATCTCAAAACCCTCTTAATGCTGACGAGAAGGTTGAATTTGTAAGAAAATATAAAGACATACTTGACCCATTGGCTTTAGGTAAAGCACTTGGAATTGAAGATAAAATGCTTGAAAACTACATGGAAGTTGCCGAGGCAAATGAAGAAGTTCTGGAAGAATTTAGACCACAGAGCGAAGGACATGGTAGGTCGGAAATTAAGGTTGAAGAATACGGTAAAATGAGTAAAGCGGTTAAACAAGCAGGTGTTGAACCAGCAGATAGTCCGGAATTAATGAAAGCATTGGGTAAACAATCCGCTAAATGTAATCTGACAAGGGACGCTAAAAGAATAAAGATGCCTAAACTGGCTAAAAGAAGCGCAGAATTATTCAATAACACCAGCATTGCCGGGAAATTCACTGTCGAAGAAATTGTTGAATTTGCTGATAGGGAAACCTCTGCAAATGGAAGTAGTGGTGATAAATTACCACAGAACAGCAGCGAAAAATATAAAATCATTGATGGCTTGCTGAAAGGAACGTATGATTTTGCTGTCATTTTATTTGCCGAAGGTTTGCATAGAATTGATGATGAGGGTAATTCAATTGAATCAGAAACCAAACGAATTATTGATGCAGTTCCCGAAATAATATTAGTGGGTAACGAAATTGAAAAACTTGTTGAAGCACAAGACTATGCTATCGGTTTAGGCAAAATTTGTGATATACATATTGAAGACGCAATTGAAATGTGCGAAGTTCTGAAAGAAGATAGTAGACGTGGATTCATATATGTGAACGGTGCAATGCTCTATGCTCAACGACCCGAATTTCTGAATTATTTAAGAGATAAGTATAGTAAATCAATTATTGCGATGGTCGTACTTGATTTACTCTTCGGTAAAAGTCAAGTGTATGCTGGTGACAGAACTAAAGAAATTATAACTGTCTATGGGGGTGCACAGAATTTTGATGAAGTAATCGCTAAATTTAAAAAAGTGGTAAAGTTCTCAAAATTTAGAAAATATGCTGAAAGTCCACAAGAGAAATATATTGTTTTTATTTAAAATTCATGAATGGGAGAAATATTCTCCCATTTTTTGTAACATTCCTACTCGATATTCGTATAATCACGTATGAATACACAATGGTTTACATATAGAGGATTAAAAGTACTGAACTACCAGTCAGAAGTTCTTGATAAAATCGAGAAGAGTATGGAAAGTAATTCAGTAACTGTTTTAGCAGCTTGCCCATCCGCAGGTAAAACCATTATGAGTATCTACTGCATCGAGAAGTATCTGAATGAACACCCAAAAGCAAGGGTATTGGTGCTGACACATGGAACAACAGTTCTCCGGACACAGTATAACGAAGTCCTTGATGAAGTAAAACCTGGGTTTAAATACAATTTGGTTGAGAAATTCATAGAGTTTAATCATAAGTCACAAGTTAATGTTTGCTTACCTCAGACCATTTGTGGTAAAAATTTACCACACTTCGACTTGATAGTAATTGATGAAGCACATCAGTTTTATTTTGCAGATATGGTCCAGGAAATCATTCGGTTAACGAAGCCATCTAAACAATTACTTCTCACCGGAACTCCATCAGTTTTTATAGCAAGGAACTACCCGATTATAGCAGTACCATTAATCACCATTTACGATGAAGGAATGGTTGCAGATGTGAGAATTGAAATAGCTACCTCAAGTTATAATTTCGATATCATCCGGGACTATAACGCTGACAAGGAATTAAAGGGTGAAATAGAAATACGTGGCAATGAAACCCGGAAGACTCTTGATGAACTTCTTGCTAAGATTATAAGTAAGATAAGTGACTCAAAAGCACGTACTTGGACACAAGCACTTAAAGAACTACGTAAGACGATGTTTGCTTGTAAAAGTCAACAACAAGCAATGCAGATTAAAGCATACTTTGATGCAATTGGCATACAGTCTGCATTGAGCATTTCCGACATAGATACTGATAGCAAAGAGATACAGCGATTCAAAGAAGAGAATGAGTGTTTGGTACTCATAGTAGTAGGTCGTGGCATACTTGGCTTTAATTACACTCCGTTGGTCAACATAGTAGATATGTCAACCAGTCAGAACATCGACAGGATATATCAGTTGTTTTCACGAGTAATCCGTAAACACCCGGAAGGATTGAAGAAACTCTTCTTTAAGATAGCACCCAAAGACAAAGCAGACTACTATAAGTATATCATGACAGGCGTATTGGCAATGAGTGCAGAAGAATTCTTCTTGAAGTTCAATGGTAAGAACTTCGATGACTTGCAGATTCCGGTAATAGAGAACAAAAAGAAGTACGATTATAAGAAGAAAACCACCGGTAGAACACAAGTTGCCCGAACTTACGAACCAATTAACTTCGATAGCTTGCCAGTATTTGAATTCTTCAAAGATGTTTATGATAAAGACAAAACTCTTAAGACTTATACTCTTACTGACATAAAAGATGTACGTGCTGAATTTCTTAACAGAAAGCCAAACGGTTATTGGGACTTAGAAAATTGCTTGAAGTCTGCAAGTCGCTATGGTTTGGTTGCCGAGTGGAAGCAGAACGAACCCGAAGCATTCAATGCAAGTAAAACCAATGGTTGGTATGTTGAATGCCTAAAACTTATGACCGCAAATTTGAAAGAACGCATGAATGAAATAGAGAAAAAGAAATCTTTTTGGAAGATTTTCAGTTAATTTTGTAACATTTGTGCTTTTATTACGTATAATCACGAAAATATACAGGCTATGAGAGAACTAATCTTAAAACGAATAGAAGAATTCCGCTCCAAAGGCGAATTCAATAAATCCGCAATGCGTTGGAGAAACTTCAATGTGGGCGATAAACATATTTCCGGATATGATTTCAATGTCTGTGATGACAATAAATTATTGGAAACATACGAAAGAATTATAAGACAACTATCTAAAGTAATGTAATCATGGAAGAAAGCCGTAAAACAAACATCATTATAGGATTGCTCTTGGCAATATTTGCAGTCCTTATTTTTGCAGTACTGATACTGGCACAAGTCAACTTCACTCATAGAAGCGACTTTACTGCTGTTGCTATGAGCAAAGACGGAGTTAAAATGAATGTCAGCTATACAGTGAAATTCAATGCACCATTAATCATTCCATCGAAAATCCGCAAAGAAGCTGAATGGAAAATGAAAATTTATGGAACTGCACGTTTTGTGGAATTCTGTATTCTGCATAATGCACAAGCATTAATAAAAAGAGACTTGGGTATTTTACAGACCGAATTTGATGAATGTGGAAATCGTAGTTTTATTAACATGTGTTTCCGAATCCTTGGTGGTGAGGACTTTGATAGAATTAAATCAGTTAAAATTCGTAATTTCGAATACTATATATTTGAAGGCGAACCACGTCACGAAAAACAACCGACCTTGCCTCAAATGTTCGATACTGTTAAAAATGTTTTAATAACTTTAAATACTATATAATTATGGGAGCACCTAAAGGAGCACGAACACTGGAAGCAATTGCACTGACCACTCTACGGAAAGGTCAGTCGTTCTTCACAACCAAAGCAGATAAAGATATAACTGCAATTGGTAGCCACTACGATAAAAGGTTAAAGACTGAGAGAGTATTCGTACTCAATCCACAGTCCGGCAAAGCAGAAAAAGCAGTAAGAGTAACAATTTTATAATTACCACTATGACAGAAAATAGAATTTTCATTTACACCGACAGCGATGGTAAAGAAATTGCCAAAGCTGCACACGACAGTTCAATTATCGCATCACTTCCGAGAGTTGGTGATGACATTATTGACAACATAATAACTAATTTCGAAGGAGACGAACGGATAAAAATTCATGCGATAGTCCTATCAGTGGAATTCCACTATGAATTAGGTTCAGTTGTTGTTTATGCAAAAGTATTAAGAAAAGCATAATGAAAGAATATAACCTCAGAGAACGTGCTGAAATAGTCAGCCTGGCTATTGAATGCGCTAAGAGTCTTGCTGCACAACCACTTATCGACTACTTTCAGAAGAAAGAAACTCCGGTTGAGGCACGAAGCGGTAGAAGATATCGAAGCATTCCCGATGGCATGGATGTCGAAGTATGGGATAAAATGACTCCAATCGAAAGACTTCATTATATTGGAGCAATCGTTGAGAAACCTTTAATTGGTGGTCCTATACTTACCATTAAAGATTGCTGTCATTATGACGAAGCACAAGGCAGACACAAATGCTGTCATCCTCAGAGAAACGGCAAATGTGAATTCGTTTGTAATGACTTTCAACAACTACTGTCACCACCAACCGGAACAGCAGAAGCAGTTACGAAAGCTGCACAGCATGAAATGAAAAAAATGCAGAGAAAGTGGAAAGAATACGGCATTGATTTGCTTACTGATACTGATGCTAAAGAAGATATTAATACTGACTCAGAATGATACAATTATCTCAAACCGATAAGCAGTGGATTAAACTCTGCAAAGGACACTACAAAGACAAATATCCTTGGACTGGTAAATGGGTTAACACCCTCAAACCGTTGTTCTTTGAAAACTACGGTTGGAATCCCGATGAAGACCGGAATTATCACGACTATCTTAATGGTATGTTCAATAGACTTCTTGAGGTTTATGTGAAAATAGCAGAAGATAAGTCAGCAGATAACAGAGAAATACGTAATGTCTTCTCCGCAGCTTTCTATTCATCAGTCAGCAGAGAAGATAATCTGCCGATTGAAAGAGCAATAGCAGAACTCTGCTCAATTATACAGTTTAATACCGTCATTCTTCCGAATGGCGAACACAGATATGAATTATAAACTTTAATAAACAAAATTATGAAAAACATCAAAATTACCCGTAGTGCAATTCTCTTAGCTTTAACAGCAATTCTTATTGCCGGAGTCTTCCTAATAGCTTGGCTCTTTGGTGACAACACATGTATCTTCAATGATACTAAATACTCTGACGGTAGTGCGAGTTTTCGTTGGGTTCATGTAGCAATTAACGTAGTCGTAGTAATCGGCTATATCGTACTGATAATACTTTATATCGGAGAATTCGTGAATGATAAATCAGACCGTCCTTTTAAATTTATCTATGATAAGGATGAGTATAATTACAGACGTTCCAGAAGGAATGAAGACGATAAGGAAGAAGCACCCGCTAAACCTATTCAGTGGAAACGTTGGGTATTCTATATAGTACTGTTATTCTGTATTGTCAACGTGTTTAAGTTCGGCAAGACTATCTACAAACAATCAGTGTTTATGTATAATACCTCAAAGAAATACAACAACACTTATCAGCAGAAAGTTGAAGAAAAACTTGGCTTCTACGATAAACTCTGGAAGACCTACCAGACTAAGGCACAGATAACTAACATGAATAAAGACGTATTCGTTGAAGTTACTAAAATCATCATGGCAAATGTTGCCGATGGTCAGAATCTCAGTTGGAAATGGATAAGTAGATATCCGGATATTGATTACAATCAGTTCACGGAATTCTATGCCGATTTATCAAACTACATAGAGAAACAACGTGAGGGTTATTTCAGCATTGAAAAGACTTGCCAGCTTATCGCTAATCAGAACAACACTATGCTTGACACGTTCCCGAATAACATCTACAACAGAGCATTAAAGCTGCAGAGGATTAAGTTCGAGTATGGCTTTCTCAGCGATAGTACCAACCATGTGTTTGCAACCAAAATTGAAAACCTTAAGTAGTTATGTTTGATTTAATGTATTTCGGCTACGGCTATGGTGAAGAAATGGCAGAAGCCATAAAAAACCAAAATGACTTCATTAAAGAAGTCCGGGAAAGATTTCCAAAGGTAGTACTCAAAGATGCCTATAATGAAATCAAAGGTTATCGGCAAGAGGTTACTCTTGATGACAACGAAACAGAAAACTACTGTGCTTTTCTCTTTGGCAAAGGATGGTTTGAAATGTCATTGGATATGCAAATCAATATGATGGGTGGAGAAAAGAAAGACGATGTTATGCGTTGGCTTGCCCTCGCAAAACAACAGTACCCCGAAGCATTCAAAAGTACAAGCACTAATAAGGAATAATTATGAGAACAGAAATTAATAAAGATGTGTTTAAGGTGGAGACTGGAACTCAGTTTCATAACTGGCACCGTAGACGTAAGAGATTCTTAATATTCCCTAAAACAATCGGTGACGAAAAACGGTGGTGGGAAGTCGCTGAGTGGGAAGAAATATTTCAAGATAATCCATTTCTTGCTCCTTCCGAAGACCATAGCATACCTTATGATAAGTGGGTCGCAATTAAATGGCTAAACTAAATAAACTGATGACAACGAACATACAAAAATCTGAATTCTGTCCATACGGTATCAGTAAAGCACTGTATGAACTTGGCTATGACTATGCTTCAATAGGTAGCTATACTGATGCAGATAAATTTAATCTAACTAAGGGTGGATTGATGTACAGAGTCATCGCATTTCCCCCGGATAATCCCGACTTCTGCCTGGCTCCCCTCAGACAACAAGCATTCCGTTGGCTGATGGAAAAGCACAGATATATTCACAGCATTGAAGATATTGGTGTGGCTGCCGGAGATAGTGAGTGGGGTCATAGGTTCAGATTCAGCTATTGGAGACTCTTAGACATCTATAATGCTCTGTATATTGATGATAGCACTTTGGGTTATCTCACTTATGAAGATGCACAAGACAGATGCTTGGAAGAAATAATCAAAAAAATTAGAAAAAATAAGAAATAATATGAAAATAATTGACAGAGTACTCGATGTATTCCGGATAACCGGACAAGCAGTCACCATGACTAAATTGGAAAGACTTAACTACGATTTAAAGCAATCGGAGATTTGTAAACCAATGCACGAATTAAAAGAAAGCAAACTTGATAATGATGGTCAGAAAGTCAAAATATGGCTGAACCCTCACAATCAACACTGCTTTAACTTCGGTTACTATACCTATGAAGACTTCTACCAATGGTTATTGGCGAAAGGTCCGATTGTCAAAGGCAGTACAGATGAAGAAAAACAAAAGTACTTCGACTTAGCATTATTCGAAGCCAAGTATGATTATGGTTGGGGAATAGGTTACAACATGAAGTACTTCGACCTCATTGATGAAACCTACTATGCAAAATCTACAAGTGGTTATGGAAATTGCAGATGGGTAGAAAAACCACTTAAAATTACTAAGACTAATCATCAAGAGATTATCAGTAAAGTCTTCGGCTCAATATGTAAATATTATAAAGATTTGGAGATAAACTATACCTCAAATGCTCGTCAGAAAATGGATGATGAAATGCAAGGAGCAAAAGAAGTACTACATGCATTGGGAGTAGGATATTTCGGAGCAGTCAATCTCCCGGAAGAAGTGGAGAACTTAAGCTGGCTTGCTGAAATCTGTACCTATAAGACTGTTTACTTGCACTTGTTGCAAGAAGGTGTAGTGATGCCGGACTTCCGGTTTGTCTATGCTGAACGTTGGAAACAAAAAGACAGAGATTATTAATCATAAATATCAATAAACATAATGGAAAAGAAAGTAATCTATTTAATCGGTAGCTTGAAAAACGAAAAGATACCACACATAGCAAATCAACTCCGGGAATTGGGATTCGAAGTATTCGATGATTGGTTCTCTCCGGGTCCTGAAGCCGATGACTTCTGGCGCAACTATGAAAAAGTCAAAGGTTCAACACATCAGCAAGCATTGAATGGGTATGCAGGACAGCACATATATGAATTCGATAAACATCATATCGACAGAGCAGATATTGGCGTTATGTGTATGCCAGCGGGTAAATCCGGACACCTTGAACTTGGTTATGTAATAGGACGAGGTAAGCCAGGATTTATTTTGTTTGAAGAAGAACCAGAAAAATGGGATGTTATGCATATTTTTTCAAAAGAAAATGGTGGCGATATTTGTTATTCTTTTGAAGAATTGCGAAAGGGATTATTGAAATTACGTGAACAACTACTTAAATTAAAATAATATGAAAGATTTTATGAAAGGATTTTGGAGATTTTTGGGAATAACATCCATAGCAGCTTTTTTATTCGTTGGCGCATTTTGGCTAATGGGTATAATTACTTTTAAAGAATATATTCTTGGGAGTTTAGCTTCCATAGGATTATTTACTGTACTTGCAATAGCCTTAAAAGCTATGGATAAACTTGCCGGAATAGATTGAAATTCTTCTGTATTTTTGTAACATTTGCAATTGTTTTACGTATAATCATCGTAATCAATACATGATATTATGAAAATAGCAATTAAATTCGGAGATAATGATTTCTACAACTGTTTCACCGGTGTCTTAAAGACTTTACTTGAAGCATATAAGTGGAATGACAGACTTCCAGTAGATAAACAGAAACTCTGCATAATCATAAATGAGATTTCTTATGGCTGTTATCTGGCATTTCAGAATCAGTTCGGCTATAATGAGGAAAAAACCGGTGAGATATGCCAGAGAACCAAAGACTACTTAAAGATAGTGCCGGAACAAATACTCTTGAATGAAGAAGTTGTGGCTTACCTTAAGTCAGATGCATTCATGAACAGCGAGAATTTTATTCTCGATACAGATTTAGACTATCCCGGTAATAACCCAGTATATACATCGTGATTATGAAGACAGCAGAAGAAATAAAAGCAATGACCTTGAGAGAATTCGTATTCTTTCTGAATTCATTGACAACAACAGAACTCCACGTGCAATTTCCCGGCAGATTCCACGTGCTGAAAGCAAGTGATAGTGTAACCGAAAGTTCAATGAACATGCTTGCCAATGATGGAATACTTTGGTATATGGTTAAAGATAAAGCAAGAGAAACTAAAGAATAATATTATGAAAGAAACTTATTATGTAATCAGAAACTCCGATGGTGATACAACCGTTGATGAATTCACCAAAGAACAACTCTTGAAGGCAATTCAAGAAAACTATTGGGGTACTAATGGTAGTAAAGACATACTGACTGAACTGCCGGAAAACACTGACACTAATTATTGGGGTGAGGGTTTGTTAATAATCAAAGGTTCTGTGGTAGTACCAACTCCAAAACAAGTGATAACCAAATACGATATCGAATGAAACCAGAATTAATTACTTCAATTATACTCTACGCATTAATTGCTATTGCAGTTGTTGTATTCGTAGTAAAGGAAAGTCTTAAAGAGATTCCCGGAGACCATACGGGTTTCGGAAAAAAGCCAAGAGGACGAATGGGACTACGGGGTTTTCTAATGACAGTATTTTTTATATTTTTCACTTGTCTCTGGACACTAATATTCTGGCAGTAATTTGTAACATTTCCAGGAATTTAACGTATAATCATCAGTAATCAATAAAACTGACGGTATGACTATAAAAGAACAGACAATCGAAGCAATAGAAGTTGTGCTTAAACAACATAAGAGATTCTATCGCAGTAATGAATTCGGATTTCCAACACATAATGGAAATTATAGTACTCATCAAGGTGCAGTGCTGAGATATTATCTCAAAGAACATGGATATGTAAACGTCCGGGTATCAGACCTCGATAAGTCATTCTTCTTAGGCTTAGACTACGGACTTAAACCAAGTAATACTATTATCTTAAAGGTTTTGGACTTTGAAAGATATGTGGTTGGTCAGAAAAGGAAATTCTTTAACTTCAACACTAAAGAGAAGGTTCTCTTAGCACCTATGGATATTAAAGTCGGACTCATAAATAATGGTAGATTTGGTTCATTCGGAATAGTAGGTCATGCACCCAATAAGCCAAAACTAAATGAATTCGGCAGAGAGTCAGCCATAACCTTGTTGGTTGA
>Ga0315284_10015107_pt1 | contig 10981 bp, 5 predicted proteins | sample YL17G09_16_MG_FD_203696 | JGI IMG/M metagenome (GOLD analysis project Ga0315284, IMG submission 203696) | Sediment microbial communities from Yellowstone Lake, YNP, Wyoming, USA - YL17G09_16 | ecosystem: Environmental > Aquatic > Freshwater > Lake > Sediment | place: USA: Wyoming | collected...
TCTGCATAATATGGGAATTTTAAGTAGAAAGATGAAATAGAAGGTCCATAAATGGAGTGAAGTAATTGTGAGAGGGTATGTGATTGTAGGGTGGAAGTAGGAAGAGAGAGAAGTGGCGGTAAATAGAGATCAACTAAATCCGAAAAATTATTTTCTTTCATTTCCCCATTTAATCCTTTAAGTCCTCCTTCAAGCCACAATGTTTCTCCAGAAATAGGTATAAAAGTTAATCCATATTTTTGTAAAAGTTTTAAAACCTTCTTATGAGAAGTAGAAATTCTACCAGCACCATTTTCCCATTGTACTTTACCAACACCTTTAATGTCTTTATGATAAGTAGTAATTCTGCCGCCATTATATCCATATTTTTCTAGGATGCAACATCGTAAATGTGGATATTTTTTTAAGACTTCTATTCCAGTCCGTAATCCAGCTATACCTGCTCCCACAATAATCACATCATAACACGAATCCGACATATATTCTATTAATCCCCTTATAAAATTATATTATACGCTTCTTAGAATAACCAATTCTTAAATAAAAAAATTGTTCTCGTAATTAATTCAAACGTCAACGTAATAATACCTTGTGTACTAAACATTAATAATATTTTTGAATTATATTTATCAGAATCAATACCAAATAAATCCATAAATGGACTTAGAACTCCCTTTTCATCATTCAATAATCTCCTTTCAATTAAATGAAAAATACACTCCCCAAAAAATAAATGCTGCAACCATATTACTACACAAAGAATATATATCCCAATAAATAAGAAATACGATGGATAAATTGTATGATTTATAATATACAACATCAATAGTATATACATAAATGCATTATGAGAAAAACGAATAATAATACCAATACGCTCATCCGTATTTTCCCAAAAAATTATTTTTCTTAATATATATTCTAATGTACTCTCACTAATTGTTGATATTGTTGGTGAACTACTATTTTTAGTTATATCCTTAAAATCCTCCTTTTCTTTATCATTTTTCTTTTCGGTATCCTCTTTATCAGTATCCTTATCACTATCCTTATCACTATCCTTATCACTATCCTTATTATTCTCATTATTGTCATTGTCATTTTCCTTCTTCATTTCAGATTTTTTATTTACCTTTTCCTCTTTTTTTAATTCCTCATTTGATTCTAATAATTCTGACATCTATCTATTCTCTTAATCCTAAAAAAATATCCCTATTTATACACAAAATATTATTATACTTTATCGGAGATCATTTACAAATATTTATAATAATTATTATAATTCATAAAAAAATATTATACTTATCTTAAGTAATTTATTTTTTTATGATTAACAAATATTTTAATTAGAATTGTCGTAATTGTGAATCTTTAAAGCTTTCTTCGAGGGCTCGTTGTAATTGTACATCTTGAAATTCATTTGATGCAACAATTTCTGGATTTATTTGATTTTCAATGATCGTATTTAATTCGTCGGATTTCTCTTCTAATTCCTCGTCAGATTCCTCGTCTACTTCTGATTCAAATTCATCTTCTTTCTTTTTATCTAGTTGATTTGGTGAATTGATTTCTTCTTTTTCGTCTCCATCATCTTGTGGGGTCGATGTATTTCTTTTTTTCGTTTTCTTAATTTCATCTGAAAAGTTCTTTGATAATACACGATAACGGAATTGACGACCTCTAGAGCCATCGGATGTAATATATGGAACAGAATAATGATAGGAAATACTTAATTTTTTAAAAGAGTCGTTAATCATTTTAATTAATTCATCCATTTGCAATAGTACATCATCTAAAATAGGTCTTGCGAATACAGCAGATAAATTGTCAATATTATTATTTGAAACAGGATGCTGATAATTCTGAACACGATTAATGAGTTCTACCGCAATCATACGAAAAGCTCCAAAGATTTCTTGAATTTCAAAATCACGCTTTTTTTTCTTTTCATTCATTGCAAGATTTCGTCCCCATAGTTTTTCATCAAAATCATTTAATAGAAACCGAATATTAATATCGTGTGTCGTTGCTTCATCTAAATGTGATCGATAATTTCTCTGAGATAACTCTTGAATTTCTATACAAATACGATAAAATTCTTGATAGGGATGTTTGTAGGATGTTCCAAGATGATCTAAACGACGTAATTCCCAAGCCATTGGAAAACCGCCACAAGGTACATCAGCAGGATTACGAGGAACTTGTCCACCTGTTCTGTTAAGCCACTCAAAATAATGAGGATTATGAATATGTCCACCTGTAATAATCTTTCCACTATTCCAAGAAAAGGGCGTCTTACACGATACACAGAACATCATATCACATCCCACTGATTTATTAATAAATTCACCGCAACATGGACATGGTTTGGAATCTGCACGAATTAATGTAGCCGTATCTAAATCATCCTTCTTACACTCGTGAACAGAATCGTGATGTTCACCCTTTAATGTAAAGCACTTAGAACAACTATACCAATTACATAATCCACATTTCCAAGCAGTACTTAGAAATCCTTGACAATTGGGTTTCATACAGCGACGAATAAATTTCTTTTTTTCATCGTCTTTCTTTTCATCGTCGTTCTTTTCTTCTGTTGGATTTTCTTGAACGCGTTCGCCCCAACGAAGTTGTATAATTTGATCTTTTAATATCCGCATTTCACGATGAAGTTCATTTTCTTTTGCGCTTATTTCATCTAATTTAATTCGATCGGAACTATAATCTTGTTTATTTTTGAGTTTGTCAAAATAGACAAGATAGATTTGATTATACTCGTGACGTAAATCGCCCCTAATTACATTAAGTTGGTTTACTTGTTGTTTGAAATCGTGAATTTGTTTATAAGAATCGCGACGTTGTCTTCGTTCTAATGCAACGGTTTGTAATCCAGGTAAATTGGCTCTTTCACGGCTAACTAAAATTTCTTGGCGATGACGAAAATAAGTTTGTTGTAAATATGTTTTTGTGCAAATTTCATAAAGCATACTGTCTGTATATTTAACTCTACAATGAATACAATGGGCATCTTCCATACGTCCCATTAAATATTGTTCAATACATTTAGAACAGGTATCTTTAGAGCAAAATTTACAAATAATTTTTTTACGAAGGATAGCGGTATAGTTATTCGCACAGATGGTGCAAATCTCTGGAGCAGATTTAGTTGATTTCTTAGTGGATGTTTCGGTCGCCATTGTAGAATGATATCTTTCTATCTGTCTACTATTTAGTCAATTTTTTATTAAAAATAAAAACACATAAATAAATCGTATAGGTATAGTAAGTAGAATTAAGTAGGAGGTTGAATGGGTACTTTAGGGGTTGTAACAGTAATTAATTTGGATCGTTGTTCATTATTGGAATAATGTGAGAGGGGCATTTTGGGATGAATATAATGTTGGAAAGCGGTGAGGACACTAATGATATCTTTATCTTTTTCGGTATCAGGATCGGATCCAGTGAGTAGATCAAATGCGGTAACAAATCCGTGCAGAGTACAAATGATACTAAGAAGTTCAAATTCAGACATTTGAGGATGATAACTAAGTACATTAATCTCAGCTGGAAGAGGTTTTTGTCCATTCCAATATTCGGATGGTAATTGATTTTTATTTAAAATAAATTTCATACTCTACTAAAGACAAGAAGATACATATTATAAATAAACACAATTAAATAAACACAATTAAATAAAAAAAATTGAAATAGGATGATGTGTATAAAAGGGTACCACGATCTAGCATCTATTATTAGAAATGGCTGAACAGACACGACCAACTTATATTATTAATCCTTCCGAATATATTACCGAACTTCTTGAAAGTGCACGCGCTTACTTTCATCAAGAAGATCATTTACAATTATCTAAGAGAAAGGAGCCAGAGACCCCAATGGATCCAGAAGATGAACAAGAGACAAAGCGTTATAAACATCGTAAATAATTCTATTCTTTCCTCTATTCTTTCCTCTATCCCTTTAATATAAAATAAAAAGAAAATACAAAGAAAATAAAAAGAAAATAAAATAATAGTTATTCTTTTTTTATGTATACATTCTCAATATAAAATCGATCCGAAATACTGTGTAAAAAAATTGAAAAAAGAATAATCGGAGAAATAGATACCGAGTTTCACAATGGCGTCTATCCAAGATTACAAACCTATCATTATGGAGTCCCTTGACATTCTTCGTAAGAGAGAAATTTCAAAAAAAGAAACATTTAAAGCCCGTGCCTATGCAAAAGTTATCTCTCAACTTAAATATCATTCCGATCCCATTACGAATCTAGATGACTTAGAATCAATTCAAGGGATTGGTGAAAAAATCAGTAAAAAGATTAAGGAGATTTTGGAGACGGGAGAATTAAAAGTAGCAGAGAGAGCAAAAGAATTATATCCAATTGAGGCATTGGATGCACTTCAGAATATTTATGGTGTAGGTCCGTCTAAAGCGAATCAACTCATTGCCTCAGGAATTACATCGATTCCTCAACTTCGTGATGAGTTAGAGAAGAATTCCAAAATCTTAAATGATAAGCAACGAATTGGATTGAAATATTATGAGGATTTATTGGAGCGTATTCCGAGAAATGAAATGGAGCAACATCGTGATCATATTTTAGGATCAATACCTGAAGAGATGAAAGAATTTCAAACCGAGTTAGTAGGAAGTTTTCGTAGAAATGCAGAATCTTCGGGAGATATTGATGTTCTCATTCGTGTTCCAAAAGATATTCCTTCAAAAATGGTATGTCAATATTTCTATGATTATGTACAACATTTAATTGACCGAAAATATATTATTGAGATACTTGCCTTAGGAGAACACAAATGTATGGCGATTTGTCGTATTGGAGGAGGTAAAGCTCGACGATTGGATTTGTTGATGACTCCTGATGAGGAATATGCGTATTCTCTATTATATTTCACTGGCTCTGATCGTTTTAATGTTGGGTTTAGACAACACGCATTACAAAAAGGTTATACACTCAATGAACACCGTTTAACACCGCTCAATGATGACGTTCCTACGCCATCTTATATGGAAACAGAAAAGGACATTTTCCGATTTCTCAAACTCCGATATATTGACCCCTCACAACGCGTAGATAATAAACAAATTATCCCAGTTGTTTATAAACCTAAAGTACATCAATCGTCACCTTAAACCAGCTTTCCATTTTATAAATTAGATTATGGTATTATAATAATTCATAGATAACTTAAAGACGTTAAAAAATAGGAGCTATATAACACAAAAAATGTAATTCTACTTATAAGTGTTGTTATACTCTGAAGAAATACATACGGGTTTATTTATGTAATTTTTCTATCGATTTTAATCTATGGAGAAATTAGAAAGATGATGTCTGATACTGATGTAGAAGATACCACCACCCCTATTACTCTATTTAGAGAAATGATAGATAACAAGACTTTAAACGTTAATATATCACCATTAAATGAAGAAATACAAAAAATAGCGGAAAAGTTTCAAGATGATACTGTTCCTAAAAAACAAGATGTTACTGTAAAAAAAGATTATATAAGCGCATTGACTGAATGCCCCTCTTCTACTACTAATAACGGTATTCCCTTACTAAAAAGTCAAGGATTATATAATTCTAATACAAATTCTCCAGCATATCCCAAAGCAAAAATGGATTCTATTTTAGGGATGATAGATACAATTCACGACTTCTGGCCAGGCGGTAGAAATGGATCACAAAGTAATGAAAATGCGGATAAAATACATGATAAATTAACAACATATTATAAGGAATTATATGGGTGTACACAAGAACAAATGGATGAAATATTAAATGAATGTATAAAATGTAAATTCGGTTCATCAGATGATATAAAAAATAATATGAAAAGTAAAGATATTGAAGCTACTGGAAAAAAATTTTTTGAATTTATTTCATCGCTGGGAAATAATCCAGTTGTTAATATATCTTATAATGACTTTTTAAATACAGGAGACGATGATGATATAATAATAAATGATACTTCTATAAAACTAAAAAACGCAACTATTATAAAACTTACAAATACTGATAAAAATTATAATAAAATTATAAAGGATGAAATACGACGAAAAGAACTTGCAAAAAAAATAATTAATTTTTTTGGAAGAGATACTATCTATTATACCTATGATTCGTATCAATCACCTTTTGCTAAAATATTTGAAAATAATAATAAAGCAATACGTATTGTAACTCCGCAAAATATAGCAGATTCCGCTACTGCCCAATCAATAGATCCAACAGATGATTATTTAAGCTACTATTTTCCATCAAATGATAATGTTGGCCCACCACATAATAACAAGAAATATAACGTAAGAAGTAATTATTTTACAAATTCTGCGTATGATATCTTTTATAAAGAAAGTGGAGATGGATTTGGTCACGGTAATAATCGTCTTTATAATTTTACATATAATATTAAAAATAAATCACCTACTAATACGAGTTATACTAATTTAGGGCCTAATGGTGTAGAATTTAAGTACGATATTAAAATAAATACAGGACCATCTGTTAATTATTTAATTGCGATGTTTTTAAATACATCATCGTCATCATCATCATCAAAGAAAGCATCATCATCTGGTGGCTCTTCCAGATCAGGCTCTTCATCATCATCAAAGAAAGCAAAAACATCAGGAGGAAGAAGAACACATAAAAAAAATAATAATACTATATTAATTGGAGGAGCTAAAAAGGATGGTCTTCAAGGTAGTGCGCCTAGTCTAGAAGATTTAGCTGGAAAATTACAAGAAAAATCAAAATTTTTACTTTTTGATTTGAAGCGAGGTGGTGATTATGATCAAATTGATGCAATGAAACATTTTAATGATGACAAAAAAGAAGAGGGTATTGTTGTAACAGGTGATACATTATGTTCTGTTAAATCACGACTCGAAAATGTTAATACTGTTTTTAAGGTTGGAAATGAATTATATCTCTATAAAATGGGACAGTCTTTAACAAAATCAGAATCTACACAAAAACGATTAAATATACAAATAGATCAATTAAGCAAGATTTTTAGTGATAACCTAAATAAAGAAAATTTAATTAATAAGATAAAACTATATTGTTGTATTATAGGATATTCAATTAAATTTGGAAAACAAAATGATGAGGATTTGACTACTAAGAGTGATTGCAATGAAATTATAAAGATATATAACACATCAATTACGGATAATCAATTAGAAAAAATATGGGAAGGATGGAACATACTACCCATAACAAACAAAGAAGCAGATGAAGCAGATGAAACAGAATCTCGTCCATTTGTAAAATTATTAAATATAATATTTACTATGAAAAAGTACGATATATACAACTATTTAAAAGGATTTATAGATTTTGTTAATCTGATTCAGACAAGATATATTTCACAACTAAAAATTACGAATCCGAATATTTGGAATCCTGTAGATGATATAACTGGTGCAACTGATATTGAAACGATTGAAATGACAAAAATAAAAAAATCTAACGAACAAAAACATATGCAGTTTAATGTAATATATGAATATTTAGAAGGAAAGGGCTATAATTCTGAATTCATAAGTAGTGTAGTTAATATACCTGCAATAGGGGAAATTACAGACTTAACGTCTCGAGGTAAATATCGTTTTATTGATTATGATTCTAATGATTATAATGAACTAAATAAATCTATATATACATCAACAAATAAAGCATTACAAACTATATGGAATAATATAGAACCATTGTTTATATTTCTGAATAAAAATGTTCCAAACATATTATCACAGTTAGATACAATAGGTGATTTGTCACTAGTGGTAACAAAGGAGCTGAACGATTATGTTACTCGTGCAAAACAGTTTATATATGAAAACAAAAGATATATGCAAGGCGAGCAAATTAATATATTACATAAAATACTAAATACAGACAATTCAGTGTATAATTTACCAGTACTTATATCAGAATATAATTTTTATATTAATAAACTTAAAAAATCTATAAAAATAGATGAGTATGAAGCATTAAAAAATACAAATCAATTTAATTTACCAACAAATCCTGTATTAATTTCTATTAGTAATAAAATTTACGAAGATGATAGTAAGGAGGAGGACAAAGACAAGGATGAGGACGATGATGATGAGGGTAATGCTATTGCTTCTAATCAAGTTGGTGTATCTGAAGACCAACAAAATACATATATATCACAGATTCTTAGATATGTATTACAATTAAAAGATGATAAAATACAATCGGAGTATAAAGATGTATATAAAAAATTATTAGAAGCGACTGGTATTAAAATACCTACAGGAGAATTTAAACTTTCGTCCGAGCAGAAGGAAAACAATAGGAAAGAACAGATTGAAACACAAAAAGATGCAACAGATATTGCTATAAAGGGAGAAATAACAGAAATTTGCACAGATATTTTAGAGAGTGTTATTCAAATAAATAAAAATGTATTATATAATCAAAAACCATCGGATCATACCTTTTTACATATTAATTATATATATCCAGGTAAAACTGATATATTTGGGACCTTTAGAGAATGTTGTTTACAAATAATATATTTACTTACCAAAATAAAAAATAAATATAGCCTTGATCTGGAACTCCCTGATAATGTAGCAAACCCAACAGACCAAGTAGAATCAGTAGAGACAGAAGAAACATTATTACAAAAGTTAGAGGAAAATATGGTATTGTATGTTGATAACACAGTCACACAAAAGATACAAGATTTATTTATAAAAAAAATGCAAATAACAGAGGAATTAGAAAAGTATAATAAAAAGCCAGAGCCACTGAAAAAGCCAAAGAAACAGGAGGATATAAAGAAAGCAGAAAAGGAAGCGGCGATAAACAGGAAAACCGATATTAAAAGAGAGTTTAATAATATTAAAAGATTAGTATCAAAAACAAATATATTACAAAGATTGTTAAATAATTTTACGTCATCATCATCATCATCATCATCATCATCATCCGCAGTAAACCCATCTTTATTAATTAAGTATCCATCTGAGACTAATATTATAATTGATAGTACAGCGAAAGCTAAGAATTTAATAAAAATGACAGAAGAAATTGTAAAATTAATAGCTAGTATTAGTAAATCTCCTACAATTCAGATCACATCCGAAAAATATAAGATATTTGAAAATGATATCAAGATTTTAATTACATATTTCTATGACGCATGGAAAAAATTGTCAGATAATGTAGAGGAAAAAACAAAAGATCCTATTATTAATAATTTTATAAGTACTTTATCATCATCCGACGCATCAGCATCATCATCCGAAGCAGCATCATCATCACCCTCCTCATCATCATCCGAAGCAGCATCAGCATCACCCTCCTCAACTTCATCATCATCATCCGAAGCAGCCGCAGTAATGAATTCGAGCCAAGGAGGTGGTAGACAAAGGGGTGGAGTTGATAAACCGCTGCCTTATTTTTATTTTGATGAGAATGATGATTTATTTAATTCTTATTATGAAGGGCGAATGACTGACTTTTATACGGATTCTTTACTAGTATTTGCTAATAGGGCCTCAACAATAGTTGATAATAAACTTAGTAAAAATAAATTATTAAATAGTATAATCCAATTAAAAAATGTTAAAAATAAATTAAAAAATATTCTTATGGATGATTCATTATTAAATACACAGATTGAACCAATACCAGTTCAACAAATGACTGTTAGTAACAATCAAACAATACCACAAATTCAAGGTGATAAAATAGAATATATTAAAAAAGAATTAGAGATATTATTAAATCCCGAAAGTATAATTAGTAAATTTATAGGTAGAATACAAGAACAAGATAGAATACAACAAGGTGATTATACAGGACAATTAACTAAACAGAAATTAATTGTATTATCATCTAAAATAGATATTCTATTATCAGAAATAGAAGATACGAGTGAATATGTAACAGAATTAGCAAAATACAAATGTAAATTATTACAATTTTCCAATAAAGATATTCGAAAATTATATAAGGATATCACATATAATTTTTCCACAATTGGCGATAGTGATAACGACGATGATACTGCTGGTCCCAATAAAATAAAATCAAAATTGGGTGGTATGCAAAAAGGTGGGGATCTTACTGAAAAACAAAAAAATAGTATTATAACAAAAATAAAAACACTATCGCAGTCCGACATAAACAACCTTAAACAATATATAAGAAGTCCTGGAAATGTACCAGATACAATACATATTATTAATTATAATAAAATAGGTAGATTACTTGATATACGAGGAGATTATGCAACGGAGAATACTATTGATTTTTTAAGAGAGTTTTTTTCTCAGCTTACCAGTCCATCAGTGGCTTCCAGCCCATCATCATTATATTATAAACAACTTGATGTATTTGAAAGTAATGATAACGCTTCTCCTGATACTTCTCCTGTTTCTGCTTCTGATGATGAGGAATATAATGATGAGGAATATAATGATGATGAATATAATGATGATGATGATGATATATCAAATATTAAATATCTAAAAGATCTATTTATTTCAAATAATAAAGAATCAATTATATTTTCATTAGCATTATTAAATGATGTAATAACACAAAAAATACAAAAAGGTACTTCATATTTAGCACATTCTTTTCCTAGAGTAGAATGTATGAGTATTTGTCAGGATAATTCATTAAAGAATTTGGTATGTTTAGATAATAAAAATATAAATGTAATAATTGATATTGTTACAAATATTTCAGATTATATTACATTGGATAATACGCCACTTGGTTCAGTTCCTATCTCAGAAGTATCTGTCTCAGTACCCCTTATAAGTACTGTAGCTCCTACTTCTACTGCTTCTTCTGTTGCTTTTAGATCAAAAGGACGCAAATTAGATCCAACCGTGAAAGGTAATAGTTTAATATCAACAACAAGTGCATCAAACGTATTAACACGTC
>Ga0315284_10015108_pt1 | contig 10979 bp, 26 predicted proteins | sample YL17G09_16_MG_FD_203696 | JGI IMG/M metagenome (GOLD analysis project Ga0315284, IMG submission 203696) | Sediment microbial communities from Yellowstone Lake, YNP, Wyoming, USA - YL17G09_16 | ecosystem: Environmental > Aquatic > Freshwater > Lake > Sediment | place: USA: Wyoming | collected...
AATTACTCGGACACTCAAGTTTAACTACGACAATGATTTACATAAATCCAGATGAGAAAACAATAAAAGAAAATTATAAAAAACTGGTGGGATAAAAAGGAGAAATAGAAATGGAACAATGTTGGGTGTGTAAAAAAGATATAGTAAGAACCGAAGAACATCATTTATTAGGAATAAAATTTAGCAATTACAAAATTCCTTTGTGTTTAAATTGCCACGATTTAGTAGATAGACAATTATTAGAGGATTTTCCTGCTACTTTTATAATTGAGTTAAGTAAATTTGTAGAAGATGAAAAATATTATTATTTAAAATTATTTATGTTAAAATTAGCAAAAATGTTTGTAGAATTAAAAACTAAAGGAATAAAAAAAGAGGTGAATAAATGAAACAATTTCCAGATATACAAGTAAATTTAAAAGTATTAAAACAATTAGAAGAAAAAACTAAATTAATGAATAAATTTAATGAATTGTTAGCTATTAAAAAAGATATTGAATTAGAAATGAATGAACTTAATAAAGAAATAAAAAAAACTATTAATAATTAAAATTTATATAAGGATAAAATGAATAATTTACAATCACTTTTTATGACAGATATAGATACTATGATTGAAGTATTTGAATTAGCTAAATTAAGAGGCAAAAAAGCAGGAGATAATTGTCAAGATGAATTTTTGGAAATATTAAAAAACAAACCAGATAAGTTTACTTATTTAGGAGATACTGAACAAGATATAGATTTGATTGGAGGAAACCTTCGTGAACGAGGATTAAAAATTTTAAATATAAAAGAAATAGAAAGAAGGAAATTAAATGAACAATATTAATTTGTTAGCTAAAGAATATAAAAGAACTAAATCACAAATTATTTTAAATCAAATTTTTAAATTATTATCTTCGGCTATTCATAAAAAAGCTACTTATGTTTTTTATAGACAACAATTTATTAAAGATAAATTTGAAATAGAAGTATTTGATAAGAAAACTAAAAATTATAAAAAAGAAGAAAGAGTAAAATGTTTTAGATTATGTGATACTAAAAAATTAGAATTAGAAGATGTAGAACAAGAACTTAATTTAAAAGTTTTAGAATTATTAGAAAACTATGATGCTCGAAAACCTTTTGAAAATTATTTATTTGCTACTCTTAAAAGTTGGCGACCCATTTATATACAAGATGTAAATTTTATCAAAGGTTTAGATACTAAAAATGAAAGTGAATTACCAGATAAAAATGATGAACAACAAACTTTAGATGATATTGCAATAAGAGAACCAAAGGAACAAAATGGAGAAATCGAATTAGACCAATTATTTGAAAATCTATCTATTCAAGAACGAAAAATGTTAAATATTTTAAAAAATAATCCTAAAATAACACAAACAGAATTAGCTAAAAGGTTTAATGTTACTCAAGAAAGAATTAGTCAATTATTTATAAATATTAGATTAAAATATAAAAGGATAAAATGAAAACTAAAATTTGTAGTAACTGTAGATTAAAGAAACCTTTAGACCAATTTAGCAAAGGTAACGATAAATTAGGATTAAAATATTACTGCAAAATTTGTGTTATAGATTATAATAAAAAATATAGAGAAACCCATAGAGAACAAATATTAAAAAGAGATAAAGAATATAATTTAAAGAATAAAAATGATAGAAAAATATACCATCAAGAATATTATAAAAAACATAAAAATAAGATATTAAAATTAACCAAAATTTATAGTAAAATACATCAAAATGAAATACAAAAACATCGTCAAGACCATAAAGAACAACAATCTAAATTACAAAAAGAATGGTATCTAAACAATAAAGAAAAGATAAATGAACAACATAAAAAATATATAAAAAATAAAAGAGATACAAATGTTAATTTTAAAATTCTTTGTAATATGAGAAACCGATTATGGGAAGCACTCAAAGGAAATCCAAAAGTAGAAACAACTATGAAACTGGTTGGTTGTAATATTGAGCAATTAAAACTATATCTCGAAAAACAATTTAAAGAGGGTATGGATTGGGATAACTACGGTAAATGGCATATAGACCATATTAAACCTTGTTGCCGATTTAATTTAGCGAAGATAGAGGAACAACAAAAATGTTTTAACTATATGAATTTACAACCACTTTGGGCAAAAGATAATATTAAAAAAGGTGGTAGATAAAAATAATACTTATAATTTAGGTATTTTTTATGATATTATTAAGTAGAAGGACTAAGAGCTGAAAATGAGAAAAAAAAGAGAGATAATAAGTGAAGTTGTATTCTTCCCTATTAAACCCACAAATAAGGGTGTTGTTGGATTTGTTTCCTTCACTTATTCTAATTTATTCCGTATAAATGATTGTGCAATCGTAACCAAAAGAGAAGGTGGTTATCGTATTGTATATCCTATTAAGATATTGCCTAATGGTAAAACTGTAAATACCATATATCCTCTGTCGGCTAAAATAGCAAAGCCAATAGAGGATTTTTTATTATATGCTTATGATGAATTTTTAGGAGAAAAAGTTAAATAGCCAATATTGTATTATAATTATATTGGAGGATAAGAAAATGAGTAAATGGACAAAAGATGAAGAAGAAAAATTATTAGATTTAGTTAATGCAGAATATACTACTGAAGAAATAGCTAAACAATTAAATCGAAGTTATAAATCAGTTATGCACAGAAGAGCAGATTTAACCAGAGGAGAACCTAAATTGTATAAAGAAAAAGAAGAGAAACCAATGAAACCTAAAGAATTAGATAAATTAATTATACAAACTTTAAAAGATAAATTAGTTAATATAGAACAATATAAGGCATCCAAACAAGATAAAGTAGATATTAAAGGAGATACTTTAGTTATACATATAACAGACCTTCACGCAGGAAAGATTGTTAAAAATCAAGAAGGAGAAGTAATCTATAATGAAGAAATTTTTAGAAATAGAGTTAATCGTTTGTGTGAACAAACATTAAAACTATTAGATAATAATATAAGTAAAGGAGTTCCAATTCGTGATGTAGCGATATTATTAACTGGAGATTTAGCGAATGGTGAAGGAATTTATTTAACTCAAGCATTTGAACAAGAAATTGCTCCTCCAGCTCAAGTTATGCTTGTTATTGATGTTCTTACAAAATTAATAACAGCTTTATTAAAACGAAATTTACCAGTTAAAGTATTTGGAATTAGAGGTAATCATGGAAGAACAGGAAAAGACACAGATGTTGCAAGTAATTGGGATATTATGATTTACGAAATTCTTACCTTTTGGCAAAAATTTGTTTTGAAAAATCCAAAATTACAAATTAAATTTGCTGAAACAGAACATTTAGTATTCGATATTAGAGGACATAACTTTATGATTAGACATATTGCTCCAGAACAAGTTGATTCTCCTGCTGGACGTGTTAAAATTAATGAATGGGCAAGACAACATAATGTAGAAGGAATTTGTTATGGTCATTATCATCACGCAGGTATATTTGATTGTGATAATGTAAGGGTATTTCGTGGTGGTTCAACTGTAGGTAGCGATAGTTTATCGGATAGTATGGCAAAACATTCAGAACCAATACAATTAATCTTTGGTGTGAATGAACAAAGAGTATCTACATTTATATATTTAGTAGATTTAGGGGAGAAAAAATAATGCCAAGTGGGGTATATAAAATAACTAAAAAGCATATTGATAACATTTCAGGAATAGGAAATCCTTTTTATGGAAAAAAACATACATTAAAGACAAAATTATTAAATGCATTAGCTCACGATAGAAGAACAGGGTCAGTTAGAATTCTTAAATCAAAAAGATATAAAGAAATTAAAGTTTCTCCTAATAAATGGATGAGATTATCAAGATATTTGGTTGAACAGTATATAGGTTATAAACTAAAAAAAGGTTGGATGATTCATCATATTGACGGAAACTCATTAAATGATATTTTAAAAAATTTTTATATTTTTAAAAATATGGGATTACATCTTGATTTTGAAATGTTAGTTAAACATAAAATTGTTAATAGATTCATTTTAAAAAGTAATTTAAAAGATTTTAGGAGAAAATAAATGAAAGGTAGAACTAAAGGAAGAAGTTTAGCAACTTATGAAAATAAAAAAAGAGAAATTACTAAATGGTATAATGGTTTAGTTAAACGACATCAAGAAATAGATGGAAAAGGAAAAACTAAAGAAGCATTGAAACCATTAGATTATTATTTAGAAAAAACAAAAAAACCAAATAAATAATGGAATTGATAGCTATAGTAAATATTTGTTTAGTAATATTATTAAGTTTAGTGTTTTATTTAATAATAAAGGAGTAGAGATGGATAAAAGAATATTGTTTGATTTAATAATTGCATTATTAGCTTTAATTATGTTTATAATTGCAAATAAAACGAGAAAATGAAATGATTATATTAGGATTATTAACGATGATTATTCTTTTAATTTTTTGTATTGTTGATTTATGGCATTTAAAAGAAATGTTAAAAGAATTAAGAATATTAACAATATATTTAAGAGAGTATGTTGAAAGGGGATAAGGAATGTTAAAAGATATTATTATGATACTTTCGGGTTTAATTGGTGGATATTTATTTATAAGAATAAGACAATTTATAATTAAAAGAGGAGTAGAAACAGTTAAAGATAATTTTGATACTTCTAAATTTAGTAAAGGAATGTTATCTGTTTCTGATAGAGTTTTATGGGCTAAAGATATTTCTTCTATTTTTTCTATAAGAAAACTTATTATATACGGATTAATTATTGGTGTAGTTTTTGGTTATGGATATTTTAAAGGTAGAAAAGGTGCACCTGTGCATTTTGATATGCGAGGAAAAGAAGCCACAATTCAACTCAATGAACATTATTTAAAAATCGAAAAAGATGGCACAGCTAAAGTAGTAGATAAAGAAGGAAAAGTATTAAAAACAATAAGAGTAAAAGATATTCCAGAATTAGAGAGAGCATTAAGACCTTATGGATTTATGCTTGAACCAATTGTAGTAGCTGGTGGTAGTTTGGGAGAAACAGGAGCAGGAATAGAAGCTGGAGCAGGTGTAAGTTGGTTTAAATGGTATAAAACTAAATTAGATAGTTTTTTGACAACTAAAGGAATTTATCCTTTGGGAGTATCTTATTCTATCACAGATAGGTCTGGTGTAGGTTTGGGAGCAGGTGTGGGCTATAAGGGTGATAAACGTATCATATTTTATTATAGGTGGAGATTTTAAGGAGATAAAATGAATTATTGTAATAACTGCGATATTGCATATGAAGAAAAAAATTGTCCTCTGTGTGATGCTCTTGAGCAAATTGACCGATTAGAAGAAGAAATAGAAGCTTTAAATAATCAAGAATAGGAGTAATTATGGGTAGGAAAAAGGGCGGAAAAAATTTATCTAAGAAATTATTAGAAAAAAGAAAAACAGGTAAATTAACAGAAAAAGGCAAGGAAGAAATGGAATCAGTAAAAATTGGTTTTGATGCAGTGATTCACGTTAATAAATCACAGATACAAGGTTGTATAGAGGGTGATGAAATTCACGTTCCCTTCTTTTTTGATTCTGGCATAAAGGAGTAACCATGATTAGAGAAATCAAAGAATTTTTTATTAGAGGAAAACGAGGTTGGGCACCTTCAGATACATGGTCATTGGATGCTTATCTCTCTAAAGTTATTTACGAATCGTTACTTTATTTACAGAAAACACAATGTGGTTATCCCATAACAATCAAGATGTCCGACCCAAATAATGAATACGAGTTACATTTAAATAAATGTAATTGGGATATTCTTTTAATGAAAATGATTAATGCATTTAAATTAGCGAAAGAGATAGGAGAAGGAACCAGAGAACATTATTTCTCACATGCAGATAAACAAACTAACCAAACCTTAAATTGTTTGACTAAAAAAGAAGAAAGAGATATGAAAGAAGGAATGAAATTATTCATTACTTATTATTTTAGTTTGTGGGATTAGGAGGATAAAATGAGATTAATTAAATTACATATTCAATTAATTAGGTATGTTGTAAAAGAAATCAATAAAAAGAAACCAATTAAAGAACATATTAAATTTTTTAGAGCATTAATTCCTCAATATGTTAAAACAATGTTACAGGAATTCAAGAATTTATTGAGGATATTTGATAAAGATTTTAGAGAACAAAAAACCAAATATGATAAAATGGAAAAAATAAAAAAAGATTTACAAAGAGCATTAAAAATGTTAAGATTTATTGATGCTCAAATGGTTAAGACAGGTAAAAATAGGCATGAAAGGAAACAATTTTGGAGAGATTTTTTTAAAAGTGCTCAAGTTAGAACTGATGTATTTGATGATTTAGAAAAAGATTTAAAATAAAAGGAGAATAAAATGGAAGAAAAAAAATTAACACCTGAAGAAATTGTAGAGATGGAAAAAGCATTAAGAACAAAAGTAGAAAAAGCCAGTAAAGAAATTCAAGATGTTTTAGAACGAGAAGATTTGGCTATGTTTGTTGAGCATATTATTAGAATAGTGCCAAGACAGTAAAAAGGAGATAAAGATGCCTTATATATCATCTTCAGATGGTCGTAGAGAAGCATTAAGAAGGGGAGAATCTGCATTAACAGCAGGGGAACTTAATTATCAAATTTTTTATTATGTGAAACATCAAGTGGAGTTAGATTCAGAAAGAGTATATTACACGATTACAGGTTTTGTTCAGCAATTTTTAGGAAATAAACCTAATTATCAAAGATATAATGATATGACTGGTGCTTTGGTAAGATGTTACGCTGAAATTAAAAGAAGGTTAAATATAGAGGTAGATATATTATTAAATATTTTAACAAGTTATAATAAAGAAATAGATAAATATGAAGATACAAAAATTATTTCTAATGGAGATGTGGAATAGATGAGTAAAAATATTTCTCAAATGATTGTAAATATTTGTAAAAAATTAGAAATTCCGTATACTTCTTCTAATCTTGATTTTCATAATTTTATTGATGATGCAGTAGAATTAGTAGAAATGTATAGTCAATTAAAAGTAATTATGGGTAAATTAGTAGAAATAGAAGAAAGACATCAGATAGATGGATTATCAAAATTAATAAATATAGATTTAGAAAAATTAAACGAAATAGACCACGACCTTATTAAATTCGCTAAAAGAATTAAAGAGGAAGAAGATAAAAATGTTAAGTAAAATTATTATAGTTTTTTTTGTAGGATTAATCGAAACTTTCCTATATGCAGGATATATTATTGCTATTACAAAAAAACAAGTTATTGCATCATCTTTACTTATGTTTATTTATATGTGTATATATTTAATTATTATTTCTTATATTATTAAAGATGTTAATACAATTCCTTTATTAATAATTTATTCGTTATCTTGTGGAATCGGAAATTTTTTAAGGGTGAGAAATGAAAAATAAAAATAAACTATATAAATTTCTTTTGTATGTAACTAATAATGAAGAAAAACCCAGAGATGAAGAAGTATGGGATATGATTTTTTTCTTAATAGAATTTTTTGCTACAATCGGCGGTTGTATTTTTTTTATAATAAAAAATCAACCAGAATGGATGCCAGTTATTATCATTGAATTTTGTTGGGCTTTTGACCAATTAAGACATAATAGAGCATAATTATGAAGAATAAAAAAGATAAAAAGTGTAAGGATTGTGGGAAAAATGTATCTACAATAAAAACCCAAAGATGTCAAAGATGTTATCATATTTGGGCACAGAAAATTGGGTTAAGAAAAGATAAAAAGAATGGAATGTATAAACATGGAAAATGTAATTTAAAATATTATTGTAAAGATTGTGGTAAGAAAATTCATTTTACAACAGGTATATATGGGTCGCATAGATGCCCACAATGCCATAGTTCGGAAATGAATAGAAATAGATGGAAAAATATTGAATTTAAAAATAAAATGAAAATAAAAATTAGTATAAAAGCTAAAAAAAGATTATCAATTCCAGAAAATAATCCTAATTGGAAGGGCGGTATTACATTTACAAAAAGACCTCGCCAAACAACAATTTATTATAATTGGCGTAAAAAAGTATTTGAGAGAGATAACTATACTTGTCAAAAATGTGGAATAAAAGGTGGTAAATTAGAAGCACATCATAAAAAATCATGGAAGAATTATCCCGAATTGAGATATATTGTCAATAATGGGCAAACGTTATGTATAAAGTGCCATCCAAAAGGTAGACATGGTAAAAAAGATTAGTAAATCAAAAAAACAAGAAATTCGGCTTTTTAATATTCATAAACTTAGATGGGCAATCGAGTTAGAGGTCGAGTTTCCTAATTCTAAAGATAGTCAAAAATTAATTGATAGGCATAGAGTATTAGAGGGATGGGACATAGATTATGATGGTTCACTTGAAAATGGAGCTGAGTATCGACCTAAAAATGGTAATCATCTATATTGGAATGAAGAAAGTTTAACTCAATTAAAAGAAACTTTAGCTTTAATTAGAGTGCATAGAGGAAGGATAAATAAAAATTGTGGGCTTCATATTCACATTGATGCTAAGATTTTTACTGATAAACAAATTTTAGAAATAGTAAAAGAATTTATTCATAAACAGCGTTACATTGTGAAAAGGTTTGAAGTTCATAAAGATAGATTAGAAAATACTTGTAAATTATTACCAAGAGAAAATTTAAATAAATTAACAGAAAAACAAATACATAACTTTAGAAAACAAGAAGAAATGTGGTCTTATAGTGGTTATGATGCTTTGATGGATGAAAAATATAACGCATTAAATATTAGTCATCTTAGAAAAGGAGATTATGGAACTTTAGAATTTCGACTTTTTGATGCTACTCTTTCATATAGAAAATTAAAAGAACAGATACAATGGACATTAATATTTATTAAAGATTGCTTGGAGCGAGAATAATGAAAATAATAAGGTCATATAATAAATTAATAAATGAAATAATTAATTTGCAAATTCCTTTTAAAATTGAAATTATTGATTATGTGCAATATGATAATTTTATTTATCCTATGATAGCTATTAGTCAGATTTCCAAAATGGCAAAGAAAACTTGTGTAATAGTTGGTGGTGCTCATGGAGATGAATATTATGCTGCAAGAATACTTATTAAATTTTTGAGTGAAATAAATAAAGATTATTTAGAATACTATAATTTATATATTGTTCCTATAATTAATCCTTTTGGTTATGCTACAGGAAGCAGAAAAAATGGAATTAGACAAGAAGTGAGTAGTGATTCTGATTTTAAAAGAGATTCGTCAATAAAAGAATTAGCTATACTTTATGAATATATTCCATCTAATATAGATTTATTTATTGATGTTCATGGTGATACAGGTAAACATTATTTTTATGCTTATGAAAGTAAACCAGAAGTAATACCTTCAATTTCTGAAAAAGCACTTTTAGAAAATGATAATATTTTACAATATGAAAGAGTTAATACAATTTATGGAGAAAAAGTAAAAAATGGAGTTATATATAAACCTGAAAAAGATAAAAGTATTGAAGATTTTATGGAAAATTTAGGAATAGAATATGTAGTTGCTTTAGAAGTTCCTGGAAAAGCAGAAGGTCAAGTAAGAATGAAAGCTGGAATTGCAATATTACATTCATTATTAAAATTTTATAAGGAGGTTTAAATAGACTATGGAGAATAAAGGGGCAATTTGCGGTGGAATAATTAGTTTATCAATGCATAAAAGAAATATGAAAAAAGATATATGGGCAGATACTATGGCTTTTGTTATGCCTGATAAACAATATGAAAAATTTATCTCTTATAAAAAAACAGGTAAAGCAAAAGAAGCCAAAAAGTTATTTGATAGATATGCTATTAGTCAAATATAAAGGATGACAGGATAAATGAAATATCAAAAATGTCCAGTATGCGAAGGTAGAGGGAATGTGCCAGTAGGATTCTATAATCCTTATGGATTAGGAACAGTATCCTCGACTACTCCCGAAGAATGTAAAACCTGTCATGGCAGTGGAATAATTTTAGAGGCAGAGGATAGAAATAATAAATTCAATTTAGAGGTTAAATAGACTATGGATATTTATCGTTATTGTAAAGAATGTGAAAGTAATAGAATAACAGGACAAAAATGCGATACTTGTGGAAAATCAACGGAACAAGGGGAGTTTGTTCCGATTATAATAAATTTTAGTTATGGACACGATTTAGATGGTACTTCTTATGATTTTTGTAGTTATGAATGTGTACTTAACTTTATTTGGAATGAAATTAAAAAACATAAACCAGATAATTTACTTTATGGAGGAACAAATGTTTAAAAAAATCTTAAAGTATTGTGTTATTACATTGATAATTGGGGTATCAATTTTTAGTAATGGATATTTTATTGTCAAAAATAATTTAAATATTAAAATGACAATACAATATTTACAAAATCAAATTGAAGATTTACAAGACCGATACAATCAACTTCTAAATAATGAGATTGAACTCGTTAAAAAGGATATTGTAGTTAAAAATGCAATAGATACTTTAATTAAATCTAATCAAACAATTGATATTAATTTACTATTAAAAAGTAATGTATTTGTTAGAGGATTTTTTGGTACTGGTGCAGGAACTGTTATTAAAAAAACAGAAAATAGAATGTATATTTTAACTTGTTATCATGTAGTTGCAGATATTATTAAATTTAATGAAATGGGACTCCCAATGGGAGCTACTGTTGGTTATTCTAAAACAGATGAATTAAATACAATTGTAGGAATGATAGCTTATGGTGCAAAAATAATAAAATCTGATAAAGATAAAGATTTAGCTCTTTTAGAAGTTCGGATAGTAGACAATGAATTAGAAGCCAGACCAATTGCTGAAAATGAACCACAAAAGGGAGATACAGTTTATTCAATAGGAAGTCCTTTAGGTTTATTAAGAACTATATCTAAAGGTATATT
>Ga0315284_10015109_pt1 | contig 10979 bp, 15 predicted proteins | sample YL17G09_16_MG_FD_203696 | JGI IMG/M metagenome (GOLD analysis project Ga0315284, IMG submission 203696) | Sediment microbial communities from Yellowstone Lake, YNP, Wyoming, USA - YL17G09_16 | ecosystem: Environmental > Aquatic > Freshwater > Lake > Sediment | place: USA: Wyoming | collected...
TCTATTACTTACGAGGATATAGGCGGCCTAGGCGACCAGGTCAAGAAGGTGCGAGAGATCATAGAACTCCCTCTCCGCCATCCTGAGCTGTTTACTCAGTTGGGAATAGACGCACCCAAAGGCGTTCTATTATACGGCCCACCAGGAACAGGAAAAACACTATTGGCGAAAGCCGTGGCCAACGAATCCGAAGCCAACTTCACCTCGATACAGGGACCAGAGATAGTCTCTAAATTTGTGGGAGAAGCAGAAGAGAGGCTCAGGGATATATTCACGAAGGCGGCGGAGAACGCGCCCTCTATAATATTCATCGATGAACTTGATGCTATCGCCCCGAAAAGGGAAGAAGTTGTAGGCGAGGTTGAAAAGAGGATAGTCGCCCAGTTACTGACGTTAATGGACGGACTGAAAGGCAGAGGGAAAGTCGTAGTCATAGGAGCCACTAACCGGCCCAATGCCCTCGATCCTGCTCTCAGAAGGCCCGGACGTTTTGATCGTGAGATAGAGCTGGGAGTGCCGGACAAGAAAGGACGAAAAGAAATACTGCAAATCCACACGAGAGGAATGCCAATTGAGCCAGATTTTAACAAAGAGGAGGTTATAAAGATACTTAAAAAATTTAAGACAGAAGAGATAAAAGATGAAGTAGTAAGAATACTAAAAAAGCGCATCGGCGATGAGCGATTCAAAGAGGAAATAAATAATATTATCGAGAAGATTCAAAAAGAAAAAGATGGCGAAGAGATAGAATCTGTGCTCGAAGTTTTTGATTCAGATTTCTATGAAGTTGTTAGAAATAAATTAAAAGAAGCGTTATTGGACGAGCTGGCCAGCATAACCCACGGGTATGTAGGCGCGGACCTTGCCGCCCTTGGTAGAGAGGCTGCAATGAAGACGCTCAGGCGGATATTGCCAAAGATTAACCTCGAGGATGAGACGATACCCGTAGAGATATTGGAGACTCTGAGGGTTACTAGAAAGGATTTCATGGACGGCTATAAGGAAGTCCAGCCGACTGCCATGCGTGAGGTGATGATCGAAGTGCCTAACATCAAGTGGGACGACGTTGGAGGTCTGGAATCCGTCAAGAAGGACCTGAGAGAGGCTATCGAGTGGCCGCTCAAATATCCGGAGATGTTCAAGAGGATGGGCATAAAGCCGCCGAGAGGAATATTCCTTTATGGTCCGCCTGGCACTGGCAAGACTCTATTGGCCAAAGCGGTGGCTACTGAATCAGAAGCTAATTTCATATCCATAAAAGGACCGGAGATATTCTCTAAATGGGTGGGCGAGTCAGAAAAAGCCATAAGAGAGACGTTCAGGAAGGCGAGACAGGCTGCGCCCTGCATTATTTTCTTTGATGAGATAGACTCAATAGCCCCGCGCAGAGGGATGGATGTTGGTTCTCATGTGACCGAGACAGTGGTCAATCAATTGCTCGCCGAGATGGACGGGCTGGAGGAGCTGAAAGAGGTGGTCGTTATAGCCGCCACTAACAGGCCTGATATGGTCGATTCGGCTCTATTGAGACCGGGAAGATTCGACAAGCTGATTATGATTCCTGCGCCCGACTTAGAGACGAGAAAGAAGATATTCGAGGTCCATACTAAGCGCGTGCCTATAACCAAAGACATTGATCCGGACAAACTGGCTAAAGCAACTGAGGGCTATTCTGGGGCGGACATAGAAGCGGTTGTAAGAGAGGCCGCCCTAAACGCCCTTAGAGAAAACAAGCAGGCCAGGATAGTCGAGCAGAAGCACTTCGACAAAGCCTTGAGAGAGGTAAAGCCCAGCTTAGATCCCAACCTCCTGAAGGGATACAACAGTTTCAAGACCGATGTCATAGGGGCGGAATTCGCTTAACTTGTTCTAGAAAAGGCCGAGTAAGACCTGCGGGAAAAAGAAAAGAACTGCAGCCGTGCCTATAACAAAAAACCATATGGTGGGGTTCCATCCGATGACCTTCGATCCGTCTAATGGAGGCACGGGCAGGAGATTGAACATCGCCAGGAAAAGGTTTATCTGAAATCCCCACGTGCCCAACTCTTGCAGGAACGTCTGCGACCCTAACGCCAGTGGGAAGAAGAGGAATGCCAGCACCACATTGGTCAGCGGCCCGGCCACGCTTATTATCCCATTCTCTCTCTTAGTCAGATTGGGCTTGTAGATATAGGTAGCCCCGGGCGCGGCAAATACGAACCTACCCCCGGTTGCTATCGCGAACACAAGCGCCAAGACTAATCCTTCGACCCACATCTTGTAGACCGCCTTGCAGCCGAGCCTGATAGCGACTAGCTTGTGCGCTATCTCATGCAGGATGAAGCCTAAGCCGACTGTCAAGAGGATTAGCGGAAAGCTCAGCAAAAAGCCAAGAGAGAAGGCTAGCGAGATGGTTATAACGGAGATTATCATCTGAACTACTTCTGATTTATAGAAAGTCATAGCCTATTTTGGCTCGAACCGGATTAAATACTTTTCACTTTTTCTAACCAGGCTATATCGCAAAATCGTTTTATATAATCTCAAATAGAAAGACATTATGAAGAACAGAGCGCAACTGTCTTTGGAGCTGATTATAATCATAGCCGCGATAATAGCGATAGCCCTGATCATGTTCAAAGCTCTATCAGGTAACGCCAGCAACGCCTCGGAGAGATTGGGGAAAGACACGGATTCTGTGCTCGACGACATAGAGAAACTGATAAAATGAGAGGCCAATTGTCTCTGGAGCTATTGCTAGTGATTCTAACGTCGATAGTCATGCTCTCTTTCCTATTGCCCCAAGTGCAGAAGGTAAAAGACCTGAGCGACTACGCGCTAGCCTCCCGCAACGCTCAGCTGATACTAGACAAACTCTATTATTCCTGCGAGAGGGCCCAGATATCGGGAGAGAGCCAGAGCGTGATAGTTAACGCCGTGTCTAACTACTCGCTGAAGAGCACAGGAGATTCTCTCACCATTAAATTTGGAAACAAAACTCTATCACGGCAGGATTTCGGCTGCTCTATAACCCAGAATTTGTCTAAAGGAAGAAACAGCCTGACGCTACGCCCAAGTCCTTAGCTCTATTTCGTCATCTGAAAAATGCCTTGGTATCCTAACGCTAGCCGTTCCCTCCTCCCCGGATTCTTTGGCGCCGTTCCTGAATAAAGCGTAATGCAGGCCCATCTCGTTTAGCAGCCCAAAACAGTCGTTGGAAAAATCCGCTTGTTTTGAACACACCTCCATCACATCCTGCGACAATTGATAGAGGTACTCTTGCGTTAGACTCTGGTCCTGATCGAGAAAAAGGACTAATACATTGCTGAGGCCTATCGCTATGATGAACGACAATAGAGCGTCAATAGTAAAAACAAATCCCCTATCTGGCCCGGATCTCAAGCACGCACACCTCGCTTCCGCATAGAGCAACCCTCCTCACCAAAGTCCCGCCAGAGCCGTTTCCGGCGTTCAAAAGTTCCTCATCCCCCCTCTTCAGGCTCAGATGAATGTCATAGTCTTCAAGCAGGAGAGACTGTTTCATCTCCTTTAGAGGCAATCGGCTAAAGCCCGCTATCTTATCCATCGAAAGGACATGATGCTTTAATGTGTTTTCCGAATAGTCCGCCAGTTCTATCGCTATCAGTTTCTCGCTGGCGTCTAACAGCCTTTTCTCTCTGACGAACTCGCGATAGTTCTCGGACATGGTCCTGTTCGAGAGACTGCTGACACTAAGGAAGAAAAAGAACAGCAGCAGGATTACAAAAAACGCTACCGTGACATCCAGCATGAACGCCTGTCCTTTCAGAACCATCTTCTCACCCCGCTCACCCCAAGGCCAGCAACGCCGCTCATGTTCGAAAGGCATTCGGAGGTGAGGCTGCTTCCATTCTCCTCAGAGATTATCTTATTGCCAGAGATCTTGAGGTTCGGCAGACTGAAAGAGAAGCTGAGATTGGCGCTCTTCCAGTTGAAATAGACCAGGTCGCAGGCTGCGGCCATCTTCTCGAGCTCCATTTTCGTCCTGACCTGGGCTGCTCTCTGGCCGACCTCTTCCAGGCTGTCCGCTTGGCCCTGCATCAAAAACTGCACTATCAGAACCATTGTCAGGAAAGCGATTAAGAATTCGAGGAAGATATGGCCCCTCATCCCATCACCGTGCCCTCAGGGACCAGGACCTTGAACCCCGTGTTATAGACAGTCCCCTCGAACATGAATGCTATCCTATATCCCACTAGACCGTAAGTGAAATCAATCAGCCCCTCGTCTTTCAGCATAGCCTTCTTCTCTTTCAGGTCGACATGCAGGAAGTTAAGGCACGGCTCTATCTCGCCGGCTATGCTAGGCGCTCTCGAATAGTCTATAGGGTCTATATAGCCAATGTAGATGGAATAGTCAGGATAATTTGCGAACCATTCCTTGATCCTCTGGCAGACGTACTCTCTGGCAACCATCTCCCCCTTCTTGGAATGAGGCACTTTCGGCAGGCTATCGAGCGCCTCTCGGACAGTCAGCCTAAATCCGTTCTCCAAATCATAAGTCTCTTCGTTAATCCTCTGAGCCAAGTCGATATCATTCTTCATCTCTTGAATGCCAGCATAGACCTCATTATAGATGTTCATATCCTTGGCTAGAAAGAGGACCATGGCCAGAACCAGCACTATCGACAGGAAGCCGCGCATGGTAACTTCCCCTCCAGAGTATATATTACATTTTTGCAATGCCAGTCGGTCAATCTCGGTTAAAACAACAAACTTTTAAATATAGAAGACATCAATAACTCATGCCCATTTTTGAGAAGAAAGAAGGAAAGCTACAGACGCGGGAGATACTGGACATTATTTTTGACATGCTCTCTAGCGACGTGCCTGAAGCCAAGATACTCTCGATGCTCGAAGAGATGGGCATGGGCGATGAAGAGGCCCGACAGACTCTTTCTGCGGCAAAGGCGAAATATGAGGCGTTAGTCCAATCGTCACTATCCGCAGCCGTCGATAAACTCCTTTCAAAAGAGAAGGAAGAACTCATGGAGCGCGTAGACTCAAAGGTCGAATCGCTCAGGAAAGACTTGCTACTAAAGGTAGACATGAACTCACCGGAACAGCGAAAGTACATAGAAGACAGGATATCGGAAGTCAACCAGGAACTCAACACGCTGAAGAACGACCTGTTCAGCACGAAAGTGGAGGTCAACACCCGGTTGAAGACGGTGGAAGAGCAGGCTGGCGTCGGGAAGAAGAGGACTGGAGAGGTCCTAATCTCAGTTGTCTTCATGATTGCTGGCATAATCGTCCTGTTCTATGGTCTGAACCAGATGAGAGAGCTGGTGCTGCAGTTCGAGTTCCAAAAACTGACAGATATATTCCTCTACCTGATAGTGGTTTTGATAGGATTGGTAATCTCTATAGTCGGGTGGAAGAAATACCCGCATGAGATCAAGGAGTATAAGCCGGCTGGAATGGAATACGTGAAGTGAGACATTGGAAGAACTCAAGGAAAAGAGAGACGAGCTGAATTCTAAGGTTAAAGAACTCAACGAAGAGAAGAGACGGCTAATCGAAGATATAACGGCGCTGAATACGGTCATCAAGGAAGAGCGCCAAAACAGGGATAAGGCCAATGAAGAGGTAAAAGGCCTGAAAGAAAAGAGAGTGGCGTCTTTCGAGGAGATCAACAAGATAAAGAAAGAGATGGACGAGCTGATAGGGGTCCTGGAGCGCTTCAAGGACTCTATGGGCGGTTCCTATCGCATGCTGAAAGAGGAGTTGAATCAGCTGGAGTGGGAGTACCAGACTGAGGTCTATTCGATCAAGAAAGAGAAAGAAATGGTCAAGGAGATGGATACTATCGAGAAGGAGATAGCCAAGTCCGAACTGCTATATGATAAGAAGAGGAAACTGACCAATCTCCAGAGAAAGCTCCGCGATCTGTACACGGAGGCGAATGTCTATCACGGCCTGCTGATTAACAGGGCTAAAGAGAGCGAAAAACACCACGATACCATGATGAAGAGCCTGCGGGAGATAGAGAAGCTCGAGGGCTCTCTGGACAAGCTGAATGTCGGGATCAAGAAAGCCAGAGAGGAAGCTGACAAGTACCATAAAGAATACGCCAAAGAAGTCGCTGAGCTGCCCAAAGAAGAGAACCTAGGGGCATTGCGCAGTAAGGCGGAGGAGATACTCGCTAATTTCAAGTCCGGCAAGAAAGTGACTATGGAAGAACTGGCTCTGCTCCACAAGTTCGACCTTTACTGACTATTTTTTTCATAACTAGCGCGTCCCTTTCCAGATACGGGGACTCACAGATCATGGTTATATCCGTTTTCCTATTGATGAGCAGTTTAGCTATCTTTCTGTAGTCAGGTTTGCCGGATAAGATTGGCAAATGGTTTCTCTCGCCGCCAGGACCGTAATTAATCCCGGAGAAATGGGAATGTAAGTGCTTGATTTTCCTGACCTTTTCCAGAGCCTCGTTATAGTCTATCTTACCTTGGGCCCGGGCATAGAGATGGGCAAAGTCTATCACAGGCACGCAGTTCTTATAGTCGCGGTTGACTGCCATTATCTCCTCTATCGTGCCCCAAGCGGTTAGCTTTCCAGTTGTCTCTAGTCCTAGGAGCACGGAGGTCTTCTTCGACATCTCAGAACAGGCTTTATAGATCAATTCATGCGCCTTCTCCCTGTCCTTGCCATAATAGCCGGCATGAAACACGACTATATAGGCGCCCATTCTTTCCGCCCTGTCACAGCAGTCCATAATCCTTTTCATGCTGGCTCTGGCTTTCGCTGGGTTGGCCAGGTTGATATAATAAGGGGCGTGGATGCTCAGCTGGACGTTCAGGCTATCGTTCAGTAACTTCAGCTTTTCTGCCCGCTCCTTGTTCATCCATACCTGCCTGACGAACTCTATCTCCTCCTCTAGTCCGTTCTTGTTCAGCCAGACCAGAGCATCTTCCGTCTTTTCACACACTGATGGCGTTCCAGCTACCCCTATCCTGATTGCCATAACCCCATTAGGCAACAAGCTTAAATATACTTTTCTCGTTTTCTATATCATGGCTAACCAAATATGCCCTGAAGATAAAAAGAGCAAGAGCGATTTGGTGTGCAGACACAGGCATTACGAAAAAGGTAAGTACAAGCCATGCAAGCACTACAAAGGAGCGGGCTGTGCTCATCCTAAGAAATATTCGGAGGAAAGGAAATGAGTTTGACAGCAGATGAAGAGATGGCCTACAAGCTGGTCGACCTCTATGTGAGGGAGATATCGCAGCGAGGAGAAAAGAGGCAGATGGGACTAGACACGATAATCAACGCCTACTTCTACACCCTCATGAGGCTCAAGAAGAAGAAAGAGGAAATGGGGATTATAGAGCCGGTAGTGGAGCAAGAGGAGCAGAAGTTGGAAGAGAGCATAGAGAAGGTCTACTTCCCGGAAGCAAATGAACAGTTCGACTTCGAGTAGCTATCTCGTCAGGATCTTAATCACGTCATTGGGTCTGAGCACATGTTCTTTCCCAACCTTCTTCTTAGTTTTTGCGTCTATAGCGCCGATGAACGCTTTCCCTATATCGCTATGCACTTTATAGGCTAAATCGAGCGCGTTAGAGCCATTCCTCATAAGATAGACATCCGGAAGTATTTTCCCGTTGCTGTCTGAATAGTGGTGCTCGTCCTCCACCGGATAGACCGGGATATAGCTAAGTTTGTCAAATATCAGTTTGTTGATCACTTGCTGAACGCCAGTACCCCCATATTTTTTCAGGATATTGTCTTTGATGAACGCCAGCGCATGCTCCTGCTCGGGCGGAAGGCTCTTGAGGGATTCGAAATCAGAGGAGCCTGGCACATAATGGATCAAGCCAGCGCGGTCCGCTTTCCTTAGGGCCAGTTCAGCTTCGGCGCAGACCGGCGTTATGTCGTATCTGTCCTTCAGCCGACTATAGTTGTCCCAAGAACTTTTCAGGTCGATTTTGTTGCCTGCCAGAATGATTGGCTTGTTCACTTCTCTTATCTTTGTCGCTAGGTCGAGCAGGTCGGAATAGCCTTTTTCGACTATCTCCCTGATTTTCTCCTGATGGACACCAAGCCCAGAAAGCTGCTCATAGACGACCTCATATAGAGGGCGCCCCTGCTTCGTTTTCCTGTCTATATTGTCCCAGTTCTTCTTCAGTACGCCCTCAATCCAGTAATCAATCTCTTTCTCCAGGAATATTATGTCTTTTTCCGGGTCATAGCCAGAGCCAGGATTGCCACCTGCGTCTGTAGTCCCGGACAGGTCGAAAACATGGATTAGTCCCTCCGCCTCCATCAGGTCGGAGAGGAACTGGTTGCCCAGACCCTTGCCTAAATGGGCGTCGGGCACCAGTCCGGCCACGTCTATAAGCGTTATCGGTATCAGCCTGACGCCGTTCTCACACTTGGAGTTCTTGGGGCTGCATTTTAGATTGAACTCCTTCTCGACGCAGTCCCTCCTGGCATAACTAACGCCTACATTAGGCTTGATAGTAGTGAAAATCCGGTTGCTTATCTCGACATCGACCATAGTAGCGGCACTAAAGGCAGTGGATTTGCCGACATTGGTCTTTCCGACTATCCCAATCTTCATCGAAATCCTATTATTTATGGACGACTATAATTAAAGCATGCTCTGGTCGGAAAAGCACAAGCCTAAGAAATTAGAGGACGTCATAGGACACACCCAAGCAGCCCAAAGACTATCAGAATGGGCAAAGGCCTGGACCGAAGGCAAAAAGCAGAAGGCTATAGTCCTATCGGGTGGCACAGGCGTTGGCAAGACAGCGATAGCCCACGCGCTGGCAAATGAGTTCGATTTTGAGCTCTTTGAGATGAATGCCAGTGATGTCAGGGACTCGAAGACTATCGACAAGATAGCCGGGCTAGCCGCGGTCTCCCGCACCTTTTCCGGCAAGATGAGGCTGATTCTTTTCGATGAGATTGACGGGCTCACAGGCACGGAGGACAGGGGCGGGGCTTCGGCTGTCGGCAGGATTGTCAAGGAGCCGCAGTGCCCGGTAATCCTGACGGCGAACGACATCTGGGACATCAAGCTGAGAGGCATAGTGTTTGCCTGCGACAGGATAGAGTTCAAGAAGGTCAACTATCTGTCGATAGCCAATTTCCTAGACAAGATAGCAAAGAAGGAGAAAGTCAGAGTCGATAAAGAGATACTCAAGAAGATGGCGGAGAACTGCAACGGAGATATTAGATCGGCGATAAACGACCTGCAGCAGATAGCTGAGGGGAAAGAGGAGGTGTCGGAAAAGGATGCTGAGGTGCTCATGAAGAGGGACAGGGAAGAGAACATGTTTGAAATAACGCGCGTCATACTGAAAACGATGGACTTCCACACATCGCGCGATATCCTCAATAGCACTAACGAGGACCCGGATTTCGTCCTGAAGTGGATTGACGAGAACCTGCCGAAAGAGTACAACAAACCTGAAGATCTCTATCGGGCCTATCAATGCCTGTCAAAAGCCGATATCTACATGGGCCGCATCTCTAACCGCCAGCATTGGGGGTTCCTGAGATATGCCAACGACCTAATGAGCGCAGGTGTCTCTGTCTCCAAGGACGCGAAATACTCGGGCTTCACCATGTACGGCTTCCCCAGCGTCATCAAGTACCTGTCCAAATCAAAGCCAGAGAGGGAGATGCGAAAGACTATCGCCGGGAAGATAGCGAAGACAACCCATGTCTCGACAAGGACGGCCATCCAAGACTACCTCCCAATGTATTTCGAGCTGATGAAAGACAAGGAATTAGCGCCCAGGATAGCCGCCCAGTTCGACTTGTCTGAGGAGGAATTAGACTTTCTCAAGGCCAAGAGACCGAAAGAGATTTTAAAAGAGGCCGAGAAGATTAAAATAGGCTATATCAAAGAGATGGTTTGATGGGGATGCTGAAGCAGTCGGCTGAATGGATTTTTCATCTGTCTGGTTTCATAGTGATTGGAGCGGACTTTTTCCTGCCTTTCGGTTTCCTCGAAAAAGCGGTTGTCTTCGCCATAGGGGCGCTCCTCATCTATATGATTTGGATTCAGTAGAGCTCAAATTCGAAGCAGGAGATGGGCACGTCTATCTCGAATTTTGCAAGCACTTCCGGGCTGACCTCCCCGATATAGCCATGAGCAAACTCGCCAGAGCGCCCCTTAATCATGAACGGCAGATTGTTCTCCTTTACCTCTATTTTCTTGCCCAACTCGCGGAACAGCCCCTCGAGAATGGACTTAGTCGCGGTATAGTTGGCGTTAGAGTCGGCGCACACGACACAGACCTTCTTGACTGTTCTGGCTTTGGTCTCTTCTTTCTCATCCACAACAATAGTATCTCCAACTTCAAACAAATTCTGCGGATACTTCTCGTGCTTGTTGCCGGAAAGAACCTCAAGCGCGCCGGGAAGAAGGCTGGTCCTCACCATAGTCGTCTCTTTCGTCTTCGGGTTGGCTATCTCGATCCTCTTGCCTTCCTTCAGAGACAGTTTATGATAATGCTTCTCCTCGTTTGTCAGCATGAATGTCATTATCTCTTGCAGCCCAAAACCAATCAGCGCCTCTCGGACCCCGTCTGCCATTGCCTCTTCCGGATGCTTTCCTCCGATTGTCGGGAAGATAGTCTTTTTCGGTTTCAGGTTCTCATAACCATAGGCTATCGCTATGTCCTCAATCAAGTCGTCTTCATGCAGTACATCTGTCCTATAGCACGGTATCCTGGCTTTCTTGCCCGATAGGCCATAACCCATCTTCTCCAATAGTCTTTTGCCCTCCTCCTGGCCGACCTTTATCCCGACCAGCTTCTCGACACCGCCAAAATCAATCTCTTTTTCGGAAACAGATAAATCGGGAAGCACTTTACCGCCAACCTTCACTTTCTCTATTTTAGCTCCTCTATCGGCGAACATGCAGACCAGGATGTTGAGCGCGTCGTTCAGGGTCTTCTCGCTCGAGCCGGTCATGTCGATGAACAGGTCGGTGGTCTC
>Ga0315284_10015113_pt1 | contig 10978 bp, 10 predicted proteins | sample YL17G09_16_MG_FD_203696 | JGI IMG/M metagenome (GOLD analysis project Ga0315284, IMG submission 203696) | Sediment microbial communities from Yellowstone Lake, YNP, Wyoming, USA - YL17G09_16 | ecosystem: Environmental > Aquatic > Freshwater > Lake > Sediment | place: USA: Wyoming | collected...
CCATCTTCTCCGTCTACAAGGCTCGCGATAAGGTGCTCAATCGCCTAGTTGCGCTCAAGTTCCTTGCGACCGAGTTGGCCGACAACGCGGGCTTCGCTACCGCGGCGCGCGGCGGGTATCAGAGCGTCGCGGCGCTGGATCACCCGTTCATAGCGCGCGTGCTCGAAGCGGACCTGACTTCGGATGAGTCCTTCGTCGCGTGCGAATACGTCCGTGGGATCAACGTCAAGGACAGGGTCAAACGCGCGGGAGCGATGCAGGTTCCGGTCGCGCTCGACATAATCGTTCCCGTTCTGGAAGCGCTCGAGTACGCGCACGCGAATAGGATCGTTCACGGCGACCTGCGCAGCGCGGACGTGATTGTCAGCACGGACGGCGAGGTGAAGGTAACCGATTTCGGCCTTGCGTCTGCATTGCGGGCATGTCCGGACGTAGCGGATCGGCTGGGCACCAGATCCGTCAGCTACTCCGCGCCGGAGATTGCCGAGGGCGCCGCTGCGTCGGTGAGTTCGGACCTTTACTCGGCGGGAGTGATTCTCTACGAGATGCTCACCGGTTCGCTTCCTTTCGAGGGGCCGACTGCCATCGCCGTTGCGCTCAAACAGGCCAAGGAAACCCCCACCGCCCCGCGCGCGCTCAATACGGCCGTGCCCAAGTCGCTCAGCGATCTTGTCATGCGGGCCATCGAGCGGTCGCCGGAGGAGCGATTCCCCAACGCCAGCGCAATGCTTGCCGATCTGCGAGCGATACGCGACGCGCTCCGCGTCGGCAGGCCGATCAGCGTGCCTCAGCCGGCGGTTTCCGCGCGGACGGATGTGGCCGAAGCCGATGAGGGCCAGCAGGAAGGGCTTCTATCGAGATCGGCCTACCTGTGGCTGACGGGGGTATTCGTCCTTATCGTCTTGCTCGTTGGGATGCTGACGGTTGTGCTGAACACGCGCGACACCAAGATCGAAGTGCCGATGTTTCTGGGGATGACTGTCGAGCAGGCGAACGAGAAGGCGCGAGAGGCCAACGTAACCCTCGAACAGGACGATCGGGGCGACCTCTACAGCAACGATTACGAAGAAGGCAGGATTGCCGCGCAATCGCCGGGCCCGCGCGCCCGATTGGACCGCGACAAGGCCGTGGTCGAATACAGACTCAGCAAGGGCCCGGCCACAAAACCCGTTCCCGACCTGATCGGCCGGCAGGTCGAGCTGGAGGCGTATCAGGCCGCGGAGGACGCAGGCTTTACGATCGGCAAGGTTACGACCGAGTACAGCGACAAGGTTCCGCTCAACGCCGTCATCAGACAGGACCCGGAGAAGGGCTCGCCCGCGCCGCCGGGCAGCTCCATCAGCCTCGTAATCAGCCTTGGGTCCAAGCCCGAACCGCCCACCCAGGACACCGGCGCGACCGAGGGCAAACAGCGCAACTTCGCCGTGTCCGTGCGGGTGCAGCCCGAGCTGCAGGGGCAGCAGGAAGTGCGGATTGTGGTGGATGACGACCGCGGCGAGACGACCATAATGCAGGAGTTTCACGATCCCGGTGACACGTTCGACCAGGATGTTATCGCCTATGGAGACAGGGTTCGCATACGGGTCTACGTGGGCGGGCGGGTGGTGAGCGACAAGAGCTACTGATGAGCAAACGCGTAAAGATATACCCGTCGCTTCTCGCGGCGGACTTCGGCAACCTGGCAAAGGCCGTCTCAAGCGCCGCCGATTGCGGCGCGGACGCGATCCATTGCGACATCATGGACGGCCGGTTCGTGCCCAATATCACGTTCGGCCCGCTTGTTGTCAGGGCGATCAAGCCGCACACGCCGCTTCCAATTTGCTGCCATCTGATGATCGAGCAGCCGGAGGATTTCATCGAGGCGTTCGCCGAAGCGGGGGCCGCGGAGATCACCGTTCACGCGGAGGCTTGCGTTCATCTGCATCGCGTGCTGCAGCAGATCAAGGCGGCGGGCGTGGAGGCGGGCGTGGCGCTGAACCCGTCAACGCCGCTCTGCCTCGTCGAGAACGTGCTCGCCGATATCGACCTGCTGCTTATTATGACCGTCAACCCCGGGTTCGGAGGGCAGACATTCATACGCGAGACGCTGCCCAAGATCGCGCTTGCCCGGCGAATGGCCGAAAAGGTCAACCCGGGACTCGACATCGCGGTTGACGGCGGGATCGACACCGAGACAACGCCGGAAGTTGTGCGCGCGGGCGCGAACGTGCTCATCGCGGGCACGTTTGTGTTCGGCAACGCTTCGGGAGTGACGGACGCGTGCGCCGCGCTGCGCGCGGCGGCGGAGAGAGCGTAACTGCTCAGAAATGACGAGCATCACGCGTCATCCTGAACTTGATTCAGGATCTCCAGGGGATGGGGAATGAGGGTCTGATGGACGACGCGCTGCAGTGGATCGCGGTGCTGGGTATGGTTGGAGTCGCCACGCTCTTTGCCGTGGAGGCGCGCCGCTGGAGGCTGCTGGGCCCGATCATGGGCCGCGGTCAGCGAATTCTGCGCGTGCTGTTGATAGTGTTCATCGAGGCGCTGTTTGCGATGATGCTTGTGGGGCCGGCGGTCACCTCGCGAAAGGATCCGATGGTGTCGCTGTTATACTGGACCGCATGTGTGATTCTCGGTCTGACGGTCGTCGTCCTGGCGCTGCTCGATCTGAGGGCTGTCATCAGGCAGTATGCCCGGCTCAACAGGCAGATATTTCGCGATCTGAAGGGTAACGACAGGCGGGAGCCGTGAACGACGCCGATTTCATGCGGCTGGCGCTGCGTCTGGCAAAGCGCGGCAGGACAAGCCCCAACCCGATGGTTGGGGCGGTTGTCGTAAAGGACGGGGCGATGGTCGGCGAGGGGTATCATCCTCGCGCGGGCGAGCCGCATGCGGAGGTCTTTGCGCTCCAGGCCGCCGGGGATCTGACCGGGGGCGCGACGCTGTATGTGACGTTCGAGCCGTGCTGCCATACGGGCCGCACTCCGCCGTGTACCGAGGCAATCGTCAAGGCCGGCATAGTCCGAGTCTGCGCCGCAATGATCGACCCGGACCCGAACGTGTCGGGTAGGGGATTGGAGCGATTGCGCCGGGCCGGCATAGGGGTCGAATGCGGGCTTTGCGAGCGCGAAGCAATGGCGCTCAATGAAGCCTACGTCAAGCAGCGCACGACCGGGATGCCGCTCGTGATCCTTAAGTCGGCCATGAGTCTGGACGGCAAGATCGCCACGCGAACCGGCGATTCGCAGTGGATAACCAATCAGCGCTCGCGCGCGTTCGGGCACAAGATAAGGCGGCAGGTGGACGCGATTGTGATCGGCGCGAACACCGCGCGCGCCGACGATCCGAGCTTGACCGCTCGCGTGGGCAGGCGGGTTTGGTATCCGACGCGGGTGATCGTGACGGAGAGCGGCGAACTTCCGTCCGACCTTGCGGTGTTCACGCAGCCCGGTCAGTCGATTGTGGCGGCGTCGAGGCGCGCGGATAAGCGGTCGCTGCGGAAACTCCAACAGGCGGGCGCGCGTATACTTACACTGAAGGACCGCGACGGCCGCGCGTCGATTGCCGACCTGATGCGGCAGCTTGCCGGGCTTGGTCATCTATCGGTCTTGATCGAGGGCGGCGGGGAGATCGCGGCCTCGGCCCTGGAGGAGAGGGTCGTTGACAAGGTGGTCTTCTTCTACGCGCCCCGGATCATCGGCGGGCGCGATGCCGTGAGCGTGATCGGCGGACTGGGCGCGGAGACTGTTGCGTCGTCGATCGCTATAGATCGAACGCGCGTCAGGCGCTTCGGCGAAGACTTGGCAATCGAGGGATATGTTGCCTATCCGTCATAACGTTTCGACGTTTTGACCTTTCGACACGGAACCATGTTCACCGGTCTTATCGAGGAAGAAGGGACAGTCAGGAGCCTGGCGCGAGGAACGGTAGGCCGGCTTACTGTCGCGTCGGAAAAGGTTGCCGGCGGTGTCGCGATTGGCGATAGCGTGGCGGTCAACGGCGCGTGCCTGACGGTCACGGCGGTTTCGAGCGGCGAGCTTACGTTCGACGCCGTGCCGGAGACCTTCTCCCGGACGACTCTCGGCGATCTGCGGCCGGGTGATCAAGTCAATCTGGAGACGAGTGTGAGGGCCGGCGAACCCATCGGGGGGCACTTCGTTCAGGGGCACGTGGATGGGGTGGGCACGATCGTTAGCTCGCGGTCGCTGGGGGAGTCGCGGGTGATTCGCGTCACCGCGCCCGGCGAGGTGCTGCGATACGTGGTCGAAAAGGGCAGCATCGCCGTGGACGGGATCAGCCTCACCGTGGCTTCGTGCGACAGCACGGGGTTCACCATCGCGGTTATCCCGCACACGCTGGAGGCGACCACGCTCCATCTCAAAGGCTCCGGCGACAGGGTAAATCTCGAAGCGGATATACTCGGCAAGTATGTGGAGAAGCTGCTGGGTCGGCTTTCCGCGTCCGGCGTTACGGAGGAGCTATTGCGCGACGCAGGCTTCATGTAGAAGTGCGGCTGATGGCTGAAAGCTGAAAGCTGTTGAGGGATTCATGCAGGATCAGAGCAATACATTCGCCACCATCCCGGAGGCCCTGGAGGACTTGCGGGCCGGCAAGATGATCATCGTGGTCGATGATGAGGACCGCGAGAACGAGGGCGATTTCATAATGGCCGCGGAGCAGATATCGCCCGAGGCGGTCAACTTCATGACCAAGCACGGCCGCGGGATGATCTGCGTGCCGACCACTCCCGAACGCCTGGAGGAGCTCGGCCTGCCGGACATGGTCGATCACAACACCGCCAAGCTCGGCACGGCGTTTACCGTGAGCGTGGACGCCGTTTACGGCACCACGACCGGCATCTCCGCCGCGGACCGCGCGATCACAATCAAGACCTTTGTTGACGCAGCCGCCAAGCCCGAGGATCTGGCGCGGCCCGGCCACGTGCATCCCCTGCGCGCGGAGGAAGGCGGGGTGCTGGTGCGCGCGGGACACACGGAGGCGGTTGTCGATCTCATGCGCCTGGCGGGACTGGGCGCGGCGGGTGTTCTTTGCGAGATACTCAGCGACGACGGCTCGATGGCGCGCCTGCCGGAGCTTCGCGAGATCGCGGCGAAGTGGGACATGAAAATCGCCACCATCGCCGATCTGATCAAGTATCGGCGCGTCAACGAGCGTTTGGTGTTCAAGTTCGCTTCGTGCCGGATTCCGACGCGATACGGCAAGTTCGTCGCGCACGGGTATCAGGCGACGGTGGAATCCAGCCCGTATATCGCGCTGGTGATGGGCGATGTGTCCGCCGGCGAGCCGACGCTTGTCCGTATTCACTCCGGCTGTCTGACGGGAGATGTGCTCGGCTCGCTGAGATGCGACTGCGGCGAACAGCTTCATGCGGCAATGCAGATGATTGCCGAGGAAGGCAAAGGCGTGCTGCTGTATATCTACCATCAGGAGGGACGCGGCATCGGCTTGGTGAATAAGCTGAAGGCATACGTTCTTCAGGACCACGGCGCGGACACGGTCGAGGCCAATGATATGCTCGGTCTGCCCGGCGATATGCGCGACTACGGCCTCGGCGCTCAAGTGCTGGTGGACCTGGGGCTGCGCAAGATTCGCATAATGACCAACAATCCGGGCAAGCTCGCCGGCTTGCAGGGATACGATCTTGAGATTGTCGAGCGCGTGCCGCTCGTGTGCAAGCCAAACCCGGACAATGCACGGTACCTTAAGACAAAGCGCGACAAGATGGGGCACGTTCTCGACGAGCAGTCTTCTAGCCCGCATTATTCATGTCATTCTGAGCGAAGCGAAGAATCTCGCTCCGAATAGCAGATTCTTCGCTTCGCTCAGAATGACAGTATGCGGAAAGCCTGATCACATCGTGAATAATGCGGGCTAGCTTCTAACCTCTGAAATCTAACTTCTAAACGGGGAGGCGGATGAAAATGCCTAAGACATACGAAGGGCAACTGGTGGCGGAGGGACTTAAGTTCGGCATAGTCGCAAGCAGGTTCAACGAGTTCATCACAAACAAACTGCTGGACGGCGCGCTCGATGCGCTCAGGCGGCACGGCGTCGCCGATTCGGACATCGAGATTGCATGGGTTCCCGGCGCGTTCGAGATCCCTACGATAGCAAAGAAGATGGCCGAAAGCGCCAAATACGACGCGGTCATATGCGTCGGGGCGGTCATAAGGGGCTCGACGCCGCATTTCGACTACATCGCGGCGGAGGTCTCCAAGGGGATCGCGCAGGTAGGCCTCAAGACGGGCGTGCCGGTCATTTTCGGGGTAATAACAACCGACAATATCGAGCAGGCAATCGAGCGCGCGGGCACTAAGGCCGGCAACAAGGGCTTCGAGGCTGCCGAGTCCGCAATCGAGATGGCCAATCTGCTCAGGAGCATGGGATAGATGAAGAAGTATGCTTCTCACGTGGGCGTTTTCGTGCTGGGATTTCTCGTCTGCGCGATTGCGTTCTGGGCGCTGTTCGTGGCTGGTGGCGGGGGAGGCGCGACGCTGCTGTCGGTGAAGTCGCCGCATCCGGGCATGCGTACCGCCGGAAGCGAGCAGATAGCGTATGCCGCGGGCATCGCCGGGAAGTACGTAGTGAGCATCGATACCGTCGTGAAGGGTGGCGTGAGGGAGTTCTTCGGGTTTTCAATGCAAGAGCCGCAGGCCGAGGGCAAAGGCTCGGGCGTGACCATAAGCCCCAACGGCTACATCGTCACCAACAACCACGTCGTCGCAAACACCGCCCACCTGACAGTAACCCTCTACAACGGCAAGCGTTACGATGCAAAGCTTATCGGCCGCGACCCAAAGACCGACATCGCCGTCATCAAGATCGCGGCATCGGGCCTTGACGCGGCCAAGTTCGGTGATTCGGACACTCTCAAAGTCGGGGACTGGGTGATTGCGGTCGGCAACCCCCTCAATCTGGGGCCGACGGTCACCGCCGGCATCATCAGCGCCACCAATCGTGGCCCGATCCGCATCGGGCGGGAAGCGCTGGAAAACGTCATACAGACCGACGCATCGATCAACAGGGGCAACAGCGGCGGCGCGCTGGCCGACCTGAACGGCGATCTGGTGGGCATCAACGCCGCGATTGCCTCCGCCGGACCCGACGGCGGCAACATCGGTATCGGCTTTGCGGTGCCCAGCAAGACCGTGGAGAAAGTGGCGAAGGAACTGATCGAGACGGGCAAGGTCAGCCGGCCGTGGCTGGGCATCGTGTATATGCCCTACAATGCCGACGTGCGCCAGGAACTCGAGCGGCGCGGGGGAACCGGCATGCCGAAGCAGAACGGCGCGATCGTCTGGCAGGTGATGGACAAGAGTCCGGCGGCGGACTCAGGTCTTGAGCCGCTCGACATCATCCTTGAGATCAACAGCAAGCCGATTTCGGGCACAGGCAAAGATGAAGACGGCAAGGTCACGGTTGCCAGTGAGATCGGCAAGTCGAAGGTCGGCGCTCGCGTTCTGCTGAGGGTGTGGCACGCGCGCAACCAGCGAATAAGCACGCTGGGTGCTCGCGTCGGAGAGATGCCTGCCGATCTGATGGATGAAAAGCCGGCTCAACCCAGGCGGGAATTCTCATTTCCATTCGGCCCGGAAGGACCGTAGCCGCCGGACAAACGTCAACCAAGATGAAGATCGGCGTCATCAGCGATACCCACGGCGACATAATCGCGTTTCGCAAGGCGCTGGAGCGTTTCGAAGGCGCGGATATGATCCTGCACGCCGGGGATGTGCTGTATCACCCGCCGAGGCTGCGCTGCGGCGAGGGCTACGACATCCCGGCGCTTGTTGAGGCGCTGAACGCCTTGCCCATCCCCATCATCATCGCGCAGGGCAACTGCGACCCGCAGGTCTATGAAGAGCTTCTAGAGATGCCGGTGCAGTCGCCCTATGCCTATGTTTCCGGCCAAAACTTGAACATAGTTGTAAACCACGGCCATCTTCTTCCGCGCGAAAAGATGATCGAGCTGGGCAAGCGCTATCGGGCCGACTACTTCATCTCCGGCCACACGCACGTGCCCGTGCTGGAGGATGTGGGCGGACTGATCCTGATGAACCCCGGCAGCCCCGCGATATCGAAGTATGAGGCGGATGGAAGGCTCGTCCCGACTGTCGGCCTTATCACTGAGTCGGGTGCTGGAATCATCGACATCGAGACGGGCGAGGTGCTGTTCAAGATTACGCGTGAAACCTAAACAGACTTGGTCACCCTGCTTCAGAACACCGATTCGGTCGTCGGCAGTCCGAGGTTCCTGGAGCCTGTAACGCGCCACTGCTTTGCGGGGACGATGAGCATGTGGGAGGCGTTCTCCTTTGCCAGCTCGAGCGTGAGGTCGCGGTCATAGAACGGATCGCCGATCGCGTGTTTCAAGGTGATGTGCAGCGTTACCGTTGCCTGGTCCCCGTCGAATGTGGTTACCGGGCTGGAGGTGGTGAGGGTGTAGTTGGTCTCGGTTCTCATCGCCTGCGCCAGCAGAATTCGGAGACGGTCGTATCCGATGCCGGCTTCGTCCCTGTAGTTTGTTGAGACGCAGGAGACGACACCGATCAGGTTGCGATCCCGCACCGCCTGGGTTCCTCGCGCAACGAGCGCGTCCACCTTGGCCTGATCGCTCCGGCGGTCCTGCGTGGCAAAGGCGACTGCCACATAGGCTATGACGATGACCAATACTGCGATCCAGATTGCCTTGCGCACTTCGGATCCCTCCCTTCCATCATCTATCTGCAAGACTGCGCCAGGCAGGAATTTGTTTCAGGATGCTCTAAGTTGAGGGTTTAGGGTCGAGCGTTGAGGGAGGGTCGCCTTCCCTCAACCCTAAACCCTCAACTCTAAACCCATGGTTACTCTTGATTGGCAGACCACAATATCGGAGATCGTGAGTTCGCCCGGCATTGCGTTGGTGCTGGGCGCGGTGGATACGGGCAAGACGCGGTTCTGCCTGGAGCTGTGCCTGGCCGCGCTCGAAGCAGGGACGCCGACCGCGATAGTTGACGCCGATGTGGGGCAGTCCGAGATCGGCGCGCCCGGTACGATCGGGATGGCAATGGTCGATAAGCCCGTCGAGGCGCTTTCTGACCTTAAACCCAAACGGCTCCACTTCGTCGGCGCGACCACTCCCGCCGATCACACGCTCGAATGCGCGATTGGCGCGAAGAGGATGGTTGATGCGGCGCTTGCGTTGGGCGCGAAGATGGTTGTGGTGGACACGACGGGTCTCGTCGGCGGATGGATCGGGCGCAAGCTCAAGACCTGCAAAGTCGATCTCGTGCGGCCCGACTATCTGATCGGGATCGAAAAGAGGCGCGAGATCGAGCACCTGCTGCTGCCATTTGCGCGGGTGGCGTCGATGAAGATCAAGCGGGTGATCTGTTCCGGCGAGGCAAAGCGCAAGCTGCCGGAGTTTCGCGTAGGGCGCAGGCGGTCGAACTACTACAACCACTTCGCCGACTCCCACGGCCACCTCATCCGGCTCGATGACGTCAGCCTCTGGAACACCTGGCTCGGCACGGGCCGTCCGATGAAGTGGCAGTATATCAAGTTTATCGAGGACACGCTGCACTGTTCGGTGCTGCACGTGGAAGTAACCGGTCGGGGGATATTCATCGTGAGTGAGCGCCCGTGCTCGATGCGCAACCGCAAGGAGCTTGAGGAGCAGTTCAAGACCGCGAACGTAACGGCCGTCACCGGCCAGACGTTCCAGAACGTGCTGGTGGGGCTTGCCGACGAGAACGCGAACACCATCAACGTCGGCCTGCTGCAGGCAATCGACTTCAAGCACCGGTTTCTCTTTGTGATCTCCCCGATCAGGACCGTCTCGCCGGTGCGGATCGTGCAGTTCGGCTCGATCCGCGTCACCAAGGAAGGCGAGGAATTGGGCGTCATCAGGCCGGGGGAGATGTGATTGGCCTCAGCATCACGCTGAACCGGAACTCCTCTGGATGCAGCAGATACTTCGCCCACGGGCCGGGGCCGCAGCTCGCCGAGCCGAGGCCGTTGTGGCGGTAGTCCAAGTTTAGTATGACCTCATGGCGCGGCCTAAGCTCGTGTGTGTGGCGGGCGTGTTCGAGATCGTCGGCGGTGAATCTCATCGCGCTGAAGCTGATCGTCGGATCGCCTTGGGCGCGGAGTCCCGATCCGCCTGGGTTCGTTAGCGTAACCCAGCTCGTGTCGGTCCTATTCCCGAACTCCTGCGGAAAGACGTAGGGCGTGTACATCTCGTCCACGTCCATCGAGTAACGCCCGAACCTGCCGGCCTGCTTGCTGTCGATGTAGGATTCGCCCGGGCCGCGCCCGAACCACGTTACCTGCCTCAGATTGAGCGGCAGCGACATCGCAAGCCCGATCTTGGGAAGCGTATCGGGCCAGTCACCTTGCGGCACGCCGTGAACCTCGATTGTGATATCGCCGCTGCCGGACACGGTATACGTGTAGTCGCACGCGAAGGCCCGATCCGACGACGGAGGCGCAATCCGGGCGCGGGCGAGGATCTGAACCGCGCCAGAGTCGAGTCGCTTGACCTCTACGGAGTCTGTGCGGTGCGCAAGATGCTCCAGGCCGGCTTTCCTCCACGCGCCGGCGTTGTCCCACGATCTATCGTTGTCGGTAGTTGCGCGCCAGAAGTTGAGCCTCGGGCCGGATAGAACAAGATCGCGGCCATTGACGGTCCACTTGGATATGACCGCGCGCACGCGGTCGAACACAAGCTCGAACTCCGGGCCTGTCACGCGGACGAGCGTCGGCGTCTCCCGCAGTTCCACGGGCCGCGTCTCTACCGACGTCTTCTTGGCCTCACTCGCGGGCAGCTTGAACTGCGCCCAGGCGACCTCGTGCCCCGCAGCCGCCCAAGACTCGTCCTTGGCAAGCGCGAAAGACAGTGTCAAGTAGCATTCAGGCGGGATGGGGCTGGGCGACCGATAGGCGATCTCCGCCTCCACGGTCTCGCCCGGCGCGACACTTGTCACCTCAGCAATCCCGC
>Ga0315284_10015114_pt1 | contig 10978 bp, 8 predicted proteins | sample YL17G09_16_MG_FD_203696 | JGI IMG/M metagenome (GOLD analysis project Ga0315284, IMG submission 203696) | Sediment microbial communities from Yellowstone Lake, YNP, Wyoming, USA - YL17G09_16 | ecosystem: Environmental > Aquatic > Freshwater > Lake > Sediment | place: USA: Wyoming | collected...
GATATCGGCTGCCATGGCCGGGTTGGCGTTTAGTCGTAAGAAATTGTCCTTGTATTTAGTTCTTAAATAGTATTAATAAGCGTCCTGGTTTCTATTTTCCCCGGCAAGAAGTATGATGAAAAGGTAGGGTCAGTCATGAAATTATGCAATAAAATCGTTGGTTTTAACGCTGCGTTGCGCGTGATGATTCCTAATATTCTGGTGGTTGCTTGCCTCGTAGGCGGTGCCAAAGTCGGGTTGGCGGCCTCGCCTAGCGACACGGTCGTTAATTTTGATAACATCACGACCCCGGGTAATTACGGGCAATTAGCCCCAGGCTACGGCGGAGTCGACTGGACCAATGTTTACTGGGGGCTAGGCCCAGCTTTCGTCCAACAAAACCTTACTTCTAGCGGCGATCACTTCGCTTTTAATAATAATGCGCAATCGTTTGCTGCTTCGATGCAGTCAGGCGAGCTATTTAACTTTGTCGGTGCAGACTTCACCGGCTGGGCCTCTGGTAACAGCAATCTTGTCGTCAATGGGATGCTAAATGGCGTGGTTGTCCAGTCGAAAACAATTAGTTTGACTGAAAATGGCGCTCTCCAATTCTTTGATTTTAATTTCGCTGGCATCGATAAGGTCGAGTTTGTCGCGCCAACGGGCTCAAACGAGTGGTTCGCCATGGATGATTTTACTTTTAATACTGCCGTGCCCAAAAACGAGGCACCCCTTCCTTCAGGGGCACTTGCACTGGCCGCATGTGGCGTGGTGCTGACTTTTATACGCCGCAAGCGCTAACGCTCTGGTGCGTTAATTAAAATATTAAAGGCCGCGATTGACATCATGTCAGTACGCGGCCTGTATGTTTTAAATGGTCTTAGTGAAATTCAGGTCTTAACGTTGACTGCTGGATCCGGGCAGTCCATAGGTAAGCACCCCATGGTGGGCGGATGCTTACCTATGGTTGGCTTACGGCCGATGCGTATTACTTACGAACCATTTTCCGAATCAGGATGACGCCGATGCCGAGGGCGACCGGCACCGCTGCGGATGGCAGCGGCAGGCTGGGCAGCTGGCCTGGGGGAATAATCGGTGCTCCAGCATCTGCAAGCGCCTGAAGAGAGACTAAGCTTAAAGAACTGACAGCTAAGAAGGCTTTCGATATCAATTTCATTGATGACTCCTGAAATATGTTAAAAACCGTGATTCGATTATAACTTATTTTAGTTAATTATCAATATATTTTATATCTATTATAGATGCTGGCGCTATTGACAATGATTTCGGCCCCTTGGCACAGGGCGAGGGCTCGAAAAACACAGTTTTAAAATATTCAGGATGGGTTTATGGCTGGTCCGCAGCTGCAGGGGCTAAAAGCCAGGTCTCGGCCGCCTGCGAGGAATACATCGCGTGGCCAGTGATGCGGAAGTTTTGCAGGCGCGTCGGGATGATGGCAATTTCGGATCTTAGATAGAGAGGTATAGCAGGTACGTCATCCACATAGATCTGCATGAGCTCAGCCATAAGCGCCTTGCGTTTGGCTACGTCGAATTCATGCGTACTGAGGTCGAGGATTGCGTCGACGCGGGGGTTTTTCCAGCCGGGGAAGTTTTGTCCGTTCCAGCCGTTGTCGTGGGTCGGAATTTCCTTGGAGTGCATGCTGCTGCGCGGTGGGACATCAGGGGTGGCAACCCATGCGTACATCGCCATACCAGAGAACTTCGCGCGACTCATCGTTTCACCGAAAAAAATGCGCGCCGGCTCATTGCGTATCGTCACCGCAATGCCAACCTTGCGCAATTCGCTTTGGATGAACTGCTCGACAAGCTCACGCGATTTATCGCCCTGCGTGGTCATGAGCGATAGTTCGAGCTTTTTGCCGTCTTTATAGCGAGGCCCACTCTCCTTAGCCAGCCATCCTGCGGCTTCGAGTAGTTGCGCTGCTTGCTTCGGATTGTAGTCGTATTTAGCCACGTCCGCGGTATAGAACGCATCAAGTGGGTGAAAGAATTGTGTTGCTGGGACCTGGCGGCCGTAGAATAGAGTCTGGGATAACTTATTGCGGTCGATGGCATGGACCAAGGCTTTGCGCACATTTTTGTCGCTGAGGATGGCGCTGCGCAGATTGAGATCGATATGCTCATAAATTAGCCCGTCTTGCAGCTCTAGCTTAAGTCGAGCCCGCTGTTCGCTATTTTTCGCTAATTGCTTATCGAATTGCATGGCCTGGTCAAACGACATGCCGAGCTCGCTCATCATGTCGACTTCACCAGATAGCAATGCGGCTTCAAGTCCGGATGGACTTGCCGTGAGTTTGAGGTCAATGCGCTCGATATGGGCGGGGACGCCATAAAAATGCGGATTGCTCTGTAGCAACATGCGAGCGCCAGACTGCCATTCTTTAACTCGAAATGGCCCGGCATACAGCCCAGCGTTGGTCGGATTCATTGTGTAACTGGTCAGCCTTTCGTAGGCTCCACTATCGCCTTTGGTCCGCTCCCAAATTGGCCCCTCGATGTGACTCGGTAATGGATACAGAGAATTTAGCTGGTAGAAATCGTAACGCGCTTCCTTGAAGGTGACACTGAACTTTAAAGGGTCTTTAGCATCGATAGTGATCGCCTCGATGCGCTCAAAATCGTCCTTGTTCGCGACAGCGACATTCGGCGAGCGACCAATGTCCCAGCCGAGACGGACGTCCTTCGCGGTTAACTGTGTGCCATCGCCCCATTTAAGGTTAGGACGTAGACGCCACTGAGCTATGAGCTTTTTCTGCCCTTTTTCTTCGATGATCTGGGCCGTTCCTGCCTCAAAAGTCGGCAGCTTGTCGCACAGCCCGCAGACCCATTTCCAGTCGGGTCCGATCATAACCAAGGGGCGATTGACAAAAAGAGTGACATAGGTCGAAGCCGGAGAGCCTATTAATATCGGGTTTAGGGTCTCGACCTCTTGGCTTACCGCGATGACAAATGGCTTTTCAACTTTGGCGCCCAGCGCTAGCTCAGCTGAGCTGATGGCCAAGACGAGGCATAACATGCGACTAAACATCCGCCTGCTCCGTGCATAACATAGCGTTTACCATCCGTCCGAGGCGCCGCCGCCTGAGAAGCCGCCGCCGCCACCCGAAGAGCCGCCGCGAAATCCGCCCCCGCCCCCGCCCCCGCCGCTGCCGCCGCCCCAAAACCAGGGTCCGCCGCGACCAAAGCGCGACAACACAAAAACCACGACGATGATCGTTAGGACGAGGCTGAATGGAAGCGGGCCGCTAGACTCATCGCCGTCGCCATGCGGAGGGCTCTGGGGGCGAGCTCCTAGGTTTAAATTGGCCTTGGGATCAGTGAGTGCGGCGATAGCGACGACGCCGGCGACAATGCCCTCACTAACCTTGCTTTGGCGAAACAGCGGTACCATGGTGTCGGAGACGATCCGCCGGGCATAGGCATCGGGCAGGACGCCTTCCAAACCTTGGCCGACTTCGATGCGGATCTTGCGCTCCTGTTTAGCCACTAACAGCAGCACGCCATTGTCGATTTTGGCTTTGCCCAGCTGCCACCGCTCGGCAACCTTGATCGATGCCTGCTCAAGGACCTCGCCGCCAAGATTGGGTACTGTGAGGACGGCGATCTGGCTGCCGCCGGTTTTGAGGAGGTCGCGTAGCGCAGTATTCAGCTGCTCCCGGGCATCAGGCGTGAGCATCTGTGCATAGTCATTTACCGGAGCAGTCATCGGCGGCACGGTAAAGGCGGCAAATGCTGCATGCGCGCTAAATATGAGGAACAGGTAGCTCAAAACTCTACCTTTGGTGCCTGCTCGACGGCCTTCTTCTCATCGTCAGATACCGTCCATTGCGGCATCCTTTCGAAATGGTAAAAAAGGCTGTTGGTCCAGCTGGTCGGTGGCACCGTAACTAGATTGTTAAATGCATTGATAGCCTGAATATAGCGCTGGCGGGCGATGGTAGTACGGTTCTCTGTGCCCTCAAGCTGTGCCTGGAGATCGCGAAAGTTCTTGTCAGCCTTCAGGTCGGGGTATTTTTCGCTGACCATGAGTAGCTTGCCCAGCGCCTGGGACAGCGAGCCCTGAGCTTCACTGTATTTCTGCACTTGTTCCGGGGTGGCCTTGCTTGGGTCGAGCGTAATACTGGTGGCTTTGGCGCGGGCAGTGACTACCGCCGTGAGTGTCTCCTGCTCATGTTTAGCGTAGCCCTTAACGACGGCGACCAAGTTCGGGATCAAATCAGCACGGCGCTTGTATTGATTGGTCACTTCGGCAAGCGAGGCATCGACGCCATTTTTGGCCTGGGGGATCGATTGCCAGCCGCAGCCGGTGAGCATCAGGACAGCGCTACAGATGAGGATCAGAGATTTCATCGGTTTGTTCCTTAAATAGAGGACTCGAAGCGAGCCCTAGTAGCTTAGAGTACGCCAATCAAAGAGGCGCGTAAACCGCTGTGGACGGCTATTTTATCATTTAAATATCAGTTTGTTAGAAACCCCGAAGCTCATTCACTTAGTGGTCGCTACGGTGCCGATCATCTGGGCCTTTTTGACTTCCCGTCCCTTCCATATGGCAAAAATAGCGGGATAAACTAAGAGCTCAAGGAGGCCCGACGTGACGATGCCGCCGACCATTGGTGCGGCAATTCGCTTCATCACCTCTGAACCGGTACCTGTGTTCCACATCACCGGCAACAGTCCGATAAGTGCCGCTGCGACCGTCATAAGTTTAGGGCGCACGCGCTTGACGGCCCCTTCATGAATCGCCTCTTTAAGCATTGCCGCCGTAGGCTTGGCGCCGACCACAAGGCGGTCCCCGTATGACTTTGTCAGGTATAGAAGCATCACCACGCCAGTCTCAGCATCGAGACCTGCTAGAGCTAGGATACCGACCCACGTAGCGACCGACATTTTGTAGCCGAGGACATAGAGGAGCCAGAAAGCACCGACTAGCGAAAATGGCACAGCGAGGAGGATGATCGCAACTTCCACCGCCGAACCAGTATTCAGGTACAGTATGAAAATGATCAGGAGGAGGGCGGCCGGAATGACGAGACTCAACGTCCGTTTTGCGCTCTCCAACGCCTCAAACTGTCCAGACCACCCTAGCGTGAGACCAGGCGGCAGCACTACCTTGTCAGAAACGACCTTCTTAGCCTTATCAACATATTCTGAAAGACCGATATCCTGAGCGACGTTGACGAAGACGAAGCCAAGCATCTTGCCATTTTCGCTCTGGATCATGGGCGCGCCTGAGTTGACCGTCAACGTTGCTATCTGACCAAGCGTTACTTCTTGGCCCGTCGGCGTCGGGATGACCAATTTGGCAAGCGCGTTGATGTCATTGCGGAAATCCTGTGCATAGCGCACCGAAATGGCATAGCGCTCGCGCCCTTCGATGGCGGTCGACACCGGGCTACCGCCGATGGCAGTTTCGATCATGGAATGGACGTCGGCGATGTTGAGGCCATATAGTGCAGCGACCTTGCGCTTGACGTCGATGTCGATGTAGGCACCCGAGCCGATGCGTTCAGCAAATACTGACTTTGTTTCCGGAAGCTCGCGCAGGACTCCTTCAATGTCGATGGCCGTCTTTTCGATCTCGGCAAGGTTAGCGCCAAGCACTTTGATTCCTACCGGCGTGCGTACGCCTGTCGATAGCATCTCGATGCGGGTTTGAATCGGCATCCACCAGATGTTGGGCATTCCAGGAATGTTCAACATGCCGTTGAGCTCTGCGACAATCTTGGCGTAGGTCATGCCCGTGCGCCACTGGTCCTCGGGTTTAAGCGAGATCACTGTTTCGAACATGTTTACAGGCGCAGGATCTGTCGCAGTCGTGGCGCGACCAGCCTTGCCGTAAACATGTAAGACCTCGGGCAAGGATTTGATCAGGGCATTTTGTGTCTGCATCGTCTGGACGGCGGTATCAAGGCTCATTCCAGGTACGGACGTCGGCATGTAGAGGATAGTGCCTTCGTTAAGAGGAGGCATGAATTCCGACTGGATTTTTAAGGCAATCGGCGCAGTCGCCGCCACTATGATCACGGCGGCAATGACTACCAACTTGTTCCTGCGCACGACAAAGTCGACGATGGGCGTGTAGAGGCGGTGCAAGCCTCGGCTAATGATGTGTTTATCCTCGTGGACGAAATTGCCCTTTAAAAAGAGAATGGCAAGCGCGGGTGTCAAGGTAATAGCAAGAACCGCAGCCCAAGCCATGGACACCGTCTTGGTGAAGGCGAGCGGCCCAAAAAGGCGCCCCTCGCGACCGACCAGTGCGAAAATTGGCAGGAATGAGACGGTGATCACCAGCAGCGAAAAAAATAGGGGGCGACCCATCTCGATCATTGCTGCGGTGATGATCTGGCGCCGTTCGGCATCTGGCATATCTTTGGTGTGGCGGCCCTCGAGCTTTTTGTGGGCATTTTCGACCAGAATAATACCAGCATCGACCATCGCACCTATGGCAAGGGCGATGCCACCTAAAGACATCAGGTTGACTGTTAGCCCGGTAAAGAGCATGGGCAGGAAGGACAGTAGAACAGCGATGGGTAGCGGCAGAATGGCCACCCAGCTGGCCCTTGCATGCCAAAGGAATATGGAAACGATGAGCGCAACGACGAGAATCTCTTCAACGAGGACCCGCTTCAACGTGGCAATCGCACGGTGGATGAGGTCTGAACGGTCATAGACGGTGACCACCTCAACTCCCTCTGGAAGCGTCTTCTTTAGCTCTGAGAGTCGGTCTTTCACTCGTTCAATGACGTTTAGCGCATTTTCGCCGATCCGCATGACGATGATGCCACTGACCGCTTCACCATCGCCGTCAAGCTCGCCAGCACCAGAGCGGGAGGCCGGTACAATCTGTACTTGGCCGAGGTCGCCAACGGTAACGATCCGGCCTTTGTTGAGAGTCGCGACTGGGATGGCACTGATTTCTTCGATGCCCTTGACGTAGCCCCGGGCGCGAATCGCAAACTCGGTACCGCCCATTTCGAGCACGTTGGCGCCAACCTCCTGGTTGCCGGCGCGGATAGCGCGCGACACTTGTAAGGGCGAGATGTTGAAGACTTGAAGCCGCTTGGGGTCGAGGCTAACTTCATATTGTTTGACAAAGCCGCCGACGCTCGCTACTTCGGCGACACCAGGAACCGCCTGAAGCGCCAGGCGCAGGTGCCAGTCCTGAAGAGAGCGAAGTTGAGCCAGATCCTTTTTGCCACTCTTGTCAACGAGCGCGTATTGAAAGACCCAGCCAAGGCCTGTCGCTTCGGGGCCAAGCTGAGGTACTACCCCTTGCGGGAGTTGCGAGACAGAGGCAAGCTTTTCGGCAATGCGCGAGCGCGCCCAGTAAAGGTCCGTTCCATCCTCAAAGACCACGAGAATTTGGGCGGCTCCGAGCATCGACAGGCCACGGACGTATTTGACCTTCGGTGAGGCCAAAAGACTTGTTGTCAGGGGGTAGGTGATTTGATCTTCGATGAGGTCGGGCGAGCGACCGGACCATTCAGCGAAGACGATGACTTGCGTGTCCGAAAGGTCCGGTAAGGCATCGAGCGGCAGCTTGTACATCGAGACGATGGTGATGACCGACAGGGCGAACACCAGTAGCACCGTCATGATCGGATGCCCGGCACAGAGTCGAATGATGCGTGCAATCATTTGGTGACCCCGGTTGATGGGTGTTCAGCCGCCTTTTTTGTCATGCTGGAGTTCAGCGGCTCAGGCATTGCAGGCTTTGTTGCGGCGCTACTCGGCTCCTTGTCAGCTTGCCATTTCGGCAGGGCTGAACGGAGTTGAGCTTCGGATCCGAGCAAGAAAGTCCCACTGGCAGCGATTCGTTCGCCGGATTTAAGTCCTTCGCGTACTTCGGTCATGCCGCCAGATGTTCTGCCGATTTCGACCTCGCGCGGCTCGAGACCGCCGTTGCCGCGATCCACAAAAACATAGCGATGACGGCCGGAATAGAGGATGCCGTCCGTAGGAATAGTCAAGAGGCTGCCGAGTTCGACAGGAAAGCGCACGTCGACGTAGACACCGGGGCGGAGCCCAGGGACAAATGTGGTCACGACGACTCGGACGTTGGCTGTCCCGGCACCCAACTCAACTTGGGGATAGATGAGGTCGACGGTTCCGGCCAGGACCTTGCCACTGCCTGGGATCGTAACCTCGGCCGCCTGGCCCCGCTTGAGACCTTCGACCTCTTGTTGAAAGACGCGAGCAACGATAAACGATTTGCTGAGGTCGCCGATGACATAGGTGACCTGGCCCGCCGAGACCGCAGCACCTTCGCGCGCCGTGACGTCGAGGATCGTGCCGGAAACTCCCGAACGGATCACCACGTCACGTTTGGGTTGGCCATCCCTGCGGATTTGAGCAATGTCGGCTGGGGACACACCAAGGTTTTTTAGCTTTTCGCCGGCCGCCTGATGCAGCGAGTGACCGCCGGCGGATATTTTTTCGGCGAGCAGTAGCTCGCTCTGTGCCGCAACGAGATCGGGACTATAAACGCTAAAGAGTGGCTCACCAGCCTTCACATAATCGCCAATCCGCCCCCGAAACTGCTTGACGACATAGCCGGAAAAACGCTGGGTCACTTCTTCTCGGTGCGTCTGATCTTGCTCGATGACTCCGACGGCCTCGATGTCGCGGCGCATAGGGGCTACTGTAGCTACGGCGAAGCGAACGCCGATCTTTTGCAGGCGCTCAGGGCCAAGCTCCATGATGTTGGTTGGCTCGCTGCTGCCCGCCAAGTCTCTAGGCGGACTGGAGCTCTTGCTGATGACACCGGGGATACCGGTCGTGATGCTGTAGTGAGAGACGCTTTTGCTACCCCCCGCCTCGACCGTTAGTACGATTTCCCAGGTTCCGCCCATGGGTAGATTAAACGCCGCTTCGTATCGGCCTGCTCCTTTCGGCTTGATATCACTCTTCTCCTCCATGCGCGGCATAGTGGCCATCGCCGGCATAAAGGGAAACATCTCGATCTTAGCGCCGTCGATCGGCTTACCGGCGACGTCGCTAATCTTGATGACGAGCGTATTGTTACCTGCCTCAGGCGGATTCGGCGCAGGCGTGAGTTCCAGGTTCACTGCTGCAAGACCTGGGGCCGCGGCGACTACCTGCAACGTGATTGCGCATGTCATGAATACTTTCCGTAGAGACATTGTCATATTCTTCCTCGCCCGGTCGCTGGTTGAAAGCCTGATCACATTCCCATCCCTGGTCTCGTGCTACCTTTCGCAGTCTCTTCCTCTTGCTGATCCATGCGGCCGGGAGCGAGGCCTTGCCCAGTAGGGGCGTTCTTCATCCGTGCGCTGGGTTTGCTTGCCGTCGTCCCCGGCATGCTGGCACTTTTACCCATACCCATGCCACTAATGGTCGATCCGGTGAGTTGTGGGACCTCTTGGTCGATCGCGTCATCGATAAGGCCGGCGGCGATTTTCAAGGCACTAAGGCGCGCCAGTGCCAGGGATTCTGTAGTTCTGACCTCAGTCATTTGCAGATTGAGTAGAGTACGCCGACCATCGACGATGGCGGCAATGTCGCCTTTGCCTTGGCTAAACAGTGAAGTCGCAGCCTCAATGTGTTCCCGAACGGGTGGGATGATCTCCTGGGCGAGGGCCTTGAGGTTGGCATCGAGTTGGGTGATTCGTCCCTCGGTTTGAAAAAGTGCCAGCGCTTTACGGCGCTCGTGCCATGCCAGCTCGCCCTCAGCCTGACTGTCCACAATGAGGTCTTCGGAGCTATACCAATGGTGGCAGCATACATGCGCATGCCGCCGTCTTCTTGCATCATCATACCCGATACATTAAACAACGGTAGGCTGCGACGGTACTCAGCATCTAGCCGTGACAAGTCAGCTTCCTTACTGCGCACGATCCGCTCGCGCGTCAAATCCCAGTGGACATCCTTGTCAGCTTTAGCCGTGATCAAGTTAGGCGGCCACTCCAGCACGAAATCGACTGCGTCAGGTGCATGACCTGTCTGATGGTCCATGAGCAGCAGAGCATGGTATTTGAGGTTTTTGAGATCGAGTTCGAGGGACGCAACGTTGGCTTGGAGCACTCCCGCTTCGGTATGGGATTGGATAAACTCCATATGGGAACCGACACCCTGCTTGAATTTTTCGTGGGCGAATTCCCGCAGCCCGTTGACGAGGATGAGGTTGGCGCGTTCGGCATCGATAAGTTTGGCGGTACGGACTAGTCGCAAGTAGAGCTCGGTGGCTGCAAAGCGACGCTCTAGCGCCGAAAGGGACATATTTGCTGCGACGGTAGCGGCACGTGCCTTGGCGGCTTGGCCTTCGGCAGCGAGGGTTCCAGGCCAGGGGAAGCTTTGCGAGAGACCGTAGGTCGTCTCGGCCTTAGCGCGGTCCATGTCAGATGCTGCAACATGCTGGTAGCGCTGAGGAAGGGGGACTAAGTTGCGCCCGACCGTGAACTGGGGATCAGGGAGCAGTCCAGAACGACGTTGGTCCTCCGTCGCTTTTGCCAGGACCTTGCCGTCGAGCGCCCGCTCTGGATGGTGGTTGACGGTAGCCTCGACGAAAGCTTCATAGGTGATTTTAGGGCCTTTTGTCGCATCAGTAGGCGCCGAGGTGGCTCCGAGCGAGACTAAACCTGCGAGGATCATTCTTTGAGTCGGGCGCAGCATCGATAACCTCATCGAGATGATATGTTTAGACTGTTTCAGATGTTCTGCACGGTCCGCAACGACAGGCCAGGCCAACTTTCATTCTAGCCCTGGAGGTTTTTCTTCGGCCATTTGCTGCTACCTTTATGGCTAGTCCTGCGGCAGAATATCGCAGTAGTGCATTCCTGCGTCGTCGTACGCGCTACCCTGCTTGATCGCTATGGGGTGGCTGAACATCGGCCCGCCAAAGACAAAGGTGTGGAACTCGCCATTTTCACCGCAAGGATCCACTCCTAGTGGCAGATCCGAGAGGAATGCCCGGTCGTAGAGGCGCCCAGCAAAAGAGCGCGGCAGGCTCAGTTCAT
>Ga0315284_10015115_pt1 | contig 10977 bp, 9 predicted proteins | sample YL17G09_16_MG_FD_203696 | JGI IMG/M metagenome (GOLD analysis project Ga0315284, IMG submission 203696) | Sediment microbial communities from Yellowstone Lake, YNP, Wyoming, USA - YL17G09_16 | ecosystem: Environmental > Aquatic > Freshwater > Lake > Sediment | place: USA: Wyoming | collected...
AGAATTTTCTTGAATTTCAGCCTCGCAACCAATTTTAAAAATGTTAAGGCAATGGGGGAGATAGTGAGGCTGGACCATGATAAGGGGAACGCTCTTGGGAGAGGGATGTGCGGAATGGGAATAAAATTTTCACTTTTGCCCAGTGAAGAGCTTATGATAAAGGGTGTGATAAGGGATGTGGTGAATGGGTATGATGTGCCAAAAGGTTCCTCCTCCGTACCTAAATTTGCAAAGCGTACTCCTTATGTGGTGGAAGATCAAGGTTCTTTTCGCCATATCTTGAAGTGGTGGGTAAAGGAGATAGTGTCTAAATCTATAGCAATAAATGGGCTAATTGTGGAATTGGTTTTACTACTCATTGTTTTAATGGTAGTAGTAAAGGCCTTTTTTACAAAACAAGGGCCTTAAATGATCCTACCAGTTAACCGACACTTTCTTTTTCTCTCCTGAAAAGCGATCCTGATAGTACACATATCCATTCTCTTTTCCGAACTCATAGAGTCTGCGAGTGATTTCAACATCATCCCTACAATAGGCGATCAATTCATCAATTTTCCCTTCTCTAAACCACCTTATCGCCTGGAGACCATCTGCACTTTTACCTGTTCCTAGTGTTGCCTGGGCGAGGGAGTCAAGGCTTACCCGAAATCCGAGCCTGTTTCTAACGTGGAGAAACATATCAATCGTTTTGAGCTGAGAGAGATCCTTTGCGGTATAGGGTTTGAGCACCCGGTAATCAAAATTGATGAGATTAAAGCCGATAATGGTATCGGCCTCAAATAATTCTTCAATGAGGTAAAATACTTGAGGTTCGGTATAGCTCTTAAATTCTCCCTTCAATGAGGAGTAGGTAACCGCTACCGAGACCAGGAGCTTCTCCACGAAATCTCTCCCCCCCACTTCCTCAAACGAGTGCTGCGTTTCAAGATCAAAAAAGAGGATTTCTTGAGATTTTTTAAGGTTGAGATCCTGGTAAGACAACTAAACGTCCTTTCTTTCAAACGTAGCTACAATTTTCAGCAGGGATGATGAGTTCATAGATGTTACGAGTTGCAGGTTGCGCGTTAAAAACTAAAAAAGAATCTTAATGTAACTCGAAACTCGTAACCCGCAACAGTTTTTATCTTTATGTAGCTGGTCTTTCACCAAAAATAGCGGTACCTATCCTCACTAAGGTTGCCCCTTCCTCAATGGCAACTTCAAAATCTCCCGACATCCCCATAGAGAGCTCTTTGAGACTGATACCTCCACGGTGTGCTTCACACAGTGTATCTCTCAGTTCCCTTAGTGCGACGAAGTAGGGACGGGCGTTTTCCGGGTCATCAAAATAGGGGGGCATAGTCATGAAACCCTCTAATGAAAGGTTTTTCATGGAAGTAATCTCTGTCACCAGAGGTACTATACCTTCCGGGTTGATGCCTGATTTAGTTTCTTCCCCCGAAATGTTGACCTGAATGAGTATCCTCACCTTTGCACCTTTTTTTTCAGCGATCCTATTGAGTTCTTGCGCGAGGGAGAGGCGGTCGACTGAGTGAATCATTTCAAATAACCCGACAGCGTAGCGCGCTTTATTGCTCTGAAGATGACCCATGAAATCCCACCTCACACCGTGACCGAGTTCCTCAATCTTCCTTTTTGCCTCCTGAACGTAATTCTCTCCTACAATGGTTACGCCTGCCTCAATTGCCTCCACAATGCTTTCTCGCGCAACATTTTTAGTCACCGCCACGAGCTGGACATCTTCTGGCCTTCTCCCTGACCCCAGTGCTGCTTCGGCAATTCTCTCTTTGACATTCTTAAGGTTATTACTTATAAAAGACATTGCACTTCCTGTATCCTGCATAGTGTATCATGCATTCTGTATCAGGTCTTATTTCTTTATAGTATGGAGGCATATAAATGTAAAGTCATTCCTCACCAATTAAATTCTAAATCCATTTAGAATGTATTGATCTATGGACTGATAACGAGGATACTATGTTTAGGATTTAGCATTTCATTGATGTGTAATTATTTCAACACCTCTTCTGAATACTACGACCAGTGTGCTATGTGAGATTTGAATGTAGCGCTGCCTTAAATTCATTGACAAAGCCTTTTTTTTTAGTAAAATCGCTTATGTAATCTAATAACAGCAAGTGAGGAGGTAATGTTGTGTCCAGAAAATTAACGGTTATCCCTGAGAGGTGCTCCGGCTGTAGGCTTTGTGAGGTGGTGTGTTCAATCAATCGCTTCGGAGTCAATAATCCCAAAAAGAGTAGCATCCGGGTGATGGTACTCTATCCCCACCCGGTCATCAGGATGCCCATTATTTGCAGGCAGTGTAAAGTGCCCAAGTGCCGGGAAAACTGTCCTACGGATGCTATTATCAGTAAAGATGGGTACTGCACTATCGATGAAGAAAAGTGCATTTCATGTCAGCAATGTGTGATGTCATGTCCCTTTGGTGCCATCTTCCTCCATGGTGACATCAGTGTGCCTTTTAAGTGTAACTTGTGTGGAGGAGATCCGCAGTGTGTAAAAAGCTGTCCCAAAAAGGCCCTCCTCTTTGTTCCAGAACACACCTTGGGACAGACTCACCGTATGGCCAGTGTGCTCAAGTATACCAAGATGAAAGAGGTAGAGTATGTGGAGAAGGGTGAGAAGAAGATACTACGTTATGCAGATGGTGAAAGGATAAAGGAAGAGAGATGAAACTTAAAGGTGGATATTTTAAAAAGTTACTCTTAGTAGATCTGGACAAGGGAAACGCTGAGGCAGTACCCTTAAGTGATGAGTTCTGCCTGAAATACGTGGGGGGCAGGGGGTTTGGCATCAAATTGATCTGGGACAATTTAAATAATTTTAAAAGCCCCTTTGACCCTCAGAGTATGATAATTGTCGCCCCGGGTCCTCTCACGGGACTTTACCTGCCAGCATCAGGTAAGACCTCATTTGTTTCTATATCACCTGCTACCGGTATTTACGGGGATAGCAACATGGGTGGCTCGTTTGGGGTGGAGCTGCGTCAGGCAGGGTATGATGCATTGGCAATTAAGGGGAGAGCCAAAAAACTTTCCTATGTCTGGATTGATGATGATGAGATTGCCATTGTTGAGCATGAGGGGTTAAAAGGGAAGGGGTGTTTAGAGGTAGAGGGGATTCTTAAAAATGAGCTAAAAGACAATCACGTGAGCATTGCCTCCATAGGGATAGCGGGGGAAAATCTGGTGCGCTTTGCCTGTATCAGTGCAGACTGGGGACGGAATGCAGGAAGAACGGGCATGGGGGCAGTGTTAGGTTCCAAAAATATTAAGGCGATTGTGGTGAGGGGATCAAAGGATCTGCCGGTGTACGATCTCAAAAAGTTAAAGGAACTATCAGATGTCTCTTTTGAAAAGCTTAAATCCCATAAATACTTTGAGTTCTGGCAGCAGCAGGGGTTAATGTCGGTGATAGATTATGCCAATGAGTCAGGGATTATGCCTACCCACAATTTCAAGGATGTGCAATTTGACCGGGCAGACAAGGTTAATGGATATGAGATGCAGGCACGGTATAAGATTGGAGATACCGCCTGTTTTGCCTGCCCTATGGCGTGCGGTAATATCTGTCTGGTGAAGGAGGGGAAATACAGTGGAACAGTTATTGAGGGGCCCGAGTACGAAACTGCCTGTATGTTTGGCCCTAACCTCGGGGTAGATAATTTTGCCTGCATTATAAAAGCCAATGCCCTCTGTGATGACTTCGGGATTGATACTATCACCACCGGGAACCTGATTGGTGTGCTTATCGAAGGGCAGGAGACTGGTCTCATTTCTGAAGAAGAACTTGGTGGGATGAAGTTAAAGTGGGGAGATGAGGAGGGTATCATCCAGCTTATCCACCAGATCGCCTATCGGGAGGGCATAGGGAACACTCTCGCCGATGGAAGTGGGGGGGTGTTAGAGAAGATGCCCCAGTTGAAGCCAATCCTCTCTCAGGTAAAAGGGTTAGAGCAATCAGCCTACGATGCCCGGGCAGCGATCTCCATGGCATTGGGCTTTGCTACTTCCGATATCGGGGCTCACCATGCCCGTGCTTGGACGGTGGCGAAAGAGCTGGAGATGGGCAAGGAGTGGAGTTTAGAGCAGAAGGTTGACCTGGTGATATATCATCAGACCGTGCGACCCCTCTTTGATATGCTGGGCGTGTGCCGTTTACCCTGGATTGAACTGGGCTTTGATGAGCATACCTATGCTGAGCTCTACTCGGCAGTCACTGGCATAACATTGACTTTGGATGAGTTGCTTAAGAAATCTAATAACCTCTACGACTTAACCCGGGCGATCAATGTGAAATTGGGCATTGGTAAGAAAGACGACTATCCACCGGAACGGTGCTTTTCTACTCCAATTCCTTCGGGTCCTCATGCAGGAAAGGTACTCAACAGGGAGGAATATGAGAAGATTTTAGCTATCTACTATCAAAAAAGGGGATGGGATGAAAACGGTCGGCCTGATATGAGGAGTGTCTCCAAAAGATTTAGTGATAAAATGTGAAACACACTGAGGTAGTGGGGAATTTAGGAATTATAATTTCCAATCTTATATAATGAAAGGATGCAAGATATGAAACGATACGGCTTTATTATCTTACTATCCTTTGTTTTCCTTCCCTCCGTCGTCTATGGTAAAACAATGTATGTAGAGGATCACTTTAGGGCCATGGTGAGGAGGTTGCCTGGTGAGAAATATAAAATCCTCGCGCAACTTCCTACCAATGAAAAGGTTGAGCTGATCAGGGCTGAGAAAGGGTGGGCAGAAATTTCTTTTAAAGGTGGCGAAACAGGATGGGTAGAGAAGCGATACTTGACTGAAGAAATACCAAAACTGATAAGGGTATCCGATTTGGAAGCACGGGTACAAGAGCTCACCGAGAAGGCGGAAATTTTGGAAAAAGAAAATCTTTCCCTTAAACAAAAAAGTGCTGAGCTAGGAGAGACAGCGGCTTCTCAGGCGGAAAAGGTAAAGTTTGTCTCGCTTGAGAATCAAAGGCTTAGGGAGCAACCGTACAGGGTTTTTATGTTTGGATTGGGGGGCGGTGTTTTTTTACTGGGGTGCATTATCACCTTGATTCTCCAGAGGGTGGGGCGTAAGAAAAATAAGTTCAGTTTTTTAGATTGAGAGAGCAACGCTATGGTTTAGAGCGCCCATAGCTCAGCTGGATAGAGCGGCAGACTACGAATCTGTAGGTCAGGGGTTCGAATCCCCTTGGGCGCTCCAGGAATATCAATGGGTTAGATCTTAATTGGCTAACCCGTTTTTTATTTTTGCTAACCTATTGCTAACATAAAGAGTGATTTCTAGTGATGATAAGTGATTTATCATGATACTTTCGATTGATACCACCCAATCTCTCCTCCCACCATACTTCCCCCACTCACCCCCCTCGCCACTCACCACGCTCACCCACCCCACACTTCGCCAGGGATAACAGGGATGTTAGGGTAATTGAATGTGTTGGGATATACAGGAGATAAACTTGTCAAAACAAACCTTATTAAAACTCAACACTACCAATAGTAGGTTAAGTATTTTATATAGTTAACCCTATTGCAAGTAGTATAAACAAAAACTTTTCTATTTTCTCATAGCAGATACTACTGCATGTTGTGCCTGTTTCGTGGCTATTGAATAACACCCAATCACCAAATTCCACACTGTAATGATGAATAATTTGATCCTGATTATTCATTCGAAATCATACGCATTTTAATGAACCTTTAGTAATATTTACTCAATTATTCTTTTCTGAGCTAAGGATTTACTTCCCCACAGTAAAAACTATTCAAATTAACAAAGTTGTTGCTTGACAAAGGAACAAGAACAAGGTTATATAGAAGGTGTTTTCTTGGAAATGTTAGCATCTGTTCTCTCAAAGTTAAATGCAGGATAATTTATGGCCCGGGATGCTTTGAAAATAATTCAAAGTCCAATTAACGTATCCTTTAATCTAATTTTTTGATTCCCTTTTATCAGTATTGATTTTCTGGTGAAAGGGATTTTTTATTATTTAAATGAGTGATTACTTTTGTTGTGTTAAATTGGTTTCGATATAGCCAATATAATTGTTTAAAAGTATTGATTATCTAAAGATGTTGTTCACGTAGCATCTCATAAAATTGTAATTTAAATCTTTAAGAAAGGGCAAAATGCAGACTTTAGCATTAGTTTAAAAAATAGCTGCTTAAGGATTAATAGAGATGCTGAGCAGCTCTTTTATTTGAAGGGGGGGTGATTGCATAACTAATACGACGTCCATTTTTAGATACACTTTTTAAAAAGCCGATAGTTTTATTAATCTAATAAACAAAAGGAGGAACAGGCAATGAGAACAGCGAAAACATCAACCAAAGCAGTAACCCTTTTTATCGCCATTATGACAGCGATACTTTTTTTGCCTTGCAGGGCCACCGCAGGGCAACTAGAGCCTTCAGCACCTCCTGGGCCTACGATGAAGACGCTCGATGAGATTCCGCCAACCTGGAGCCAGAAACTTCCTGCCGCACAACGGTTTGTAGAAGTCTTGGATGGTGCCGGTGTATTAGACAAGGAAACCGGTCTGGTGTGGGAGAAGAGTCCGGATACAAATGCAAGAACCTGGATTGCCGCCATTGATTATTGCTACAACAAAACTGTGGGCGGTCGTAAAGGCTGGAGACTGCCAACAGTAGATGAACTTGCAAGCCTGGTAGATCCAACACAGACTGATCCAGCGCTCCCTAGTGGCCATCCATTCGTAAACGTGCAGTCCGGTAGCTACCTTCTCTACTGGTCGAGCACGGAGTATGCGGGTACTCCTGACTCCGCCTGGCTCGTCTACATGGCCAATGGCCTCGTGACCATCGACTATGAGGCGCGCTACCACTACATGTGGGCGGTTCGGGGCGGACAATGATTGATTATTTGGTGATTTGAGTTATTTGGTCATTTTCTTCTAGTGAGGGTACAGGGGGCAAGTCCCCTGTCCGCGATAAAATTTTAAAGCAAGGTTCTGCTGATGGCGCACTATGAGCACCTGCCCATTTATCTGAAGGCGATGGAGGTCGCCGTGTATTTTGAAAACACGGTGCGGCATTTCAGCTGCCAATCAATTGGAGGAACCATTTTATGAAAGATAAATTTTATATCAGAACAGTTCTTTGCCTTGCAGTGGTATTGATGTTGTTTTGTCACAGCACAGCACGGGCGGAAAACATCGACCACAATAATGTCGGCGCACAATGGGCCTGGGGTGAGAATACAGGCTGGTGTAACTATGACCCCGTACAGGGCAGTGGCGTAACCGTGGGTGATAGTAACGTTACCGGCTATGTCTGGGCCGAGAACATCGGATGGATAAACTTGAGCCCGCAAAATTATGGTGGCGTAACCAACAAGGGCAATGGGGTGCTTTCCGGCTGGGCATGGGGAGAGAATGTGGGCTGGATAAGTTTCTCCTGCCTGAACACTAACAGTTGTGCTACGGTGGGTTATGGTGTTACTATTGATGCTGAGGGTATATTTGATGGATATGCCTGGGGTGAGAATATCGGCTGGATTAATTTTGAGCTTGTATCACAACCTGACTACCGGGTGCAGACCTCATGGGAAGCTATTCTGTGTACCGACAGCGATGGAGACGGGTATTTTGCAGAAGGCGGTGAGTGCGGCCCGGCAGACGGATGTCCAGATGACCCATTGAAACAAGCCCCCGGTGTCTGCGGCTGTGGAATTGCAGATACTGACAGTGATGGTGACGGAATTCCAGACTGCGACGATAATTGCCCCAATGATTCTAACAATGATGTCGATGACGATGGAATTTGTGGTGATATAGACAACTGTCCTACCGTTTCTAACCCAGACCAGAAAGATTCAGATGAAGATGGAATTGGTGATGCGTGTGAACCATTGCTAGAACAAGCACTGATTGCGATAGATGATGCAATAGAGCTTGAAACTGAGGCTAGAGATAACATGATGAGTAGAAATATTGAGGATCTACGAAAAGGAATCAGAGATTCCAAGGATAATCTCACTTATGCTCTAGATAAGGTTGGTAAAGCATGGAAGAATGGTGAACTCAAAGAAATACCAACTAGAGATATATTGAAAGCATATTTATCACTAGGATCTGCAAAGGCATTAGATGAAGGTGCTATCCTGTTACTCAATAAGGATAAATATGCGAATAGATTGTCGGCTAGAAAGGCAATTCAATCAGCACTTACTCTTAAGGGGAATGCAAAGAATATTCTGGAGTAAGATTACATAGCCAAAATAATCTTGGTAAAAAGGCAGGCAGTCAAAGAAGGCTTCCTGCCTTTTGCTCTCTACATCAATATATGGTGTATGCTAACGATAGCTGAAAGTTGATACATACTACCATCGACAGTCATAAGTGGAAGGCAGAAATTTTTAACATTACCAGATGTATCTTACAGTAAACACCCACCTGAAAACTGCTTGCATAAAAAGTCTGAATGTGATTAAAGGGTAGTAAGAGGCAAAACCCGATGCAGCTAAAGACTATAACAGAACTGTTAGCCCTGCCAAACTATAAAGTGACAGGGATAGTACCAACAGACAATCAGGAGCAGTTACATTTTTTGCTGGAACAGATCAAGGTAACCGCCCCTGTTTGTTCGGGATGTGGACACGTTCATCATAATTCTGTTCACAGCAAAATGATGGTTGTTATTGAAGATATGAAGCTCAGCGGCAGGAGGGTGTTTTTGCATGTGGCAAAAAGAAAAAGTCCATGCAATGAGGATGGACGGATCAGGGTGGAAGAAATTGAGTGGATACAAGGGCGGTTTACCCAGCGGTTTGCTGAACAGGTAAATCGCCTTACATCAATTACCACGAACACGGAGGCCGGGTGGTTTCTTCAGCTTGATGACGAGACAGTATACACAGAATAAACACCCTGGGTATTTTCATGGATACTAAAAATAAATATAATCCCACTTTGTCTCAGGCATGGTCTGAAATGGTGGGGTTTAGTATTTGAAGGGAGGAAGAATATGAGAACCAAGAAGGAAGGCACAGTATTAGTAACACTCTTTGCAGTGTTCTTTTTGTCATCCATAGTGTTGGCTGTAGATTGTCCAATCCCTGACACAGGGCAGACCAAGTGCTATGATGACACTGACACTCAAGAAATTACATGTCCAAATCTAGGAGAAGACTTCTATGGGCAAGATGGAAACTATACCTGTAACCCCCATTCATATACTAAACTTGATGCAAACGGAAATGATCTGCCTGATAATGCAACTGAATGGGTGATGATACGAGACAATGTGACTGGGTTGATATGGGAAAACAAAACTGATGACGGTTCTATTAATGATAAAGATTATACGTATACCTGGCAGAATGCGCAGGATGTATTTATCGCAACACTCAACTCACACAATTTTGGAGGGTACTCTGACTGGCGATTGCCAACAATTATGGAGCTTTCTTTTCTTGTAGACAAATACAGGTATGATCCCTCTATTAACACTACCTACTTTCCCAACACGGTGCCGTCCGGCTATTGGTCGTCTACTACTTACGCCAGCTATCCGGACCTCGCCTGGATCGTCGATTTCTACAGTGGCCGCATCCACAACTACTATAAGTCAAACTCCAGCTACGTGCGGGCGGTTCGTGGTGGACAGTGTGGATCATTTGGTAATTTCGTCGCCAATGGCGATGGCACCGTCACTGACACCGACACCGGTCTCATGTGGCAACAAGCTACTGCACCGGGTGCCTACACCTGGCAGCAAGCACTCTCCTATTGTGAAAATCTAACACTCGCAGGTTATCCTGACTGGCGGTTGCCAAGTGTAAATGAATTGCAATCTATAGTGGATTATAGTAGATATGACCCTGCAATCAACACAGACTATTTCTCCAATACTGCTGTGTTGTCCGACTATTGGTCGTCTACTACTTACGCCGGCTATCCGTACGATGCCTGGGTCGTCGGTTTCTACTATGGCGGCATTTACTACGGCCTTAAGTCAGGCACCGACGTCTACGTGCGGGCGGTTCGGAGTGGACAGTGTGGGTCATTAATTACTACCACAACCAGCACTATACCCCAACCATGTGTTTCAGAATCACTCTATGGAGAGCATTCACAAGAAACCGAACTCCTGAGATATCTCCGTGATAATGTTCTGAGCACAACCCTCGAAGGTCAGGAAATCATCAAATTATACTATGAGCTGAGTCCTGTGATAGTGAAGGCAATGCAGGAAGATGAGGAATTTAAAGCACAGGTGAAGGAGATGATTGATGGGGCGTTGACTTTGATTGGAGAAGTAAAATAGATTTTTATGGTTTCATTGCAAGTTTTTCTAAAAGGCAGGAGTCTTAAGTGGCTTCTGCCTATTTTTTCATAACCCCATATATTGTGTTCTCGATTTGCTCATCAACTTTCAACATAACTACCATGGTTAGAGAATAGTGAAAGGCCGAAATTTTTATCATTTGCAGATGTATCTCACAGTAGATGCCTGCCTGAAACTGCTTGCATAAAAAGTCTGAATGTGGTTAAAAGGTAGTAAGAGTAGAATACGGCCCCAGGATATTCTCACATGAAACCAATATAACAGACATAACCCCATTTTTCTCAGGCATAGTCTGAGAGGGTGGGGTTTATTATTTTAGGAGGAGTAAATGAAAAAGAAAGTGCTAGTGAAATTAATCCTGATTGCATTAATGCTGCTGCCATTATGTATAATGGCAGCAAAGGATGCCGCTGCCCAGTGGTCTCAGATGAATTTTTCAGCAGGAACGGGTGGTCTGCTCTGTGGTGTCTGGGGCACATCGGCAGCGAATGTATATGCAGTAGGTTCAGGTGGCCTCATCATTCACTACGATGGTGATGGGGATAATGATGGTGTTCCTGATAACAGGTGGGATGCACCGATGCCAACGCCAATAGGACTTGGCCTTCTTGCTATCTGGGGTGCAG